>Ga0316206_1002659_pt1 | contig 11531 bp, 9 predicted proteins | sample 6monthpyrite_MG_FD_204942 | JGI IMG/M metagenome (GOLD analysis project Ga0316206, IMG submission 204942) | Microbial mat bacterial communities from mineral coupon in-situ incubated in ocean water Damariscotta River, Maine, United States -... | ecosystem: Environmental > Aquatic > Marine >...
AAAACGGCACGAAAGTATTGCTTACATTTTTGTCATCTGCTCCGTCGAAAACTAACATTAGCAAGATTCAGGAATATGTAAAATTACCAGAAAAATTGATGGTCGTCGGTAAAGAAGTTTATCTATATTGTCCAAATGGATATGGTAAAAGTAAATTGTCAAATAATTTTATAGAAAATAAGTTGGGTGTCGATGCTACCACTAGAAATTGGAAGTCCTTACTTAAGTTATATGAATTATCTACGCAATGAAATCATACATTACAACGCAATAACGAATTGAAGCATCACCACAAAAACCCTTAACGATTATGCCATAAATTAGTTACACTACTCATCACGACAATTACAAAACTGATTGCTGGGTTATTGCGCCATTATCAAAACGTTATATTTATGAATGAAGAAAGTTAAAGAAATAAACTTTCTTTACTCATTTATACTTTGACTTCACACCTGGAGATATCAATTTGGAGATGTCGATATGGATACGCTAGTAACTGCACAATGGCTGAAACAGCATATTAATGACTCAGACTTAGTCGTACTTGATTGTACGGTGGTTACCATGCCCGATGCAAATGATGCACGCGGCTTACACAATGTCAGTGGTCATCCTGATTATGAACTAGGTCATATCCCCAATGCTAGGGCACCTCTGATTAAGTCTATAATGCTTCTGCGTGACCTGAAGGGTACAGTTGCAAGGCGCAAAGCGAAGTTAATGGCCGAGTCCTTAATAAGCTTTGCAACGCGGCAAATGTGCCCTTCAGATCGCGCCCGGAGGGGCTTACAGGCTTGCCCGTGCTCTGCGTTAGCATTTTTCACCAGGTACCTACATGCTTTCAAAATACTGCCTTGATCACGAACAAGCCTGTAAGCCAGAAGTATCATAGACTTAATCAGAGGCGCCCTAGCTTTGCTGATCTAAAAGCCGAGCTTTGCAAATCTAATGGGCCAGTTGAATTCGATTTATTAAGTCCTGAACAATTTTGTGCCGCCATGAGCGAATTGGGTGTGGGGGATAATTCCCGTGTTGTGTTGTACGATGCTAATTACACCGCCTGGGCTGCACGGGTTTGGTGGATGTTGCGTTGGGTTGGTTTTGATAATGCTGCGATACTGGATGGTGGTCTCGCGGCATGGACATCGACAGGTAATGCGCTTTCACTTGAGTCTGTTAACCGATCTGCACAACCGTTAACGCCAAAACCACGCCCTGAATTGATTGCGCATCACGATGAAGTGCTTGCCAGCATTGATAATGAAGCGGTTATTCTTATTGATACATTACCCGAGGAATTTTATCGAGGTGAGATGAGCATCTATCCTCGACTCGGTCATATACCTGATGCGGTCAATATTAATGGCCTGAGCCTACTTGATAAGACAGGGCGCTTACTTAAGCAGGATGAACTGGCCGCGATGCATGCTTTTGATCATAATGCCCGCATAATCACTTATTGTGGTGGTGGCATCGTCGCCTCAACCGATGCATTTGTTTTAACCCGGTTGGGGTTTAACAATGTCGCGGTATATATGGCTTCACTTGAGGAATGGACAGCCGACCCCAGCAACCCCATGGAGACAGGGGAGGTTAAATAAAAAGAACATCTTAAAGGGTTAATAAAGCAAAGGCCTGGTTTTTTTGTTATTGCGGGTGTCCGATTTGTTCTGTTAATTCGCGGCACATGTGTTGCAAGTTTTTTCTTACGATGTTAATGGTGCTTCAATAATAAAATTATTATCTAATATCATTGTTTAATATCATTATCTGATGTCATATTCACCGATAGAAATTTTGTCCTGCCATCTAATCTCTTTTAAGCCATAGGCATGTCCCACATTAAATAGTTCCGTCATTTTTTCCGGGTTAAATTCTGTAGAATCATCTACTGAATTTGCGTACTCTGGCACCGTTGCTAAACGGAACTTAATGCCCTTTTTTACGCTGTTACTGTAAAGCCTGTAAATTGATTTATCAAAAAGTAAATCTGTTTCTATATCAATGTATGCAGAAATAATTTTCAATGGTGATTGCGCTACTGGATCATATATATGCCTGTTTCTATATTTACGATTAGCAACGATATAAATTGTTGTATCAAACTTATACTTTGGGTGAGATCTTAAATCAAGAAGCTCACTCCAGTCTTCAAGCAGTCCGACCATAAATACATGAGAATATACCCCGCCATCAACATGCATTTGAAAATATGATTTATCTTCAATGTTTACCTGCATGTATTGAGGCGGTAGAAAAATTGGCATTGCACTAGAGGCATAAACGATATCTGCAATGCGTTGATATTTATCTGTTCTGTTGCTGGATGCTATTGCCCCTATATCCCACACCACAAATTGACCTGTATCCAGGTTTGTTGTGCCAATATAAAGGCGCCGACCCTTTGCGTGCTCTGCAGCAATTTTATTTATAAACGATTCATTAAAGGCTTTTAAAAATAATTTTTTCAGTGGTGCGGGATTCATTAAATAGGCTTCACCAAAAAAGCTAAGCCAGCTAGATGTGTATACATCTTCAGTGTTCGTCTTTGTATAAAACCATTCGATTTTGTCTAATTCGTCACCACCAAGAAATGCAAAAGGCGCCATCACCGCACCGGTAGAAACGCCTGTCACTATATCGAAGACAGGTATTTTTCCACTGTCTTCCCAACCGGATAATATTCCGGCACCGAAAGCACCTCTAGTGCCTCCGCCAGATAAAGATAATATGTTGTAAGTTATGTGTTCATTTGCATTGGTATGAGCATTAATTTTTTTTAGTAGCGCACTACCAAAGCTATCTCTAAGTGTAAAAGCCCCTTGTTTATTTATATCTAATTCAATGGCTCCCCAGGGAAGTTCGCTAGCATGCTTCTCGGGTAATGCTATCGGTCTGCTGGCACAGCCGGAGAAAAAAATAAGCACAAAGAACAAACTCAATAATAATTTTGTGTATGTTATAGGTATCATAAATTAAGTTGTTTCCATAAATTTGAGATATTATAAAGCTACGGTTTAAAGGGGGCTTAATTATGCCCAGTGCACTTAAAGCTTATACACAACCTTAAATATTGGCGGTAACATTTAACTACTACCTGGTATAGCTTACTCAACCGATCGTGTCGGCTGTTTTTTTACAACGTAGTAATCTACTACTAATGCAGCTAAAATTAATGCTATTGATTAACATTTATTCTCATTAAAAATAACTTAAACAAAAGCATAGGTAGTTAACGGTTCTGGTATCGATTTAGATCAAACAGGCCAGATAATATGGGTTGTTCACGAGTATATTGTTTATTAAACCAGTCTGCATGCATCCAGAAGTCATTGCTGGTACGTCGCTGCCCATATCGTGCTACAAACTTTTCATACGCCTGACGGTTCTCAATTGCATTATACTCTTCAACAAACGCTTCGATATTATCTAGATCGACTACATAAAAGAAATTCGGGTGGGAGCCCTCCAGCCATCGGATTACGGTTTGTGTGTCTTGCGCATAATCACGTCTGTTTAGTTCCTTCTCGTCGGCAAACATAGAAGTAACACTGGTATATGATCTATTGTTGATCATGGTATAGGCTAGATCATTCTCGGGGTTGCCGCCCATTTTGACTCGCACAAAAGCCACATCAGGTAAGACCTGGACCACTACGCCATCCATTTGTGCCGCTTTTTGCATCGCCTTGTCTACGCGTAAAATATTCTGATGGTCTTTTGGTTTACATTGCTCTTTAGTACAGCGATTAATGTAATCTCCGTCACCCGCCAAAGAGCCAAGATGCTTTTCAAGCTGTTGATACAGTTCAAGCTGAGGATTGTCAGTTTGATATCCGTTAACAAATTCCTTTTTTAACCAGTCAATGTCCTTCAGGTCATCTTTGTTGCTTTGGCGAATACCCTGGTACCAGTTATGGCGAATAGCCTCTCGTTTATCCGCAGGTAGAAACGCGAGGAAATAGTCTTCTCCTTCGGTACGCAAAAAGTCCATGTACAGACGGGTATTGAATTGGTGACCCAGGTTACCGTACACATCGTAACCTGCGACTAGCAGGTAGTGAATTCGTTCTAGCACTGAGTAATCGAGTACCCAGGCAGTCTCCGGATAATTTCCAATAAAACCATAGTTAACCGAAGCACTATCGGTATGTCTGAATATGGTTAGTGCCGCATTCGGGTTCTTACCGTCGCCTTTCCAGATAAAGTTCATTGCCTGTTTAATGTTAACTGCTTTGGTATCATTCGCAAAAATAACCGCCTGTTTCGACTGGTTATATTTCTGGAACAGATTTCTGTAATATCTTTTCCCAGTCAGCACTTTATAGTTATCTTCTCGTTCTGCGGGTGATGCGAGATAGTCTGCTGTCGCATTCAAAAAATCGTCAGTCAAATACTTTAAATCTGATTCAGGGTCCATGAAGACCACCCAGAACTGGTCTTCGATTACGCTTAATGCGACCTGTCCTCGGCAAACCGGACCCTTGATAAATCCTTCGATATAAAATCGTGCATCATCCAGCAAAAATTTATAACGTGATTTGGCCGGTATAGCTGCAAAGGTTTTTATTGGGTTGGAGGCAAGCTCGGGTTCATGCGAGGGCAGGTTAGTAACTTCGTAATCTACATCAAAAAACAATTCCTTATAACGCTGCATACGCTTGTCTGATAAATCGTACACCATATGTGTTTTGGCTACGATACTGCCTTGATGGCGTACCAGTCGGTAGTAAACTGAATTGGTGGGGTCATCATAAGGGCGCCGAGTGGGAATAATTTCAAGCGGTTTTCCCGGTGCCGTACTTGAGCGTACCAGGCGATAGAATTCACGATTTTCAGTTCCCTCAAAATGCAGGTGTGCCTGAAACAGGTGTTCATAAATATAGCGAGCCACAAGTGCTCTTTTATTATCATTGGTATTATCATTGGTGTTATCACTGGCGTTATCGCTGGTTTTGTTATGGCTGGTTTTGTTATTATTTACATTGAAAAATGCTTCCCATTGTTTTATCTGCTTAGCTGCTACTTTTGAAGGGGCTTCATTTTGTGGCATGGGCGCACCCTGCGCCAGCCAGTGCACCAGTGTAGTGTATTCTTTTCTATTCAGATTTGGCATTGCAAATGGCATGCCCCCCTTAGGATGCTCTGCAGAGTATTTATCAAATTCATCGAGTGTTGGGCATGATTGCTCACGATCAATGTTTACATCAAAGTCATCACTGAGCATCCCCGTGGTCGCCTGTGGATACAGCCGCTTTTGACGTAGCATACGATACATAACCGAATCTTCAAGGTTTTTAATTTTATTATTTTCGCCTTCATTAAGTACCGTTGTAAAATCTTTCTGACGCCATTCACGGGTTGTCATTGCGTCGATAAATAAACGCGTCGGTGCATCCGCTGTAAGGCGAGCTGCATTGTAGACTTTCTTTTTATTGGCGCCGCGATGAATGCCCTCCGGGGATGACAACTTTAACTGGCAGGGTGCATCGTAACAGCCATGACAAACCACACAACGATTTTCAAGCACAGGCTGAACCGACGCTTTAAAAGAGAGGGTTTCTTTTGGTACGGTATAGAGGATGTCATACTCTATCTTTGCCTGATCGGCGGTAATCGTTGTTTCCTTTGATGAGCAGGCTGACAACAATAATAAAAGCAGAATGATCGCAGGCAAAATAGTCATTCTTATTGTCGGTGTTGTAGTATTGACATAACAGTGATGAGTCTCTGCTAATCCACGGCTTTTCGTTGTATGTGATAACTCGGTTCTAAATATCATATTTCTATTAAACCTGAACGTGCTGGAGCGTGGTTACTGTCTAGATAGCAATTTCACTGATGTAACTTATTTAATTATTTACTTTAACGAAGTATATTATGAATCTTCATTATCCCCAAGCTGTTATGTATATGATAGAGTTGCGCTAGTGTTTATTTAAGCAAGAAACCGACTAATCGAGATAAATTTTAAATGAAATATATGTTAAGAATCAATCTAACATTAATTACACTCCTGTTTATTGCAGGCTGCAGTATTACTTCTCGCCACTCAAATAATAATCCGGTTCGTATTATTTTTCATAATGAACTGCGCAATTTCACTATTAAAAATTTATCTGACTGTGATTACCTGGGAACACTGGTGGCATCAGAAGGTCGCTGGTATAACTCTATTTATATTAGCAATACCGATCTTACAACGGGTGCTATTAATAAAATGCATAACGATGCCAGCGAAATGGGGGCAGATATCGTATATATAGATAACAATATTGATTTCAAAACCTCTGTTACATTTGTTGGTCAGGCTTATAAATGCGGTAAGACCTTATAACTGAATATATATTTTGGGGGTATTTAAAAAGTCTGGAGAGTCTTTCTCTTAGGTAATCGCTAAAGTCTTATTTTAGTTTTTATTTTGTCATTTAAAATCAGGGATATTCAGAAGAATTAGTTAACTAAAAAATTAACAGTGCTGCCTCGTTAACTTGTGCTGAAATTCTGTAATGGCTTGAACTATCAAATTATTACTATGTAATAGTTCAGCAGAGACATGAGAATACAGTGCAACATAATCGTCATCTCCGAAAGCCTTTGTTGGAGATCCAGCGAACTTAAATGTTGTAAAGTCACTGGGTTCCCGACATAAGCATTACTCCAGGCTCCTGCCCTCCGTTCTAAAGAGCCAGGCGAAGCCTGTTTAAAATCTTTCCAGAAGATTTTATCGGGAATGACATCATTATTTAAGTTAATGGGACAGTAATGAAATATTAATTATTAATCAGCAGAGGGATCTTTGAGTAATGCTTCACAGGGGTTTTTATCTTTCGCCCCGGTGTCTCCAAATAATACAATTATTGTCGCCGGGTTTGATAAGCCTATTGCCCATTTCCCAAGCGTGACGACACTGGATTCAGCAGAAGATATTTTAGTATTTTCTAGCGTGCCAGTGAGTCTTAATGGTGTGCCGATATGTATCAATGTGGCTTCTTTGGGTTGTGGTTTGAAGAGGCCTTCTATTTGTTCAGTTTGCCAGTCAATCACAACCTCACCAGCAACCGTAACACGCTTAGTATCTGATAGTAGGGTTTGGCTACGCATGCTGCCATTTTCCAATTTGAAATCAGCCACGGCACAATTAATATCGGTAGAAGAAGCCTCTAACAAGATAGTCGGAAATAAAGAACGTAACAGCCCTGAACCCCATAGTTCAAGCAGCCGTCTGGGGACTTTGCCTTTGTTGGCAATAATCTGGAATTCACCATTACTTGTTGCCAAAACTTTGCGCAACGTATTTCCCTGGCCTGTGATATCAAAATTCAAATTCATTGACCCCGTAACTTCATTGCTGACATCAAGCTGTCTGAGAATGCTGCCATAGTTAATTTGTTTAGCCTGAAGGTTAAACACAGCCTTGACTGGTTGTCGTGAGCTATCCAGTTCAATGTTGGACAGGCTAGATGAGCTACCAATAGCTGTCCAGGTTTTACTTGGGCCTAACTTAAACACGCCATTAAATGCTGAAAATTGGCTATTGATAGTGAACACCGTTTCATCATCATAGTTAATGTTAAAATCGTTGATTTTTATGTGCGTATCAAGCCATCGGTATTGACTATAGTCGAGTGAAAGTTCTGGAATAGCACGTTTACTCGGTTTATTTTGTTTGTTAGTGGATTGTTCTGTTTTGCCCGAAGCATTAAAAAAGCGCGCCAAATCTATACTACCTGAGGTACTGGCTGTTAACTTCGGCGACTGCGCAGTCTGGTAGTTCAGTTCCCCCTTTAAATTAATTCCATCCGTGTTTGCATTAATGCGGGTTAACCTTAATGCATTGTGCTGTGTTGAAAGGTGTGCGTTCAAGCTCACTTTTTGTTGACGTTTGACTGGTTTGTTGATGAGTTGAGCTAGAGAAGATAGCTCGCCTTTAACTTGAAGTTCACCCAGCAGTGCAAGGCTTTCAAGAGGCTTATGCAGTGCACCCTGAAATGAAGCGGATAGATCTGCAGCATTAAGATTCAGCGTTAAAGGGTAATAGTCGAGTGACGTTCCCGTCTCAGTATCTTTGGAGACCGTTTTAAGTCGGCCTAGTTCAGCATCTAGTTCAAGTGATATTTTTTTATGTAAACTTTGAACGCTTAATTTTAGTGGTTTATCGTCTTGCGTAGTCAATAGGATATTGTGTAAGGCGAATATGCAAGCCGGGGTGGAAGGGCGAGTGCACCAACCGCCGTTGCCTTTACTTGCAGTAACTTTCCAGTTACCGCTCAGCAGACTTTGTGCAAAGCTCGGGCTTTTACCCTGCAAACTTAAATTTACTTCATCTAGATTAAGCGCAAGTTCTGATGGTACTTTATTATTTGAAAATATTTTATGAATATCAACATGATTCGCATGTGCATTTATCGACAGATCAAATTCATTATTGTAGTTCAGTTTAATTTCCCCCTTCACTTTCTGCGATCCTAATTGCCCTGAGACATGGCTAAAAATAATTGAGTGATCGTTAGCTTTAAGGTGGCTTTGGGCTTTTAATGCAGCCGTATCTAACAAGGTTTGGCTAAACAGATTTCCCAGCTTTGCAAGGCTACTGGCTTGTATTGATGCTTGGCCACTGAACTCGGGCGCTTTGATAACATGAGTAATGTTCCCCTTAATTTGAGCAGTTGCCCCATTAGAATTAATATCCAGATTGATGGGTATTTTTTTCTTTTGCCAGATTGCAGAAAGTAACTTTCCAGTGCTTGCGCGAGCTTTGAATGGAATGTTGTTGGCAGTTCCATTTAGTAATAATTCAAAACCAGTATTTTGCTTTGATTGAAGTTGCAACGAATTAATGCTTGCCTGGTAGTATTTTTTAGCGGATTGATTTATCGGATGACGATAGACAAAGTTTGTACCGGTTACTTTGACAACGGCAGCGTGCAAAATTTCAGTCATGGAATGACCCGAACCCTGGGAATCAATTGTGAAATCCTGATATTTTAATGAAGGCTTTTGTGCGCGCTGCTCCGGTTTGTATAGGCGCGATAAGTCGAAGTTGTGAGCATCAGCCGTGAGTTTCATCGTAAAAATATCATCAATATTGTTAATGTTTAATCGGGCTTGATATTGCTCTATCAGGGGCTCAAAGTGGCGGCCAGATAATATTGACTCATGCGGTGACTGTTTGTCCGAAGTGATGTGAAGCTCGATGTCATTTAGAGTGATCAGGTTAGTGATGTGACCATCAAAATCAATTTTTCGGGTATCCGTCTCAAGTATTCCTTTGAAGGGCCAGGTCGTCTCTGGGTTAATAAGCTGTTCAAATGTACCACCCTCTAAATCAACATTTAACGGCAAATCTCGAACCTGTGATATCAAGCGAACCGCAACCGGTTCGTTACGGCTCAATGCGGCATGTAATTCATCAATATGCAACTCAATGGGTGGTCGATCTGAGGGGTAGTAAATGATTTTAATCTGGTGTGCATCAAATTCGACAAGATCAGGTATCAACAATGAGGAAGGTTGCTGATTAATGTCACTATGAAAATCCCAGCTTGACCCTCTTTCAGGGGCACGTTGTAAATTGATAATTGCACCCGTTAATTCAATATCTTCGAAAACCAGTTCATTATATAGTAGTGCTAGAAAACTGATTTCAATTTCAAGTTTATCCGCGGTTAGAAAATCAGGATGCGTCGCCCATGCAGGGTTTGCAATATGTACATTTTCAATCGTAAATCTTGGGAATAGTGATGGCCTGAATTGTAATGGACCATCGATTTTTACATCACGGGCCAATGCCTGACTCGCCAGTGTTTCAATGCGAGCTGTTTGTGTGTTTAAGTCGAAAGAGGTAATCCATATAAATGCGACGATAAACAGCACAAGCAATACTGCAATAAGTATTCCTGTCATTTTAAATAACTGTTTTAAGCTAATAATTTTTATTGTGATCACTTTAACTATTTATGTTTCGTATCATTGCTGTCCCGTTAACTTAAATAATGTCGTCATTCCCGATAAAATCTTCTGGAAAGATTTTAAACAGGCTTTGCCTGGCTCTTTAGAGCGGAGGGCAGGAGTCTGGAGTAATGCTTGTGTCGGGAATCCAGTGACTTTACAGCGTTTAAGGACACTAGGTCTCCGACACAAGCATTCGGAGATGACGATTTTGTTGCATTGAATTCTCATATCTTGTCTCTTCTGAACTATTACGTAGTAATAACTTGATAGTTTAAGATATTACTGAATTTCAATACAAGTTAACGGGACAGCAGTGGTTTCGTATGAATATTTTTTTGTCGTTATGCTGATTTTTAACTGAGTAGAAAATTAACACAATCCCGGCTTATTTAGGAGGTTTATGTTTTAATAAAACTTCTGGCATTTACCAGCGACCCATGCCGTCTAAGGACCTTTACCATTCCTTGCAGCACATCACCGGCTGGATGATACCGGTGAAGTGGGTCGAGTCACTGCCCGACTGGAGCAAGGTGCTTGTGTTCGATCAGGTGCTCTGGAAGTGGATTGTTGAACTGCTGCTGATTGGGCTTGTTGCAGCGCTGCTCGTAGTTTTATATAAAGTCGCACGAATCCGTCCATGGGATGGCACTTACCGTACCTATCTGCCCCGTGTCAGCACGCCATTAGCCTTGATTTTCCTTATGGTTCTTATGGAAACATTTATCCTGAAGCATGTCGTTTCTACGGGTTTGGCCAGACCCGTGTATTCCTATCTTACCGAGATGGCTGTTTAGTGGGTGCTATCTGGTTGGTATGGCTCACCATGAAATGGGTAGCCGATGCTGTTATTGCAACTTCACCGCGAATCAGCGAAGGCAGCCTTGATGCACACCTGATCGAGTTTACCGAACGTACGATAGGAATCCTGCTCATCATCGGTTTTATCTTCCAGTTTCTGCATAACATGGGAATACCGGTTTACGGCCTGGTAGCCGGCGCGGGTGTCGGTGTGGTATTGCCATCGCACTAGCATCCTAAAGTACACTGGAGAACTTTGTTGGAACACTGAATATCTTTGCCGATCGCCCGGCGCGGGTTGGCGACTTCTGCCGTTTCGGTGATGAGTCACCCGGTCTGTCGCGGGTGGGAACTGTCGAGGAGATCGGGTTGCGCTCTACCCGCGTGCGCGGGCCTGACAGAACGATAACCACGATTCCTAATGCCGACTTTGCCAAAATGCATATCGTCAATATGAGCAAACGAAATCAGATGGTGTGGAAGATGAGCATTGGGCTGCGCTACGAAACCACGACAGACCAGCTTCGTGTTGTGCTCGTCCGGCTGCGCGAGATGCTGCTGGCACACCCCTGCATTACTGAAGAGCCTGCGCGGGTTAGAGTGACAGCGCTTGGTGAGTATGCCATTAATCTTGAACTGCTTGGATATGTCGATACGGCTGACTGGAATGAGTTTCTCTCGGTGCAGGAAGATGTGATATTGCGGGTAACGGAAATTGTCGCTGATGCGGGCACGGCTTTCGCGTTTCCATCAAGAACGCTTTACCATAGTCGAGA
>Ga0316206_1002661_pt1 | contig 11512 bp, 9 predicted proteins | sample 6monthpyrite_MG_FD_204942 | JGI IMG/M metagenome (GOLD analysis project Ga0316206, IMG submission 204942) | Microbial mat bacterial communities from mineral coupon in-situ incubated in ocean water Damariscotta River, Maine, United States -... | ecosystem: Environmental > Aquatic > Marine >...
GAGGGTAGAGATGCTTGTCAGCGCGATTGCGAAGGGGATATATCTCATCAGAGCGCTCCATCATCGGGGTTGATATCAGAATACTCGATCCCGATCAGGCTCGAGTCCATATCCGTGTCGATCGACTGCGCCCAGATTTCCCACTCGGTGAGTGCCTCCGTGAGATCCGATTCGTCTTGGGATTCGAGATCGAAGAAGGCATCGAGATCGGTCTCAAGTGCTGTGAGTGTGATCGCGTGGGTGTTGTCCACGGTGCTGTTCATCCACGGACGCGCCCCGACGATCAGCAGGGTCGTCCCTGTGGTGAGTATCGCTGCCGCGGCCATTCGAATCGACCAGAATCGTCCGGTCGAGTGTTTGCCCGTCGATAGATGTGCGGGCTCAATGGGCATCGGGGGCGGTGCAACAGTGGTGCTGATCGCATCGAGCACACGAGATTCGAGCCCTGATGGTATCGCCCGCTGGTCCTGCTGGGCGAGTGCGTCGAGCTGTGTCTCGAGATCGCTAAGCTGGGCATCATCAGCGATGTGCGGATTGGTTTGTCGGTTTGTGTGGTCATCGGTCATAGTGCGCCCCCGTGCTCTGGTTGCTGGGGTGATGTGGGTTGGAGCTGCTCGATGAGCAGACGGAGTTTTTTCAGTGCCCGGTGATGGCGGGCGAGGAGGGTGCCGATCGGGTCGCCGGTCATCACGGCGATCTGCTTGAAGCTCAGCTGGCCATGGTGGCGGAGTTCGATGATTTCTCGATCGGTTTCGGAGAGTTGAGTCATGGCAGATCGAAGATCATTGAGTTGTTTCTGATCCGCATCCTTTTCGTGTGGATCTGGCTCGTTCTTGCCCTCGACGCTTGCGAAGTGCTCGGGAGCCATCGGGGTTGCGTGCCTCGTTCGTTTTCGGCACAGATCCCGCACGCGGTTCATGGTGATCCGAAAGAGCCAAGGCTCGAACCGCCCCTGCTCGGTATAGCTTGACTCTCCGAGCTTTGTCGCCACGGTCACAAACACTGATTGAGTGATCTCCTCAGCGAGTTCTTCGTCGTGCAATCGGCTCCGTGCCATCGCAAATACCCTTCTGGCGTACAAGGCAACAAGCTGTTCCCATGCAGCCTCATCTCCACCAGCAGCCATCGCAACAATGTTGCTCAGCTCCGAAGGCTCATCGCTGGGTAGACTCGTTTGCACACTCAATGCCGGTACCATCCTCTTGTTCAACGCACGGGTTTTCTTGCTATTGCGTTTTGCTGGGCGTGATCTTCTCTTATACTCCCGAACATATCCGGATGATCGGGTTGTTGCGATCGGAAATTGTTAGGGTCAAGGTCAGATCTCCTCTCGTTTATCGGTATTTGGGTGCCCGAAAGCCGATAAAGCGTCATCAATCTCTGGTCATTGACGAACAGACCGGCGATCCAGAGGCGTAGACAGGGCGATTAATTCATCTTACATGGAATGGGGCAGGCGGAGTTGAGCAAATGGGACTCTCAATCTGATGAACAGGTCTTCGAGTCCTTTCGCAAAGACGATCCTGATGCTTATCGGGAGTTGATCGAGCGACATCACGACGATTTGCTCCGGTTCCTGACGCGGATGGTGGGCGATCGTGCGGCTGCAGAGGACATTTTTCAGGAAACCTTTCTCCAAGTTCACATCTCTGCCGCCACCTTTGATACATCACGCAGATTTAGACCCTGGCTTTTTACAATTGCCGCGAACAAAGCACGGGACATGCTTCGTAAGAAGAACCGACGGAAGACGGTCGAACTCTCGGCCCCGATCCGAAAATCAGAATCAGGCGCTTCGTTTATTGATCTTTTGGAGGTGGATGTGCCGCCCCCGGACGAGGCGATGGATCTCGGTGAGCGAGACGAGCAGGTCCAGCGGGCGCTCGATCAGCTCGGCCCGGCCCTGCGTGAGGTGCTTCTCTTGGCGTATTTCCAACGAATGAGCTACGCACAGATCGCAGAGGATCTCGGGATCCCGCTCGGGACCGTCAAGTCGCGCATGCATTCGGCGGTCGCCGCCTTTGCTCGGAGTTGGCAGACGGTCTCCAAAGACCACACCCAGAACGACACGAACCAAGATGAATGAAACCAAGACGAATGAATTCCATGGCTCGGATACCATCTGTACCCAATGAGGATGATCAATGAAGAATCAAGATCAATCTCCGCCCGATGAGAACGCTCCAAAGCTCTCGGCATTTGATATCGAAGCACTCGACCGGATCTTCGATGATGACCCGGAGCGCTTTGTTTCCGAATCAGACCGCGACCATGGGGTGTTGAATCTGCTCGACCTGCTCGGGACGCCGGTTGATTCTGAATCGCAGCGCAATTCGCGGATCGATCTTGTCAAAATACTATCGAGCCGGCTTTCGGGGGCGGCGGATGTCCAAGATGTCAAGCTCTCAAAGGCAGACCAGGCCGCGCTCGATCAGTATGTCAAGAATGGGTACGCCGTCGGTGGGGTCGAACAAGAGCTCCAGCCTCGAGCCGCTCGGTGCGACCAGATCGCCAACGCAATCACGAGCAGCGCCGCCAAATCGAGTCCTGATCTTGTCATGCGGACACTGGCAACCATCCAGACGCATATTGACGCTGAGGAAACCGCGATGGGCTTTGAGCGTGGGCGCGGCGGGTTTTCGATCCGTTGGTCCGATCTCATCTCGGTGGCTGCTACCTTGCTTCTTGTGGCGTCGGTGACGCTTCCAATCATGTCCGGAATCCGTTCAAACGCCCAGAAGACCCAGTGCTTTGGCAATATGCAGGCGGCTGCCAATGCCTTTGGACTCTATACAGGTTCCAATCGAGACATGCTCCCGATGGCGACCGCCGGGCTTGGCCCGACTTGGATAGATGTCGGCTCGACCCCTGATCGCTCGAACTCGTCAAATCTCTATACGCTCATCCGCTCAAAGCTTGCCAATCTCGATGATCTCGCCTGTCCGTCAAATCCCAACGCCGCGACGGGTCCCGCCGATCCCAACGCCTGGGACTGGAACTCGCTTCAGGAACTCTCTTATTCCTATCGAATCATGCCTCCCGGCGGGATGCGAATCTCATCAGCCCCCCAGCCTGTGCGGGTTGTGCTGCTTGCCGATCGATCGCCGGTGATCCTCAAGGTGGTGAATCGCCAGTTGGTGATCCCCGAGGAGAACTCGCCAAATCATCAGGGCACCGGGCAGCACATGCTCTTGCTCGATGGATCGTCCAGATGGACTCGCTCGCCGGTGATCAATGATCACGACAATATCTGGCTCCCTCGCCCGATCGAGCAGCTCATCAGCAAGGAGCGGACCAGACTCGGGATCATCAAGGGCTCGGAGATGCCCGAAGGTCCGACGGATGCATTTGTGGGTCCATAATCGTGGATTTCCGGTCAGAATCCATCCAGAATCTTGGTTCAGAGCGTAATAACAATGGTCGATCCGAATTCGGGTGCCTATCCTCTCCTCCTATTCTGCAATGGATGCAGGTACGAAAATTGTCGATAGAAGTCCATCAACCGCCTGGAGCGAGTGCGATGCCAAAGAATAAGAGTCACAAGGGTTTGTCCAAGCGCGTCCGCGTCTCCAAGACCGGCAAGGTCCGCCATCGCGCCGCCTACCACAAGCATCTCTCTTCGCGCAAGAGCGCCAAGCGTCTGCGTCAGCTCCGCAAGGATCGCAATGTGGTCGCCTCCGAAGCCAAACGCTTCGAGAAGTTGCTCTTCCGTCGTCTGCGTGGACGCAATCAGCCCCGCGCCTCATTGCGTCGCAACCCTTCGCCCGAGCAGAAACGCGAGATGCGTGCCGCGGCTAAGGCTGCAGCTGCGACTGCCGAGAGCTAAATTAACTGTTTGTTTTTCGAACCAACAAGGTGTTGGTTCGGGTCAACCATCCCCGTTTGCCGGGTTCAAGAGTGGATTGGATTCCACCTCCGTCAGACAAACTTGGAGCGCATAAACCATGCCACGCGTCCGTAAAGGTGCAGCACGCACCAAAGCCCGTAAAAAAATTCTCCGTCAGGCCAGAGGTTATTTCGGTTCTAAGAGCCGCCATAAGTACCAGGCCAAGATCGCCGTCCGTCGTGCGGGTTGCTATGCATTCCGCGATCGGCGTGCCCTCAAACGCGAGATGCGCAAGCTCTGGATTACCCGTATTACGGCTGCATGCCGGATGCGTGGGACACGCTACTCGTTGTTCATCAACGGGCTCAAGCTCTCGGGTAACAACCTCAACCGCAAGATGCTCTCGCAGATCGCCATCGAGGATCCCAAGCTCTTCGACAAGCTCGTCGAGCAGGCCGTTGCGGCGACTTCGGCGGTCCACGCCAAGGGCTGATTCGGGCAACAATCAATCATCGGCACAAGGAGCCCACACATGGGTGGTGGATGGTGGATCACAGATCTTCTGAATGATCCGAGCATCAACGGGCGTGTGTGGGTTGTTTCATGGTCGGTCTGGGTGATTCTCTCAATTTGTCTCCACGAACTCGCTCACGGATGGACTGCGATCAAGCTCGGCGATGATACGCCGAGGCTCTCGGGGCACATGACCTGGAACCCGATGGTCCACATGGGGCCGTTCTCACTCTTGATGTTCGTGTTCATCGGACTTGCATGGGGCCTGATGCCGGTGAATCCGAATCGACTCCGCGGGCGATACGGCGATGCGATCGTGGCCCTCGCCGGCCCGCTGATGAACTTGGTGTTGGCGATCATCGCGATCATTGGGCTGATCCTGTGGGTGCCTCTGAGTCAGGGCGAGTTGATCTCGTCGGTGACGATCTCGAACCCGCTCGCACTCAACATGCGCACATTTTTGTATCTGGGCGCGATCCTCAACATCGTGTTGATGCTGCTTAATCTCCTGCCCGCTCCACCGCTCGACGGAGGACGGATCCTGATGGATGTCTCGTCCAAGTTTCGCTCGTTGATGCTCACCGAGCACGGGCGTTGGATTGCCCTCGGCGTGCTGGTGATCTTCTTCATCATGGGCGGGGCATTGCTCTATCACCTCGCAGGGTTCACGGTGCAGGGGATCTCCGAGTTTGTTTGGTCGGTGCTCTTTCCGAATATGAAGGCATAGATCCGCATCTGAATCTGACAATCCAAGAAAAACACCCCACGCAAAGCATGAGGTGTAGGGTGTGCGTGATGGCTGAAAACTAACGAGCCTCGGTTCCTTCGGCTTCTGCCTCAGCGGCGAGGGCTTCCTGATACGATGAGACATCGGTGCCGCATTCCGGGCAAACCGTATCGGCAATCGCTGTGATGTCATAGCCGCATTTCGGGCAATCGGTGATGAGCTCGCCCTGGATAAAGGTTTTACCCTTGTAGAACTGGGTGTACACAATGTAGACAAGCAGTGTCGCGATCATCAATCCGGAGAAGAACCAGTAGTAGTTCGGTCCATCGAGGGGTGTATTGCCATCGATATCCTTTGTTTGCTCCATGAAGAAGTTCACGCCGGCGACATAGAAGTTGCCCAGCGAGATTCCGAGCATATAGATGCCCATGATGAAGCTCTTCATCCGCTTGGGGCTCTGGGTGTAGGCGAACTCTAAGCACACGATCGACACCATGATCTCGCCGGCGGTCATGATGATGTATGCGAGGAACTGCCAACCAATGCTCGGCATCGTTGTTAGATACGGGGCGATTTGGTCGGGTGTCCAGCCCACTTCTTTGGCAATCTGGAGCATGTCGCTCATTTTGTGGGGCATGGTGGTGTCGGCGCTGACAGCGGTTCCGAGTTCTGCCCACATTGAGGTGATGACCACGCCTGTGCCCGCGACAATCCACGACTCGATGATCGCAGAGAGTGCAAAGGCACCGGCGGTGAAAACAAACCCGATCCCGATTTTGCGCAATGGGGTCAGCTTCCAGACCTTGTCTCCCATCGGATAGATGGCATAGGTAAAGATCGGGATGCCGAGGAGTATCAGGATTGGATTGACCGCCTGCACCTGTGATGGGAGCCATTGATGCCCGAGGAAATCGCGGTTCATCTGTTCAGTCTGGAGGACCCAAGAAGATCCGGTCTGATCAAAGATTGCCCAGAATACCGGGACAAAGATCAGGAAGAGCGGTATGAGATTAAGAATTGCCCGGCGGCCATCTTCGCTGAATGTCTCTGAGAAAAAGGACATTCCCGATGGAGGGACATGGATAAATACATCGCGTCCCATCCAGAACATGAATGTTGCCAATGCCATCAATACCCCGGGGAGCCCGAATGCGAGCCAAGGCCCACCCCATGATGCTTGGAGAAAGATCGGCGTGAGGATCATCGAACTCGCGGCACCGATATTGATTGAGAAATAGAACCAGTTGAAGATCTGCGTCAACATATGCTTGTTGCCGGTGCCGAACTGGTCGCCGACATGAGCAGACACACACGGCTTGATTGCCCCCGAGCCCATCGCGATCAGCGCAAGCCCGGCAAACAAGAATGGTTTCATGCCCCACCCAAAGTGCTCTGGCGCGACATCCATCAAGGCCAATGAGCCGTGCCCGACACTATAGAGCATGCTGAGCCAAAGAATTGTACGGTATTTCCCGAGAAAGATATCGGCGATCAGCGCACCGATCATGGGAAAGAAGTAGGCACTCATTGTGAAGAGGTGGTAGACGGTCATCGCCTCTTCGCGGTTCATGGTGTTGAGTTGGCCGTCAGCACCGAGCAGGTAGGTGGTCATGAAGATGACCAAAATCCCCTTCATCCCATAAAAACTAAACCGCTCCGCCAGTTCGTTCCCGATGATGAAAGGCACGCCGCGAGGGAACTTGGTTTCTTTTGGATCGGGTGCGGTGAGGTGCTGTTTCTTGCCCATTGGTGTCGGAATCCTTTTATAGTGCCCGTGTTTGGGCCGTTGGCGGCTCTAAGATTGGACACATAACCTATGCCAAAGCCGACCCCGGCACAACCCATGTGTACCGAAATCAGCGATTTGAGACCTGATTGAGCACCAGAAGCCCCGAGAAGACACCTATGCACGAAAACCTTGCCCTCATCATCCCGAATACGAGCACCGCGCTTATTGGCATGGTCCATGTCGGTGCCCTTCCCGGAACGCCGTACGCATCCCATCCGATCGACGCCCTTGTTGCGCAAGCGGTCACAGAGGCCCAGCAGATCGAGCAGGCGGGGTTCGATGCGATCATCGTCGAGAATATGCATGATGCTCCGTATGTACAAGGCGAAGAACTGGGTCCGGAAATCGTTGCTGGGATGACTCGGGTAGTCCATGCGGTTCGATCGGCGGTGTCGATCCCGGTCGGCGTCCAGATTCTCTCCGGCGGCAACAAACACGCCCTCGCAGTTTCTTACTCAACCGGCAGCTCGTTTATCCGGTGCGAGAACTTTGTCTTTGCCCATGTCGCCGACGAAGGGCTGCTCGCCAAGGCCGAAGCGGGGGGGCTGCTTCGATATCGCAAATCGATCGGTGCTGAGGGGGTTAAGATTTTCTGCGATATTAAAAAGAAGCACGCCTCGCACGCGATCACCAGCGATATTGATATCGCGGAGTTTGCCCATGCGGGCGAGTTCTTCGGAGCCGACGGGTTTGTCGTGACGGGCTTGTCCACGGGCAAACCGACAGAACTCGATGATGTCAAGGCCGTGCGAAACGCGACAACGCAGCCGGTTTTGGTGGGTTCGGGCGTGACGCCAGACAATGCGGGCGCGTTGAGTGATTTCGCAGACGCATTGATTGTCGGGTCGTGGATCAAGGCGGATGGGTTTTGGAAGAACGCGGTGGATGCAGCTCGGGCGAAGCAGATGGTCGATGCGCTTCGCGGGTAGGTGTGGGTAAAGATTGACTGATACCAGAACCAACTTTGACGCGTTGATCCAAGCCTGCCCGCCGGGGAGGCGGGGGCTCTATATCAGCAGATTGCGCGGGGTAGATCGGTCGAAGGGCCCTGAGCACCGCGCCAAGATCGAAGCATCGATCAAACGCGATCTCGAAGAGGCGATCGCGAGCTACGAGATGCGCAAGCGGGCAATGCCGACGATTTCGTACCCCGAAGAACTCCCCGTCAGCACCCGGCGTGAAGAGATCATCGAGACTATCCGCAAGAACCAAGTGACGATCGTCTGTGGCGAGACTGGTTCGGGGAAAACCACCCAGCTCCCGAAGATGTGTCTAGAGATCGGATTGGGTGTCGGCGCATTGATCGGGCATACTCAGCCCCGCCGCATCGCAGCAAGATCGGTTGCGTCGCGGATCGCCGACGAACTCAATGTCAAAGGTGGCGAGCAGGTTGGTACCAAGATCCGGTTCTCCGACTCGACGAGCGACAAGACGCTCGTCAAGGTCATGACCGACGGGATTCTCCTCGCCGAGACCCGGCGCGATCCAAAGCTCCGCCAGTACGACGCGATCATCATCGACGAAGCCCACGAGCGATCACTCAACATTGATTTTCTTCTCGGCTACATGCATCGCCTTCTCCAGAATCGCCGGGATTTGAAGCTCATCATTACCTCAGCGACAATCGATGCAAATCGGTTCGCTGAGCACTTTGGAACCATTCACGCCCCCGCGCCGATCATCGAAGTCTCCGGGCGGACCTATCCAGTCGAGATGCGATACGAAACCGAGCATGTCAACACCGGGATGCGGCTCGATGAGGCGGCGTCGTACACAGCAACCCAACTCGTCAACGAACGACACGATGATGTGCTCATCTTCATGCCCGGCGAGCGAGAGATCCGTCAGACCGCACACGAACTCCGCAAGCGAGATCACTTGCCCGAGGGCACCGAGATCATCCCGCTCTATGCACGATTGAGCGCCGCCGAGCAGCAGCGTGTGTTCAAGCCATCTGGTCGCCCGCGGATCATCATCGCGACTAATGTAGCAGAGACCTCGCTCACGGTACCCAATATCAAATCCGTCGTCGATCCCGGCATGGCGCGGATGAAACGCTACAACTCGCGCACCAAGATTCATGGGCTGATGGTCGAAGCCATCTCGCAGGCGAGCGCGAATCAGCGGGCCGGTCGATGCGGGCGGACGGCTTTGGGTGTGTGCGTTCGGCTCTTTGATGAAGCCGACTACGATGCCCGCGATGAGTTCACCCAGCCCGAGCTGTTGCGATCGAACTTGGCATCGGTGATCTTGCAGATGGCCGATCTCAAGCTCGGCGAGCCGGAAGCATTCCCGTTTCTTGATCGACCCGAGAATCGACAATGGCGCGACGGCCGAGATACGCTCCACGAACTGGGTGCGCTCGATGACCACGAACAACTCACCAAACTCGGCAAAGCGATGGCGAGATTGCCAGTCGATCCGCGCATCGCCCGCATGGTCCTCGCAGCCAACGACGAAGGGTGCCTCCACGATGTGCTGATCATCGCTTCAGCTTTGTCAGCGCAAGACCCTCGGGTGCGCCCGCATGAAAAGCGAGACGCTGCCGACGAAGCCCACGCACAGTTTCAAATCGAAGGGTCGGATTTCCTCGGCTACATCAAACTCTGGGACTGGTACCACGATCGGCACGCTAAGTTGACTCGGCGCAAGCTCTGGCGGGAGTGTGAGAAAGTGTATATTTCCGCCCGCCGATTCGACGAATGGCGTGAGGTTTATCGTCAGCTCCGAGGCTTGTGTATAGAGCTCGGATTCAATCCCAAGAAGGGGCACGATGATTCCGACGCGGTGCATCGCGCGCTGCTCACGGGGTTGCTCGCCAACATCGGGGTCAAAGGCGAGAAGCATGAGTTCAAGGGTGCCCACAACTTGGCGTTCTCGATCTCGCCCGGGTCAGCGTTGTTCAGCGCCAAGCCCAGGTGGGTGATGTGCGCAGAGATCGTGCGCACAAGCAAGGTCTACGCAAGAACCGTCGCGACGGTTGATCCAAAGTGGATCGAGGAAGCGGGGGCGCACCTCATCAAGAAGACCCATTCCGATCCTCACTGGGACGAAGAATCAGGAAGAGTCATCGCTGACGAAAAGGTGACGCTCTTCGGGCTCGACATTATTCCACGAAGAACGATCCAGTATGGATCCATCGACCCTGTGCTCGCCCGGGAGATCTTCATCCATCAAGCGCTCGTCGATGACCAGATGCGATCGTCGTCCAAAGCCCTCAAGCACAACCGCAATCTCATCGTTCAACTCGGTACGCTTCAAGCCAAAGCTCGGCGCGATGATCTGATCGCCGACCACCACACGCTCTTTGCGTTTTATGATGCCAAACTTCCCAAGGATATCTTCTCCACCAAGGCGTTCGATCGATGGGCGAAGAAGATGGACTCGGGCAACTCTGGGCTGCTCAAGATGACTCAGGCGAATGTGCTTGAGTTTGCGCCCGCCGAGATCACTCCTGAGACCTATCCGGATGCAATCGATGTTTCGGGCGCGCACTCCAAGCTCAAATACGCTTTCGAGCCTGGCGAAAAGATTGACGGTGTGACCATCCGCGTCTCGATTGCTGCCCTCCACCAACTCACCCGCCAGCAGGTTGATTGGGCGGTGCCCGGACTTATCCCCAAGCGGATCGAAGCACTGGTTCGTTCGCTACCCAAGGGTTTTCGGCGCCAGTTTGATGCCAACCAGATCGCAACTGATCTTTTGTCTGCGATCGAATCGTCGGGGGGGGCGATCGAGGCGCAGCTAGCAACCGTGCTGACTAAACGCACCGGGATCATGATCAAGCCCAAAGATTTCCGATTCGATCAACTCGATCCGTTCCTCTTCGCACGCATCGAAGTCATCGACGATCACGGGAAGACGCTGGACGCCTCTCGCGACCTAGGTGAACTCCAAGGCAAGTTCGCCAAACAAGCAACGCAGGTCATCGCCGAAGCCGGCGGGGAGATCGAGCGGACGGGGATGATCGGGTGGGACTTTGATGAACTCCCAGAGACGATCGAGTTTGCCCGCATGGGATCGCCCAAGATCATCGGGTTCCCATCGTTGATGGTCGAAGGCGATACGGTTTCGCTCAAGGTGCTTGCCACGAGATGGGAATCGGATCTGCACACCAAATCTGGGCTTGGGTTACTCTATGGCTTGGCGATCCGTCGCGAGCTTCGATTGAGACTCAAGAGCCTCCCCGGAAATACGAAGCTGAGCATGTTTGTAGCCGCGTGCGGCATGTCGGCGAGACTTGAATCAATCGTCTGGACGCGTGTGGGGTTGATCTGCTGCGTAGACAACCAGGACACACCTCGAAGTAAGGCCGAGTTCGAGCTCGGGCTCTTGAGGTCGTGGGATCATGGGGTTGATGAAACCATCCGTGTAATCTCGAATCTGACACAGATTTTCGATAGCCTGATGCGCATCGAAGACCGACTCAATGAGCCCCATCCCGATGCTTGGCGTTCGGCGATGACGGATATGACCAGCCAACTCGATATGCTCCTCGATAACAACGCCCTGGTGACGACGCCGACGCGGTGGTTGTGGTGCTATGCACGGTATCTGCGTGCGATGGACATTCGGCTCAACAAACTCCGTTCGATCGGGCCGGATCGAGATGCAAAGATGGCTGATCGCGTGTATGCGTGGACCAAATGCCTCCACG
>Ga0316206_1002662_pt1 | contig 11505 bp, 10 predicted proteins | sample 6monthpyrite_MG_FD_204942 | JGI IMG/M metagenome (GOLD analysis project Ga0316206, IMG submission 204942) | Microbial mat bacterial communities from mineral coupon in-situ incubated in ocean water Damariscotta River, Maine, United States -... | ecosystem: Environmental > Aquatic > Marine >...
CTCAGCTCTTCTGGGGTTGGGGGGCGCATCGTTTCGCTCGCTCTTGGGGGTTGTTCTCGTCTTTGCTCCGGGGGCTTTGAGCTATCCTTGTTTGCTCGTGCTGGGGGTGACTTGATTTGTTGCTCGCGGGGTTTTGCTTTCTTGGTTCGTTTTTAAGGGGGCGTTTGGTGAGGGTGTTTCGCGTTCGCAGTTCTTGGTTGGCGCTTCTTGTTCTTGGGGCGTTCTTGGGGTTGTATGCGGGGTTTGCTCAGGAGCGGCTCTTTGGGGATGGGTCGCGGTTGGTCAACGGGTTCAGTTGGCCGCTGGGGGAGCGCCCTTGGGAGTTTGCTCATGTGCTGTACCCCGTTCTGAGTCGCGGCTTCTATGCCTTGCCGTTTGTGTCGACTCCCGCTGAGGCGATGACGTGGCTCTCCGTTGTGTCGGGGGCTCTTGGGTTGGCGCTGGTTTTCTTGGCGCTTGTTCGGTTCGGGAGCCCACGTGCCGAGGCGCTGCTCTTGACCGCGATGGCGGGGACGAGTCCGCTGCTGCTCTTCTTCTCGACGACGATCGAAGTTCACGCGCCGCATTTCTTCACCGTGGCCTTGGCGTTATTTGTTCTGAGTTGCGGGGCGCGCGTGTTCTGTGTCGGCACGTTCGTCGGACTGGTGTTTTTGATTCCAGTCGAGCTGTCCCACAAGACCGGCGTGTTGCTGACGCCGGCATTTGTCGCGGTTCTTTGGGGGCGCCTTTGGGCACGCGGAGACTGGAACGCCAGGCGGGCGGTTTGGCTTGCGGGCGGTGTTTCGCTGGCCTTCTTGTTTGCGCTTGTTCTTGCGGCCCATCTTCGCGGACAGACTGTTTGGGCCGAGGTGGCGAATGATGGCCGTCACGTCGGGCACTACTGGACCGTCATGGGACCGCGCGGGTACTTCGAAATGTGGGTCCAGCCGCTCGGCTTCCTATGGGTGATTCCTGTTTGGATCCTCTTCTCATCTGGATGGCGGCACCCGCGCTCGGGGCTCGTTCTTCTGGGTGTTCTGCCAGCGGCAGTTTTCTTCTCGGCATTCGGAGTTGTCGAGCGCGGCGCCTATGGCGTGGGCATCCTGATCTTCCTTCTGGTGGCCGTCGCGATGCGCGAGCGCTTGGTTTCAACCCCGCGGCCGCTGCCGGGTTTTCTTTGGTTGGTGTTGCTGCTTCAAGTCGTCTTGGGAGTCGCTTCGGTTCGCAGCTTCGACGACGGAACTTGGGGCCCGAGGCTCGACGAACGCGCGCGTACGGTGGAAGCCGCTCTGCCCGAAGGCGGCGCCCTTCTCACAGTTGACCCCGATCAGCAGACGATCTCGAAGAGCCTCCCCGCGATCATCGAGCTGAACCTCGCCACGCCTCTCTCCATGGCCACGCAAGCGCACGCAGACCTAGAAGGGTCTGTGGAAGCCGCTCTAGCCGCCATCGCCCCGCTGGCAAATATGGGGGCTCAGCACCTGGCGCTTGAGGTACAACCAAGCGCCAACCGGCTGCCACCCGGCTGGCCCGCTTACATCGAGGCGCTGCAAAAGGCCTTGGACGAGACCTACTCCAGAGAACAAGCGGAAGGCCTGCTGCGGTCTTGGACGCTGGAGCCCGGCATGAACAGCTGGTGAAGAGACTAGCTCACCTGCGCGGCCTCCGGCCGGGCTCCGCGCTGTAGCCACTGTGTGGCGTTGGCGAAGACGAGCTCGGCCAGGAGGGCGCCATACAGGAGGCAGAGCAGGGCGAGGGCAAGACCTGGGCCGATCTCGCTCGGGCCTCCAAGGTTGGAGAGCAGGTTCACGACGCCAACGATGACTCCCACGCCGCCAGCCGCCCAGCTGAGGTGGTAGCCGTGGCGTGCAATCGCAAGGGAGTTCGCGACATCGCGGCCCGGCAGCGGCGAGCTCGCAAGGGCCTGGCGTAAGGACCGCAGGATGGCGCGTGGGCCGAAGCTCGCCATCAGCCCGCCGATGACGAGGCCGGTGACCAAGAGGATGGACGAGGTGTCTAGGTAGGAGCCGAGGGATGTGAACGGCATGATCGCGGCGGCAAGGACGGCGAGCGAGAGGGTGATGCCGAGGAAGCGGGAGAGGGGGTTCATGGTGGGCTCCTTGTTGAATTCGAGGGCGAGGGTTGGGATCGGGCCGAGCTCGGTGAGGGCGTGTCTCTCGGCGTCGCTTGGCGTCCAGCCGGCTTGGACATCGGTCTCGATCGAGGTGAGGAGGTGGTCCTCGAGCTCGGCGAGGTCGTCGGCCGAGAGGTGCGCCCCCCGGCTTACTCGAACTCGATCCGCACGAGGTCCATCTCGCGACCTGAGCTGAGCTCGGGGCACAACTCTTCACACACCGAGCAGCGCATGGTGAGCGGTGCGGCAGGCGGCGTTGGGCGTCCACACACCGCGCAGTTGAGTCGTGCCGGTACCTCTTCGATGTCGAGCACCGAGCCCTCGGCCAACGTGCCGAGCACGGCGGACTCGAAGGCGAACTCGAGGGCGTCGCGCACAACGCCCGAGCGCTCGCCGAGCCGAATCCCCATCACAAGGATGCGCTGCGCGCCCTCCGCGCGCGCGGCCTCTTCGGCGACGCGGATCAACTCGACGGCAATAGAGAGTTCGTGCATTGCGCGGTGGTTCTGGACGGGCCAGCGACCTATAGGAGGTCAGCGGAAACTTCTCCCCCCCGAGCCTAAGGATTCTCACTATGTGCGGACACTGCGGATGCGGCGAAACGGCAGCTTCGAAGAGCGAATCTCATCACGACCACGGGCATGATCACGAGCACGGCGAGCGGCGGGTGATCGAGCTCGAGCGTTCGATCCTCGAGCGCAATGCGCGGCTTGCCGAGCGGCTGCGGGGAATGTTTTGGGGCAAGGGCGTGGTCGCGATCAACATGGTCTCGTCGCCGGGGTCGGGGAAGACGGCGCTCTTGGAGGCCACGTTGACGGGCGACGGGCTTCGCGGGCTGCGGCCGGCGGTGATCGTGGGCGACTTGGCGACGGACAACGATGCCGCGCGGATCCAGAAGACGGGCGCGCCTGCGGTGCAGGTGACCACCGGCGATGTGTGTCACTTGGATGCGCACATGTTGCTGCACACATTGAAGAGCCAAGAGAACCCACAGGGACTCGATCTTGGTGAGCTGGACCTCGTCTTCATCGAGAACGTGGGCAACCTGGTCTGCCCAGCGGCGTTTGACTTGGGGGAGGACATGCGGGTGGTCTTGACCTCGGTCTGCGAGGGTGAGGACAAGCCTCTGAAGTATCCGACGATTTTTCACGACGTGGCGTTGGTTGTGATCACGAAGACGGACCTGTCCGAAGCGGTTGGCGTTGACCTTGGCGCTCTGCGTGCGAACATCCACGAGGTGGCGCCCGGCGCGAAGATCCTCGAGGTCTCGGCGCGCACCGGCGCGGGGATGGAGACCTGGTTCGCATTCTTGGAGGCGGCCTTGGCCGCGAAGGTCTGAGGCGTTTGATGCCAAGCCGTGTGACTGAAGCCGCGCGGCTCTCCATCCGCATCGAAGGTGCGGTGCAAGGTGTCGGGTTTCGGCCGTTCGTGCACAGCTTGGCGACGGGCCTTGGCGTCGACGGGTTCGTGACGAACGACACACGTGGTGTTGTGATCGACGTGCAGGGCGAGTCTGCTGCGGTGCAGCGCTTTGTGCGCGAGTTGCGGGCCTCGGGGCCGCCCTCCGCGTTGGTGACCGGCTTCTTTGAGACGGCGCTTGAGCCGCAGTTTGGGCCTGGATTCGCGCCTGGGTTTACGATTCGCCCAAGTGTCGAAGGGCCAGCGGGAGCGCCGCCGGTCGGGCCGGACCTCGCCACATGCCCCGCGTGTCTAGCCGAGTTGCGCGACTCTGCTGACCGCCGCTACCGCTATCCGTTTTTGAACTGCACCGCGTGCGGGCCGCGGTACAGCATCCTTCACGAGCTGCCTTACGACCGCGCGCGGACGACGATGGCGGGCTTCGAGATGTGCCCTGCGTGCCGCGCGGAGTACGAGGACCCGCTCGATCGGCGCTTCCATGCGCAGCCGACGGCGTGTCCCGAGTGCGGGCCGCAGCTCGAGCTGCTGGGTGCCACGGGCGAGCGGGTTGCCGAGCGGGAGAGCGCGCTTGCGGCTGGCATCGAGGTCCTCAGGCGCGGCGGGGTCTTAGCCGTCAAGGGCATTGGCGGGTTTCACCTGTGCGTGGACGCGCGCTCGACGCTTGCGGTCGACAAGCTGCGCCGGCGCAAGGGACGGCCGCGCAAACCGCTGGCTGTGATGTTCCGTGGCATCGAGGGCGTGGAGGCCGTGGCGAGCTGCTGCGCGACCGCGCGCTCTCTTTTGACATCGCCAGCTGCGCCGATCGTGCTCGTCCCCAAGCGCGCGGATGCGGTGCGTCCGCTTGCCTTGAACGTGGCACCTGGCGCGCCGGACCTCGGCTGCTTCCTCAGCTACTCGCCTCTGCATCATGTCTTGCTAGGCGACTTCGGTGGCCCGCTAGTCGCGACAAGCGGCAACCGCAGCGACGAGCCGATCGCGATCGACAACAACGAGGCCGTGCGGCGCCTTGCGGGACTCGCGGATGCGTTCTTGGTGCACGATCGCGCCATTGCGCGACCGGTGGATGACTCGGTGTTGCGTGTCGTTGATGGAGAGCCTCTGTACTTGCGCCGAAGCCGTGGTTTTGCGCCGCTTGCGCTCTCGGTGGCGATGCCCGAGTCGTCGAGCGAGCTGCCGGTGGCCTGTGCGCACGGCGGGCACCAGAAGAACACGGTCGCGTTCTTGCGCGCGGGGAAGGTCGTTCTGTCGCAGCACATTGGCGACTTCGGCTTGCGCGCGGGGCTCGAGTTTCATCAGTCCGTGCAGGCGGACATGCAGCGGCTGTTCCGCTTCGAGCCAACAGTTGCCGCGTGCGATGCGCATGCCGACTACGGCTCCACGTTGGCGGCCGAGGCGAGCGGCCTGCCAGTGGCGCGCGTCCCGCATCACCTTGCGCATGTGCTCGCGACGCTTGTCGACCATGGCTTGGGGGACGTGCGGCGGCCGATCCTAGGCGTCGCTTGGGACGGGACGGGCTTCGGGCCCGCAGACGCGGCGCGACCCCCGGCGGACATCTGGGGCGGCGAGTGGCTCGAGGTCGGAGCGGGCGCATGGGCGCGTTGCGCGCGGCTCGAGCCGTTTGCGCTGCCGGGTGGCGAGGCGGCGATCCGCGAGCCGCGGCGCTCGGCCGTGGGACTTCTGACGGCGGTGCTTGGGCCCGATTGGATGCAGGCGGAGAGCGCGCGTTGTCTCTTGCGATCGGGCGCGTTTCTTGAGAGCGCTTTCGAAGCCGGCGAGTGCGAGCGCTTCACGAAGATCGCCGAGCGCCTGGCGTTGGCGCCCATGACGTCCAGCATGGGGCGTCTCTTCGACGCCGTGGCGAGCTTGCTGTGCCTTGCGCCGCGGGCGAGTTTCGAAGCCGAGGCCGCGATGGCGCTCGAGGCGGCCGCGCAATCCGCGCCTTGCAAGGAGACCGCGCGCGCGTATCCGATCGAGCTCACAGATGCGTCGGTGCGAGAGCTGCGGCTTGAGCCCATCGTGTTTGGCATCCTGGAAGACCTGGCCGCGAGCGTCGAGCGCAACACGATCGCTGCGCGCTTCCACGCGACGCTTGCTGGCGCGCTTGTCCTTGCAGCCGAGCAGGCGGGCCGCGAAGTTGTGGCTCTCTCCGGCGGTTGTTTTCAGAATGCGCTTCTTCTCAGTCACGCTCGCCGCGCCTTGAGCGCTGCGGGTTTCGAAGTCCTCGCCCCGCGCTCGCTGCCCCCCGGCGACGGCGCCCTCGCAGCCGGCCAAGCCTTGGCCGCAGCGCTCCATTTTTGTCACGTTCCCCGCCCCATCTAATCATGTGCCTTGCCCTCCCTGGCCGTGTCGTTGAGCTGTTCGGCACCGACCCGCTTGAACGCACTGCGCGTGTGTCCTTCGGCGGAGTCTCCCGCAAGATCAGCTTGGCGTTCACGCCCGAAGCCGAGCTCGGCGACTTCGTGCTTGTGCACGTTGGCGTCGCGATCGCCATCCTTGACGAGGAAGAGGCGCAGTCCTCGCTGGCCGCGTTCGCCGAGCTCGAGGCACTCGAAGCCGGCGATGGAGACGTCTCATCATGAGTCTGGAACACGTCGACGAGTACCGTGACCGCAAGGCGATTGGTGCGCTTGTGCATGCGATCGAGCGTGAGGCCACGAAGCCCTGGACCTTGATGGAGGTCTGCGGCGGGCAGACGCATTCGATCGTGCGCTATGGCCTCGACCAGCTGTTGCCTGACACGATCGAGCTCGTGCATGGACCGGGCTGTCCGGTCTGCGTGACGCCGATTGGCATGATCGACCGCGCGCTTGAACTAGCGGCGCGGCCCGAGGTCATCTTCTGCACGTTTGGCGACATGCTGCGCGTACCGGGCAGCTCAGAGGACCTGTACCACGTGAAGGCGCGCGGCGGCGATGTGCGCATTGTGTACTCGCCGTTGGATGCCGTCGAGCTTGCAGCAACCGAACCCGCGCGTGAAGTTGTGTTCTTCGCAATCGGCTTCGAGACGACCGCACCTGCGAATGCGATGGCCGTGGCGATGGCCGAGAAACGCGGCCTTGGGAACTTCTCGATCCTTGCCTCACACGTGCTCGTGCCGCCCGCGATCGAGGCGCTTTTGTCGGCGCCGGACAACCGCGTGCAGGGCTTCCTTGCGGCCGGTCACGTTTGCGCGGTGATGGGAAGCGCCGAGTACGAGCCGCTTGCCCGGCGCTATCGCGTGCCGATCGTGATCACAGGCTTCGAGCCTCTCGAACTGCTGTCCGGAATTCTTGCGTGCGTGCGGCAACTCGAGGCGGGGGAGGCGAAGGTCGACAACGCCTACGCGCGCTTCGTGCGCAGTGCCGGCAATCCGCACGCGATCGCGATGCTGCGCCGCGTGTTTGAAGTCGCGCCGCAGACGTGGCGCGGGCTTGGCGAGATCCCCGCGAGTGGCCTCATTTTGCGCTCGGCGTTTGCCCGATTCGACGCGACAAAGCGCTTCTCTTCCGACATCGGAGTCGTCCCCGAAGACCCCGAGTGTCAAAGCGGCGACATTCTGCGTGGCCGCCTGAAACCGGCTGCGTGCACGGCATTCGGCACACGCTGCACGCCCGAGAATCCGCTCGGCGCGCCGATGGTGAGCAACGAGGGCGCGTGCGCTGCCTACTTCCGCTACCGCGGTCTGACCCCGACAACCTGAGGCCCCTATGACTCTCCCTAGCTGCCCACTTCCGCTTCCCGATTCGCTGGATGAAGACGCGCTCGTGACTCTGGCGCACGGTGGTGGGGGGCGCTTGATGCGCCGCTTGATCGAAGACGTGTTTGCCGCTGAGTTCGACAATCAATGGATGCGGGAGGGGCACGACGGCGCCATTCTCGAGGCGCTGCCGGGCCGCCCTGTTTTGACGACGGATTCGTTTGTCGTGAGTCCGCTGTTCTTTCCCGGTGGCGACATCGGCGAGCTCGCCGTGTGTGGGACGGTGAACGATCTCGCGATGTGCGGCGCGACGCCGCGCTACTTGACCACGGGTTTTGTCATCGAAGAGGGGTTTTCGATTGCGGACCTGCGGCGCGTCGTGCGTTCGATGGCGCGCGCGGCTGCAAGCGCGGGCGTGCAGATCGTGACGGGCGACACGAAGGTCGTCGAGCGCGGGAAGGCGGACGGCTTGTTCATCAATACGGCGGGGCTTGGGTTCGTGCGCGACGGTGAGGAGACGCGCCCGAGTCGCGTGGAAGTGGGCGACGCGATCCTCGTCAGCGGCGACGTGGGCAGGCACGGGGTTGCGGTGCTTGCGGCGCGCGAGGGGCTTGGGCTCGAGACCGATTTGCTGAGCGACTGCGCGCCGGTTGCGGGCGCGGCGCGCGCGTTGATCGATGCCGGAATCGAGGTGCACTGCATGCGTGACCTCACGCGGGGCGGGCTGGCGACCGCGCTTGTCGAGCTGGCGACTTCGGTGGACCTGTGCCTGTCGATCGACGAGACCAAGGTGCCCGTGATCGGGGCCGTGCGTGGTGCGGCTGAGCTACTCGGACTCGATCCTTTGTACGTCGCGAACGAAGGCCGCTTTGTGGCGATCGTGCGCGGGGCGGATGCGGAACGTTGCCTCGAGGTGCTTGCGTCCGAAGCGCAAGCGGCGAGTCGGGATGCCTTGACACCGTTTGCTCCCGCGCTGATTGGCGAGGTGCGCCAAGCGCCCGCGGGACGTGTTCTTGCCACGACCACGACGGGCGCCGAGCGGCTTCTCGGCATGCTCTCGGGCGAGCAGCTACCGCGGATCTGCTGAAGTCGCCACGCCGGTCTGAACGGCCCACAGAGAGGCGTACGTGCCGCCGAGCTCCACGAGTTGGTCGTGGGTGCCGGACTCGATGATCGCGCCCTGTTCGAGCACATGGATCGTGTGAGCGTGCCGCACCGTCGAGAGGCGGTGCGCAATCAAGATCGTCGTGCGTCCCTCTTCGATCGTGGCAAGACTGCGCTGAATCGCGGCCTCGGTCTCGTTGTCGACACTCGAAGTGGCCTCGTCGAGGACAAGGATGGGCGGGTCCTTCAGGATGGCGCGCGCGATGGAGATGCGCTGACGCTGCCCGCCCGACAGCTTCTGGCCCCGCTCGCCCACGATGGTCTCGTAACCCTCGGGGAACGAGTTGATGAAGTCATCCGCTTCAGCGATGCGGGCGGCGGCGACGACCTCATCGTGCGAGGCCGAGCGCCGGCCGTAGGCGATGTTCTCGGTGATCGTCCCATGGAAGAGGAATACGTCTTGGCTGACGAGACCAATCGCGCGTCGCACGCTGTCCAGATCGAGCTCGCGCAGGTCGTGCCCATCCAACTTCACGCTGCCGGCTGTTGGATCCGAGAAGCGAAGCAAGAGCTTGATCAGCGTGGACTTGCCGGCACCGGTCGAGCCCACGATCGCGGTGGTCTCGCCCGCTGGCAGGACAAGATCAAGCCCACTGAAGATAGGGCTCTCCCGCCGGTAGTGGAAGCTAAGCGCATCGAGGCGAAGCTCGCCACGAACGGTGTCGCTGGCGAGCGTCTTTGTGCCGCTCTGGATCTTTGGCTCGATGGCGAGCAGGTCGAAGATACGGGTGCTTGAGGCCATCGCGCGCTGGTACAAGTCGAAGGTTTCGCCCAAGCGCGTAAGCGGCCACAGAAGGCGCTGCGTCATGAAGACCATGATCGAGAACGAGCCGACGGCAAGGGCTCCGGCGGCGACGGCATGGCCGCCCGCGACAAGAGTGCCGGTGAAGCCGACGACGATGATCATGCGAATCAGTGGCGCAAACCCAGCAGACAGGCGGATGGCGCCGCGGTTGGATTGGCGGTAGCGCTCGCTTGTGGCGCCAAGGCGTTGCAGCTCGAACGCTTCGTTTGTGTAGCTCTGAATCGTCGCAACGCCAGACAGGTTGCCCGCAAGGTCGGCGGACAACGCGCCGACGTCTTCACGCACCGAGGCGTAGTGTGGCTGCAAGAGCCGCTGGTACCGCAAGGACGCCCAGACGATGAAGGGCATCGGCGCGAGAGCGAAGATGGCGACGCCTGGGGCAATCGCGAGGAAGATCGCCCCGATCACGACGACGGTTGTGGCGACTTGGATGAGGGCGTTGGCACCGTTGTCGAGGAAGCGCTCGAGCTGGTTGACGTCGTCGTTCAGGACGGCCATCAAAGCGCCCGTGTTCTGGTCCTCGAAGTACGCGAGCTCGAGGCTCTGCACGTGCGCGTAGGCGTCCATGCGCAGCTCGTGTTCGAGAGTCTGTGCAAGGTTGCGCCAAAGGATTCCAAAGGCGTATTCGAACACTGACTCGGCGACCCAGATCACCACTGTGATCATGGCAAGGCCCCACAGCTGCGCGTTGAAGCCGTCGAAGCCGAGTGATGCGATCCACGAGTCGTCACGCTGGACGACAAGGTCAACCGCGGCGCCGATTAGGAGCGGCGGAGCAAGGTCGAAGATCTTGTTGAGGATCGAGCACAACGTGGCAAGCCGAAGCTGCCGGCGATGGCCGCGTGCGTAGGTGAGGAGCCGGCGGAGCGGGGAGCCATCGCCGGATGCATTCATGTGGGGGGTGGACATGCAGGCAGAATAAGCGTTGCTGGGTGGCGCGCGAGCAGGGTTCTGGCAGTTGCTGGCTCCGTGCCCAGCAAACGGTAGCGGCCTCGGCTGCAAGTGCACGATGAAGGCTAAGGGTCCCGCGGTCAGGTGGTGCATTGTCGACGGGCAGGGCGCTCTTGCACAAGTGCGCGACTCACGGGGGAGCGATGCCGTTCAAGAGTGCGAGCGGATCGTCCCTGGCCACGATGCGGCCACGCTCACGGCCCATGGGCAGCATTTGGGCTAGCAGCCCGCCGAAAGGGGTTCGACGGCGAGTTGGCCATGCTCGCTGGAGCTGCCGTGTCGGGCTCCTTTGCTTGAAAGCGGCCTGCCCAGCGAGCCGACAAGCCCGCTCCCACGTCTTCGGTTCGACCATCCTTGTGTACAAGGCCAAGATGGTTTCGACTCGCAAAAAGCAGGCCTTTAAGGGCAGCCGGAGACCTGCCGCGTGGGGGAGCGCCGGCAGATGGGAAGGTTCCAAAGCCTCGAAAATGGGCTTCATTCCGAAAATAGAGCGGTTTGGAGGCTCTAGGGTGATGGCGGCTTGTGCTGTTGGGGGGGCAACTTGGGCGCAAGCGTGCCGCTCTCAGCGAAGGCAAACGTTCGCGAAAGACCTGCACGAGCCAGGGAAGTGGATATCTACACCCAAAGACCACCCGTCGATTTCAATGGGATTCGACCCACAGGATGCGTCACAGGCGCTGGGGGTTACAGGTAGGCCTCCAGCTACCATCTACATAGGCTAGCGCACGGGACGCGCAAGCTCCCTGTCGCCGCCAGAACCTGGCGCCCGGCAGCTACTCGTACCAGCTAGGCGCGGGCGTGAAGTACCTAGTAGCCAAACTCGGCGAACGCAGCGTGCGCGGACGGGCCGGTCCGTCATGAGCAAGTGGAGCCACCGCAAGCAGACGTGCTCACCGAAGGGGGCCACCATTCGCCACGGGATGTGGGGCAGGGGATCATGGCGACGAGGGCCCGCGATAGATGGGCCTACAAGTACTTTGGGGGCCGAAAAAGCGGCGATGGGGGGCTTGGGCGGCCTCATGCCCCAGGAGGGGGGGCATCCAAGAGGCTTCCGACAGCAATGTGGGCGGTTCAGCAAGAATCCGACGGTCCATAAGTGACTGCTATTGCGCACTTTATGCTTTGTCACTCCTAAACTTCACCGTTTCGAGGTTGGGAGGTTGACGCGCATCGGTGAATCCCTATGATTCCCCTCCCTGACACGTGCCGCCGAGCGCCGCGTGGCTGGGGATAACAGACCAAGTCGAGGCTATGCCGCTTACAGCGGCGCCCCGGCTGTTCTTTGAAAACAAGGGTAACTTCAAGACCTAAGAGCGAGCGTAGGGACGCCGGCTTCGGCCAGGCGTCCTCCAAACTCAAAATAACCAGAATTAAACT
>Ga0316206_1002663_pt1 | contig 11504 bp, 10 predicted proteins | sample 6monthpyrite_MG_FD_204942 | JGI IMG/M metagenome (GOLD analysis project Ga0316206, IMG submission 204942) | Microbial mat bacterial communities from mineral coupon in-situ incubated in ocean water Damariscotta River, Maine, United States -... | ecosystem: Environmental > Aquatic > Marine >...
AAGATAAGATGGTCAACGGCAAGAACTTTGAGATCGTTGTTCCGCTTTACTCGCGTCTGATGGCCCGTGGTGCTGGTGAAAACGTCAAGGGTATCCTTGGGTCCACCAACTGGCACTGGTCGCTGCAGGACGAAGGCTCAAAGGCATTCGTCAAATCGTTCGGCACCAAATACGGCTTCCCGCCGTCGCAGGCTGCTCATACGGTTTACTGCCAGACCCTGCTTTATGCAGACGCCGTGACTCGCGCGAAATCGTTCAACCCGTGCGACGTTGCCGCCGCTCTGGAAGATTACGAGTTCTCGGGTCTGGGCAATGGCGACGTTCTGTACCGTGGTGCGGATCACCAGTGCTTCAAGGACGTTCTGGTTGTGCAGGGTAAAGAAAACCCGACTTCGGAATTCGACGTTCTGGAAGTTGTGGAAGTTACCCCGCGCGCGCAGGTCGAGTATCCGCCAAACCACCCGATGTTCGGTGGCGACGAGGCATCGCTGGGCACCTGTAACCCGGGCGCTTAAGCGACACGATCTAACCTCTCGTAGGGCGGGGTTTTCCCCGCCCTACACATTCCGGAACCATGCGGGCCTGCGGGCGACGTGTGGCCTTCCTACAGTCAAATGGTGGGGACCATGGACGCAATTATTCTTCAAATTCTGAACGGCCTGGATAAGGGATCTGCCTATGCGCTGATCGCCCTGGGCCTGACGCTGATCTTTGGCACATTGGGTGTCGTGAACTTTGCCCACGGGGCGCTGTTCATGCTGGGCGCGTTTTGCGCCGTGACGCTGCAGCGCATCCTGTCGTCCAGCTTTTTCGTGCTGGACGAGACGCAAAAGGATTTCCTCGGCAACCCGCTGAAAGTGGAAACACCTTATGTCGAATCCTGGTTCGGCCCCGAGGTCGGCGCCAGTATCATCGACTGGTCCGTGCCGCTGGCCATCCTGTTTTCCATCCCCATCATGATCGCCGTCGGTTTCATCATGGAACGCGGGCTGATCAAGCATTTCTACCATCGCCCCCACGCGGATCAGATCCTGGTGACCTTTGGCCTGGCCATCGTGCTGCAAGAGATCATCAAGGCGATCTACGGCGCCAACCCAATCCCCACCCCGGCGCCCGATGCCTTTACCGGGTCGTTCGACTTTGGCGTGCTGCTGGGATATGCCGAAAACGCAATCATCTATCCGATCTGGCGCCTGGTCTACTTTCTGTTCGCGCTGGTCATCATCGCTGCGGTGTTTGCCTTCCTGCAATTCACCACCTTCGGCATGGTGGTGCGCGCCGGTATGGCCGACCGTGAAACGGTGGGGCTGCTGGGCATCAACATCGACAAGAAATTTACCATCATGTTCGCCATAGCGGCCTGTGTCGCCGGTGTCGCGGGGGTGATGTACACGCCAATCAACTCTCCAAATTACCACATGGGCATGGACTTTCTGGTGCTTAGCTTCGTTGTGGTGGTTGTCGGCGGCATGGGCAGCCTTCCGGGCGCCGTGCTGGCCGGGTTCATGCTGGGCATCCTCGAAGCCTTCGCCTCGATGAACGAGATCAAACAGTACATCCCCGGTATCGACCAGATCATCATCTATCTGGTGGCAATCATCATCCTGCTCGCCCGGCCACGTGGCCTTATGGGCCGCAAAGGCGTGATGGAGGAATAATCATGCTAGGTCTCAACAAAAAAGACGCTCTGCTCTTTGTCATCGTCGCGCTTTTCACCGCCATCGCGCCCTTCCTGCTAAACCCGTTTCAGGACGGCAGCTCGCTGGGGCAGATGTTCAACGCAGGCTATCCTGACCTGATGCAACGCATCGTCATCTTCGGGATCCTGGTCATCGGCTTCAACGTTCTGTTCGGCCTGACTGGCTATCTTTCCTTCGGTCACGCCGCCTTCCTCGGCATCGGCAGCTACTCTGCCGTGTGGATGTTCAAGTTGCTTAGCTACAACGTCATTCCCGCGATCATTCTGTCGGTTGTGGTTGCTGGGGTCGTCAGCCTGCTGATCGGCTTTGTCGCCCTGCGACGCACCGGGATCTACTTTTCGATCCTGACGCTGGCGATGGCGCAGATGATGTTCAACCTCGCCTATTCGGTGCTGGGCAACCCGCAATCCGGTTTCAACCTGACCAACGGGGAAACCGGCCTGCAAGTCTACAACACGGACGTTCAACTGCTGGCCAGTGAAACCGGCCCCAATGTTCCGCACATCTTTGGGCTGGCAATGCGCGACAGCTATAACTGGGAGATCGGCGGTTGGCTGTTCACCTTCAACGCAGGGTATTATTTCGCCGGGATCATCATGCTGATCGCCTTTTACCTGTCGATCCGCATCTTCCGCTCGCCCTTTGGCCTGATGCTACGGGCGGTGAAATCGAACCAGCAACGCATGAACTATACCGGCCTCAACACGCGTCCCTATGCGCTGGCTGCCTTTGTAATCTCGGGCATGTATGCTGGTCTGGCCGGCGGCCTGCTGTCCTCGATGGACCCGCTGGCAGGGGCAGAACGGATGCACTGGACCGCCTCTGGTGAAATCGTGATCATGGCGATCCTCGGCGGTGCCGGAACGCTGATCGGCCCGATCGTAGGCGCCGGTTTCATCGAATACTTCAAGAACATATTGTCCAAGATCAACGAGAACCTGCTGCATGAATGGCTGGCCTTTGTGCCCGACGGTCTGGAAAATGCGATCATCTGGATGCTGCATTTCTTCGTCGGCAAAGGTTGGCAGCTAAGCTTGGGCATCTTGTTCATGCTGGTGGTGATCTTCCTGCCCGGTGGCCTTGTCGAAGGTGGCCAGCGCCTTGGAAAACTGTTCCGCCGCAAGAAAAATGCCAAAGGTTCCGATGACGAACATCACCCCAAACCCGCGCCCCACGTGGCCGAATAAGGAGGACTGAAAAGATGGGAATCCTTGAAGTCAAAGGCGTCAACAAACGCTTCGGTGGCCTGCAGGCGCTGGGGGATGTGAACCTCAGCGTTGCCGAAAACACCGTCCACGCCATCATCGGGCCAAACGGCGCAGGCAAATCAACCCTGCTGAACGTCCTGGTGGGCAAGCTGATCCCGGATACCGGATCGGTAATGTTCGACGGCCAGTCGGTGCTGGGGCGCAAACCGTTCGAAATCAACCAGATGGGCATCAGCCGCGTCTTTCAAACGCCAGAGATTTTTGCCGATCTCACGGTCATGGAAAACGTCTTGATCCCTTGTTTCGCCAAACGCGACGGCGCGTTTCGGATGCACGCCTATGAAAAGGTCGAAACAGAAACCGACATCAACGAGCAGGCCGAACAGATGCTGCTGGACGTGAACATGCAGGATAAACTGCACGACCACGCCGGCAGCCTGTCACGCGGCGACAAAAGGCGGCTGGAAATGGCGATGTGCCTGTCGCAGCAACCCCGCCTGCTGCTGCTGGACGAACCCACCGCGGGGATGGCGCGCGCCGATACGAACAACACGATCGACCTGCTGAAAGAGATCAAGGAACAGCGCGACATCACCATGGCGATCATTGAACACGACATGCATGTGGTGTTCAGCCTGGCCGAACGCATCACAGTTCTGGCCCAGGGCACACCGCTGGTCGAAGACACGCCAGACAACATCAAGGGCCACCCCAAGGTCCGCGAAGCATACCTTGGAGAGGCGCACTGACATGACCATGATCGAAGACACCAAATCCGGCAAATACGTAAAGCCTGACTTTTCCAAAAACGCCAACCAGGCAGCGACCGCTCCGGCCTTCTTCTCGGTCTGGGACATCCATGCCTACTACGGCGAAAGCTACATCGTGCAGGGCGTGTCCTTTAACGTCCACGAAGGCGAAATCCTGGCGCTGCTGGGCCGCAACGGCGCGGGCAAAACCTCGACCCTGCGCGCCATCGCCCGGCTGGACAATCCCGCCATCACCCATGGCGAAATCTGGCTGGATCATGAACATGTGCACACGATGAGGGCCCATGAGGCCGCCATCGCAGGTATCCAACTGGTGCCCGAAGACCGCCGCATCATCCCCGGCCTGACGGTCGAGGAAAACCTTGAACTTGCTCAGATCGTCGAGCCTATCGGCTGGTCGCTGGAACGGATTTATGAGCTGTTCCCCCGCCTCGGCGAGCGCCGCAAACAAGAGGGCGTGACCCTGTCGGGCGGCGAACAACAGATGTTGGCCATCGCTCGCGCCCTGGCCCGCGACATCAAGGTTCTGCTGCTGGATGAACCCTACGAGGGTCTGGCCCCGGTGATCGTTGACGAAATCGAGAAAACGCTCAACATCATCAAGGAACAGGGCATCACCACCGTGATCGTCGAACAGAACGCCATTCGCGCGCTGATGCTTGCCGACCGCGCCGTGATCCTTGATACCGGCACCGTGGTGTTTGACGGCACCGCCCAAGAGGTACTGGACAACGAAGAACTGCGCGCCGAATATCTGGCGATCTAAGAATTCCGGGCTTTGATGAAAGCCCGGTCTCAATGATCTGCGTCATTTACTGGCTGGCCCGTCCAGACATAGGTGTGGGCCAGCCGCAGCACTAAAACACGGAAGTATTCCCATGATCGAACACGCTGACGAAGTGCATAAGCCTTCCGCCGAATTTGTCGCCCACGCCCATATCGACGCCGCCAAGTACAAAGAAATGTACGCCGCCTCGATCAGTGACCCCGATACATTCTGGGGCAACGAAGGCAAGCGTCTTGACTGGATGACGCCTTATACCAAGGTCAAGAACACCAGCTTTGCCCACCCCGATGTCTCGATCAAATGGTACGAAGATGGCGAACTGAACGTTGCCGCCAACTGCATCGACCGCCACCTGGCCACCCGCGGCGACCAGACCGCTATCATCTGGGAAAGCGACGATCCCAACGTTGACAAACACATTACCTATAACGAACTGTCCAGCCATGTGAACAAGCTGGCCAACGTCTATAAATCGCTGGGTGTGGGCAAAGGCGACCGCGTCGTTCTTTATATGCCGATGATCCCCGAAGCCGCCTATGCCATGCTGGCCTGCGCGCGCATCGGTGCCATTCACTCGATTGTTTTCGCCGGGTTCAGCCCCGAGGCCCTCGCGGCCCGCGTCGGCGGCTGCAAGGCCAGCCTGCTGGTCACCGCCGATCAGGCCCCCCGTGGGGGCCGCAACACGCCGCTGAAAACCAACGCCGACGCGGCGCTGGCCATCTGCGGCGACGTCACCACGCTGGTCGTGGAACGCACCGGCGAGGATGTGCCGATGAAGGCCGGTCGCGATCACAGCTATAACGCGATGATGGCCGACGCGTCTGCCGAATGTGCGCCTGAACCGATGAACGCCGAAGACCCGCTGTTCGTCCTCTACACTTCCGGCTCTACCGGCATGCCCAAGGGCGTCGTGCACACCACCGGCGGCTATCTGGTCTATGCGGCGATGACGCATGAACTGGTGTTTGATTACCACGATGGCGATGTCTTCTGGTGCACCGCCGATGTCGGTTGGGTCACCGGCCACAGCTATATCGTCTACGGGCCGCTGGCCAATGGCGCCACCACCGTGATGTTCGAAGGCGTGCCCACCTACCCCGACGCGGGCCGCTTCTGGGCCGTCTGCGAAAAGCACAAGGTCAATCAGTTCTACACCGCCCCCACCGCCATTCGCGCGCTGATGTCCAAGGGCACCGATTTCGTCAAACCCCACGATCTGTCCAGCATCAAGGTTCTGGGCACCGTCGGTGAACCCATCAACCCCGAGGCCTGGGTCTGGTACAATGAAAATATCGGCGCCGGCAAAACGCCCATCGTCGACACCTGGTGGCAAACCGAAACCGGCGGCCACCTGATGACCCCGCTGCCCGGCGCCATTGCAACCAAGCCCGGCTCCTGCACCCTGCCGTTCTTCGGCATCCAGCCGGTGATCCTCGAACCCACAACAGGCGATGAAATCACCTCGGTTGAGGCCGAAGGCGTGCTGTGCATCAAAGACAGCTGGCCCGGCCAGATGCGGACTGTGTATGGCGACCACGACCGGTTCGTCGCAACTTACTTCTCTGATTACAAAGGCTATTACTTCACCGGTGACGGCTGCCGCCGCGACGGCGATGGCTATTACTGGATCACCGGCCGCGTCGATGACGTGATCAACGTGTCGGGCCACCGCATGGGCACCGCCGAGGTTGAATCGGCCCTGGTCGCCCACCCCAAGGTGTCAGAGGCCGCCGTCGTCGGCTATCCGCATGATATCAAGGGCCAGGGCATCTACGCCTACGTCACCCTGATGGGCGGAGAGGAATACACCGAGGAACTGCGCAAAGAGCTGTCCGATTGGGTCCGCAAGGAAATCGGCCCCATCGCCAAGCCCGACCTGATCCAATGGGCCCCCGGCCTGCCCAAAACCCGCTCTGGCAAAATCATGCGCCGCATCCTGCGCAAGATCGCCGAGAATGACTTTGGTGCCCTTGGCGACACCTCGACCCTCGCCGAACCGCAGGTCGTCGAAGATCTGATCGACAATCGCATGAACAAGTAACCGGGACATCTCAACATCCGTAGGGTGCGCAACCATACGCACCTTCCCTGACCAGACCACATAAAACCCCGCCGATTTCGGCGGGGTTTTATGTTGCTAGAACGGAAATGCAAATTTCTCTAAAAATTATCTTATCTTCGTGTTATACTGCGTGAATTGGAGATCGTGATTATCATGCTAAAAAATATTGCCGCACTGTTGGGGTTATTACTCTCATTGAATACGGTTCTGGGCTTTGCCTTCGCGCCGGACAACAACAATTTCTACCGCTCAACGGCTTGGCTTCTTGATATCGCGACCGCCAATTTTTGTGGCCAACAAGGTACAGATAGGTATTCACAATGCAGAGAAAAATTTGGATTTCCGGGCTAATTTCGTTTTTGATTTCCACAACACCGCTGGCAGCACAGTCCTGCCTGGACAAAGCGCGCGTCGAGCACCCCAATGCCCCGGCGACACAAGCGTTGTTCTGCGTCGAGGCCATGCAAGCCGAACTCGACGCCGCGAATGCACAATTGGCGGGCATCAATCGCACTTTGAAAAACGCGGTGCTTGCATTCAACCGATCAGAAAAGATCGGCGGCGCCTGCCCCCGGGGATGGTCCCTGTTCGAAGCCGCAGGCGGTCGCATGATCGTAGGTGCCGGTGAGCACCCTAATGGGGGCCTTTCGGAATATCCGTCATATGCGGATGATCAGGTTGATGCGACCGGCGGCGAGGAAATCGTGAAACTCAGCGCCTCGAATTTACCCCCGCACATACACAGCGGAAATACTATTGGCACGTCTGGGATGGCGAACACCTCTAATGCCTCAAGTTGTGATCCCAACGGATATTGTTCCCCGGTATTCTCCCTTGATAAACGTCCGGTAGTTGGCGCAGCGGAGACGAGCACTGTAGCACACAATCATACTATAACCACTGATGGCGGAAACGGGTTGAACGGAGAACCCCACAACAACATGCCCCCTTACATCGCGCTGTATTTCTGCAAAAAGGACTGATGGTCCGGGCTAAGCCCCTCAAGAACTGACGCACATCTTGCTATCACCCCGGGTCTGACCCGGGGTGACAGCACACCCGCCAGATCCCGGATCAAGTCCGGGATGACTGCCCGTGCAATTCTCCTGTTGCACCCGGCCCTTCGCGCACCCAAACTCTGGCCAAATCCCCGGCAGGAGTCCCGACATGAACGGCGCTGAATCCCTCGTTAAAACCATGCTTCAAAACGGCGTCGATACCGTGTTTGCCAACCCCGGCACATCCGAGATGCATTTCGTCGCGGCACTTGATTCCCACCCCGAGATGAACTGCATCCTTTGCTTGTTTGAGGGTGGCACCAGCGGCGGCGCCGACTGCTATTACCGCATGAAGCGTGACGTCGCGGGCACCCTGCTGCACCTCGCCCCCGGCTTCGGCAATGCCTATGCCAACCTGCACAACGCGCGCAAAGCCAATTCGGGCATCGTTAATGTGGTGGGCGATCACGCCACCCATCACCTTGCCTATGAAAGCCCGCTAAAGGGCGACATTCAGGGCATCAGCCAATCCGTCAGCCACTGGACCCGCTCCTCCCTCGACGCGCCGTCTGTGGCAAGCGACGGCGCCGACGCCATCCGTGCAGCCCGCGCGCGCAATGGCCAGATCGCCACGCTGGTGCTGCCCGCAAATACCGCCTGGAGCCCCGCCGACGGCCCGGCACACGCGGCCCCGCCCCCTGCGCTGCACCGCCCCAGCCCGGCCGAAATCGAGGCCGCAGCCCAGGCCCTTACCCAACCCGGTGCCGCCCTGCTGATCGGTGGCGACGCCCTGTTCGGCAACCTGCGCCAGATTGCCGGAAAAATCGCCGCCAAGACCCGCGCACGGCTGATGGCCGACACCCTGATCCCGCGTATTTCAAAAGGCGCCGGCGAACCCGTCATCACCCAACTGCCCTACCCGGTGCCCCCCAAGATTGAGACTCTGGCCACCACCACCTCTATCACCCTTGTCGGCACCGACCGCCCGGTCGCATTTTTCGCCTATCCCGAAACGCCCAGCCTACCCGAACAACCCGGCACCCAGATCACCCAGCTATGCCGCCCCGAGATGGATATCGCCTGGACCCTCAGCGCCCTCGCCGATGCCACCGGCGCCAACAAGGCAAGTGTGCAGACCTATACGCTTGACCTGCCAGCCCTGCCCACCGGGCCGGTGACGCTGGAAAAGGTTGGCGCCGCGCTGGCGCATCTGCTTCCGGAAAATGCGATTGTCTGTAACGAGGCCGTCACCAGCGGCTTCAAGGTCGCCCCGCCGCTGTCCACCGCCCGCCCGCATGACATGCTGGGCGGCACCGGCGGCGCGATCGGCTGGTCGCTGCCCGGCGCGGCGGGCGCCGCCATCGCCTGCCCGGATCGCAAGGTCGTGGTCCTGACCGGGGACGGCAGCGCGATGTATACCTCACAATCGCTCTGGACCATGGCGCGCGAGGGGCTGGATGTCACCGTCGTGGTCTTCGCCAACAAGGGATACCAGATCTTGCGTGATGAGCTGCTGAATGTCGGCGTGCAAAGTTATGGTCAGAACGCTCAGGCCATGTTCGACGTGGAAAAACCAGCGCTTGACTGGGTGGCTCTGGCCAAAGGCCACGGCGTGCCGGGCAGCCGCGCCGACGATCTGGAAAGTTTCGTCAAAGCGCTTGACGAAGGGCTGTCGACCGACGGCCCCTCGCTGATCGAACTTGTCTGTCCATAGGCTTATAGCGTTTCGACTTTAACTTGAAACATTCCGCATCACCTAACGCGTTGAAATCTTTGATTTCAAGCAGCGTTAGGTGATGCAGATTTAAGTCAATTTACTTTAGCTGATCACTTCGCCAATCAGCATCTGCGGCTGAACATTGGTAAAGTTCGGAATGTCTGCCAGCACCGGACCAGCCCCGCCCAGCATCGCATCCATCGTCGCCTGATCCTTGCACAGGATCGTGGCGACGGCGTGAAAACCCGCTGGCGTGTCGGGGCCGCCTGCCAGACCTTTGATCGCGGTCGCACTTTCGATATGCGCGCCCATATGGGTGCCAACCAACGCCAAATGCGTCTTGGTGTAATAGTCGTAATCGAATGTTGTACCTTCGCTCACCGGGTACAGAACTTGCAACGAAACGGTCATGGTATCTTCCTTTGAAATATCAGGTGTATGAGTAGACCAGCATTAGGCGCAGCAATCCGCCGTAGGGTCAAAGCAAACCTGCGCTCAAGACGCATAATTGACCCGGATCAAGGCGTTGCAGGTGAAATACACCGATACTGGCGTGCGCGCCCCGGCCCCCTGTCAACCACCGGTGGCGGTCCAACCGGAGGATGATATGAAACACATGATCTCGACGCTGGCCTTCACCGGGCTGATTGCCCTGTCCGCCTGCAACACCACAACCAACAATGACCAACTCAGCGGTGCATTTGTGGGTGGCGTGCTGGGGGCAATCACCGCCACGGCGCTTGGCGCAAACACCAACTGGCTAATACTCGGCACCTTGGCCGGTGCTGCGACAGGCGCGCTGGTGGCCGAGAACCGCAGAACCGGCGAATGCGCCTATTCCAATGGCGACGGTACCTATTACCGCGCATCTTGCCCGTAAAACGGCAAAGGGCGGCCTTTCACGGGCCGCCCCTCCGTTTTCGCACGATGGCGGCGTTATTTCAGCGCCGCATCCGTGATCTCATGCGTCCAGGCCATGCCCTCGGGCGCCTTGGTGATCGCCGGGCTCTCCGCCGACACCGCCGACAACAGCGTCGCCACGGTCTGGTCATAATCGGCCACGTCAAGCGCGCCGTTGGTTTCAGCCGTCAGTTTGGCAACTTCGCCCATCATGTAAATCTGATGGTCAAGCGTTTGCGCCCCGGTCTCATCATATTCGACGATGATTCCCGCGGCCTCTTCGGCATTTGCCTCGGCGTATTTCCAGCCCTTCATCGACGCCCGTACAAACCGAACCATTTGGTCCTTGAATTCAGGGTCCGCCAGGCGATCTTCCAGAACGTAAAGCCCATCTTCCATCACGCCCGCGCCCTGGTCCAGATAGTTGAACACCACCAGATCGTCCGGTGAGAAACCGGCATCAAGCACCTGACCATATTCATTGTAGGTCATCGTCGAAATGCAGTCGGCCTGCTTTTGCAAAAGCGCGTCAACGTTGAACGCCTGCTTCAGAACGGTTACGCCACCTTCCGACCCGTCTGTCGCAAGCCCCAGCTTGGCCATCCAGCCGTAAAATGGGTACTCATTGCCGTAAAACCAAACCCCCAGCGTACGGCCAGGGAAATCAGCAGGCGAGGCCACGCCACTTTCTTTCAGGCAAACCAATTGCAACGCGCCTTTCTTGAACGGCTGCGCGATATTGACCAACGGCAGCCCCCGTTCGCGTGCGGCAAGGCCCGCAGGCATCCAGGTCGTGATAACATCCGCCCCACCACCGGCAATCACTTGCTCTGGCGCGATATCAGGCCCGCCGGGCTTGATGGTGACGTTCAGGTGCTCTTCTTCGTAGAATCCCTTTTCCAAGGCCACATAATAGCCCGCAAACTGCGCTTGGGTGACCCATTTCAGTTGCAATGTCAGTTCATCCGCCGCCTGAGCCGCGCCTGCCATCAAGCCTAGCGCCACGACGCTTCCAAGGATCTTTTTCATCTCTGTCTCTCCACTGTTGTCATTAGGTTTTCTCAACCTCGTTGCGAGGGGTGCCAGAACGTGACCCCCTTCTCTAACACCGCCACCGCGCCATAAAACGCCGATCCGGCGATGGCAGCGACGGTTATCTCTGCCCAGACCATATCAAGCCCCAGCCGTCCGATCTCTGTCGAGATGCGAAACCCCATACCCCGCGTGGGCGATCCGAAATATTCCGCCACAATAGCCCCGATCAACGCCAACGTGGTCGAAATTTTCAACCCGTTGAAAATGAACGGCATCGCGGCGGGCAGACGCAGCTTGGTCAGGCGCTGCCAGTAACTCGCCGAATAG
>Ga0316206_1002664_pt1 | contig 11502 bp, 15 predicted proteins | sample 6monthpyrite_MG_FD_204942 | JGI IMG/M metagenome (GOLD analysis project Ga0316206, IMG submission 204942) | Microbial mat bacterial communities from mineral coupon in-situ incubated in ocean water Damariscotta River, Maine, United States -... | ecosystem: Environmental > Aquatic > Marine >...
AAATGAGCATTGAGTGGATCAGTTTCAGCGACGTTTTCCAACGTGTTGATGCGCTGAGCTGGGATGACTTGACGTTTTGGGATCCCGTCGAAGGCGTGACCGGACCTGCAAAAATTGCTGTTGTCAGTGATGAAGACGTTGTTGATTTGCCGGACGACAGGTACGATTTTGCGGGACGGCCAAAGTCTTTTCAGATATTTCTGAGCGTCGCAGACTTGCAAGATGTTGCTGAGGTATTGAAAACCCAACGGGAGAATCCGACTGAACCGGAGTTCTTGCGGAGCGTTGCCCACTATTGGGAGCAAGATGCCTTCCTAGATCTCGACAGCAACCCTCTGCACTGAATTTTAAAAATCTGCAGCGCGCAACTGGTGAACTGGGAAGGAAGCAAGATGAAGATCGAGGTGACGCCGGATCGGTTCAAACTGGCACAGGCCTTTACGATTTCGCGCGGGTCGCGAACTGAGGCGAAGGTGCTGACAGTTCGGATTTCGGATGGTGGTTTGGTGGGGTGGGGCGAATGTGTGCCTTATGCCCGCTACGGCGAAACGCTGGAGTCGGTGACGGCAGAGATTGACGGACTTGGGTCGGTGGATCGGGCGTCATTGCAGGACGCTTTGCCGGGCGGGGCGGCGCGCAATGCGGTCGATTGTGCGTTGTGGGATCTTGAGGCGAAGCGCGCGGGCCAGCGGGTTTGGCAGTTGGCCGGTTTGGCCGCCCCTGGGCCAGAGGTGACAGCCTATACATTGTCGCTGGACACGCCAGAGAATATGCGCGCGGCGGCGGCGCAGCACGCGTTCCGGCCTTTGTTGAAGATCAAGCTGGGCACTGCCGATGACATGGCGCGTTTGGAAGCAGTGCGCGCGGGGGCGCCGAACGCAAAGATTATCGTCGATGCGAACGAGGGTTGGACGGCAGAGGTTTACGCCGATCTGGCGCCGCATCTGGTGCGGCTGGGGGTTCAGCTGGTGGAGCAGCCTTTGCCCGCCGGGCAGGACGATATGCTGGCCGAGATCGAGCGACCGGTGCCGGTCTGTGCGGACGAAAGTGCGCATGACCGGGGGACGCTGCCCAAGTTGAAGGGCAAATATGATGTGGTGAACATCAAGCTTGATAAAACCGGCGGGCTGACCGAGGCGCTGGCCTTGCGGGATGCGGCGCTGGCCGAGGGCTATGGCGTGATGGTGGGCTGCATGGTGGGCAGTTCGTTGGCGATGGCGCCGGCGGTGTTGGTGGCGCAGGGCGCGGCCGTGGTTGACCTTGACGCGCCGCTTTTGTTGGCCGAAGACCGGGACGAGCCGTTGAAATATGATGAGGCGGGGGTGCATCCATCCACGCCCGCGCTATGGGGATAAAGAGCCGATGAGCCGCACTGTTTATGTCAATGGGGCCTATGTGCCCGAAGAAGACGCCAAGGTTTCGGTCTTTGACCGGGGGTTTCTGTTTGCCGATGGCGTCTATGAGGTGACCAGCGTGCTGGGTGGCAAGCTGATTGACTTTGCGGGCCATTCGGTGCGGCTGCAGCAATCCCTGGACGAGCTGGACATGGCGGCGCCGGTCACCATGGAGGAGCTGCTGGAAATTCACCGCGAGTTGGTGCGGATCAATGAGATTGACGAGGGGCTGGTTTATTTGCAGGTCACGCGTGGCGCTGCCAGCGACCGGGATTTCGTATTTCCGAATGCAGACGACGTGCCCTCGACCCTGGTGCTGTTCACGCAGAACAAGCCGGGAATGGCGGATTCCGCGCAATCACAAGTCGGGACCAAGATCATTTCCATCGACGACATTCGCTGGGGGCGGCGCGATATCAAGACAGTGCAGTTGCTGTACCCGTCGATGGGCAAGATGATGGCCAAGAAGGCCGGTTGTGATGACGCCTGGCTGGTCGAGGATGGCCATGTGACCGAGGGTACGTCCAACAACGCCTATATCGTCAAAGGCAAAACCATTATTACGCGCCAGCTGTCGAATGACATTCTGCACGGGATCACCCGTGCGGCGGTGCTGCGGTTTGCCCGCGAGGCGCAGATGCATGTCGAAGAGCGCGCCTTTACGATCGAAGAGGCAATGCAGGCGGATGAGGCGTTTACCACCTCTGCCAGCGCCTTTGTGATGCCGGTGATTGAGATTGACGGGGCCACCCTGGGCGACGGAACACCGGGGCCGGTTTCCAAACGCCTGCGCGAAATCTATCTGGAAGAAAGCCGCAAAACGGCGATCTGACCGCGACCAGATCTATCAGGATGGTGTGCGGGCCGCCGGTTCAGTTGAACAGCAGCCCGCGCAGGGAATGCCGCCCGCCGATAACCGAGCGGATCATCATGCGTTTTTCGCCTTCGCTGTGCCCGTCATGCATAATGGAATAGATCGCCGCCAACTGGCTGCGCCGCAGGGTGCTGGCATCGACGTTTGCGACATAGTTCGGCAATTCCCGCGTGACGTTGGCCAAGAGCTGATCAGAGGGCGCTTTGGCCTGCGCCGAAAGCGCGGCAAAGCAGAGGGTGAGGGCGGCAAAGACAGTGCGGCGCATGAGAAGTCCCTATTTGTAATTCGGGTGTTGCAGAATCCAAACCAGCTCGCGGCGTTTTTTGGAATAGGTTTCGCGTTGCACCAATGTCATATGCAGGCGCCCAACGGTGGATGTCGCGAATTGCGATACATCTGCCGACAGCCCGAAGTGCGCAAGCCGGGCCTCTACGCTGGCGACAAGCTGCGGATTCGGGTCGGCGGTGGCGCTACTGGCGATAAGCGCCGTCAAGAGTGCGGCCATGATCGTGCGGGTCATTGCGGATTCCATTACAGACGCCACCAGTGTAGCGTTTGATGGGCGGAATAGGCAAATCACGCCCGATCAAACAGCAGCGGATTGCCGCTGGTTTCAGGGTTTGTCCGGGCCCGATTCTGTGCCGACATTCTCGGCAAAGGCGCGTTTGAACGCAGCCTGTTTGTCGGTGCCGGCCGCTGTCTGATACCTGGCCTTCCAGTCGTCATAGGGCATGCCATAGAACGCCTCGCGCCCATCTTCTTTGGACATCTCCTGTCCGCGCTCACTGGCGGCTTCCTGATACCAGCGCCCCAGGCAATTGCGACAGAACCCGGCGAGGTTCATCATGTCGATATTCTGTACGTCCAGCCGGTCTTGCATCAGGTGTTTTTGCAGGCGGCGAAAGGCGGCGGCCTCTATTTCGATGCGGGTTTGGTCATCCATCACAGGGTCCCTTATAAGTCACGTTTGGCATAATATGGGCTGAGGTCGCCGTAATCGACGGTCAGGCTGCCGACGTCGGGCAGGGCCGCAGTCATGCAATGAAGGATGGTCTGCACCATCGAGGTTTTGACGGCATCGTCGCGCCCGGGCAGAGCAAGAAGTTGGGCGTGGGCAAAGCTTTGCGGATCTGTGCCGGTGCGCCAGTAGGCGCTGGGGCGCGCGCGGACTTTCAGCGACGCGGGGCCGGACACTGTGGGGTGCACGGCAAGGGCGTCAAAGATTGCCACGCAAAGCGCGTGGATGTCGTGGCTGTCGTCGATATCGGCGGAATATTCGATGGTGACATGGGGCATTTCTATAGATCCATTTTATCGCGTGCATCCCGCAGGATAGGGGCCAGGCGTTCAGCCCAGCGGCGTTGGCCGTCTTCGGTGTCAATCAAATCGTGGCGCAGTTCGATCAGCGCGTTGGGGCGACCGTGCTGCAGGGCGTGACGCTCAACGCTGTCGCCGTGCAGCGCGCCTGAATAGGGCTCATTCTCGCCGACGCAGATATCACCCTCTGCCTCTAGTGTGTCGATCAGCGGGCGGGCATAGCGCGCGTCATAGCCGTACAGAATGCCGACCTCCCAAGGGCGCAGGGTGCGACCGTTGAGGCGCGGCGTAAAGCTGTGGATCGCGATATAGATGGCGTTTTCGGGGCGGTTGGCGGCCAGGCTTGCCAGCGCGTTGTGATAGGGGCGATAGAGCAGGTTCAACCGGCGCTCGCGCTCGGCGGCGTCGATCTTGCGGTTCCCCTCTATCACGGTGCCATCGTAAAGCTGCATCAGCAGGGTCGGGTCATCTTCGCCCCGGTTCGGGTCGATCACCAGGCGCGAAAAGCGCGAAAGGATGGCGGGGGCGTCCAGCAGGTCGGCCAGGTGCCGCGTGACCCCGGCGGCACCGATGTCAAAGGCGATATGGCGGTTCATATCGGCCACTGGCAGGCCAAGATCGCCGCCCGCGATCATCGGCGGCACAGCATTGCTGGCGTGATCGCTGGTCAGCAACCAGGGGCCGGGGCGCCCGTCACCGATGATTTCATAGGCAGGATATGTCATGGTTGTGTCGTCTTTCATCGTCCTCCCTGCATAAAGTCCGAATGACCAAAGCGCCAGTTGTCACATCAAAGGTTTTCCGTCATAGAGACAACGGCCCGCTGGTACCGCTAACAAAAAAAGGACATGAGGCACTCATGAGACGCCTTCGCAACGTAAAGATTGTCGCCACACTGGGCCCGTCTTCAAACGACTATGAGATGATCCGCGCTTTGTTCGAGACCGGGGCCGATGTGTTCCGCCTGAACATGAGCCACGGAACCCATGATGATTTCCGCGCCCGCCATGCGATTATTCGCCAGATTGAGGAAGACACAGGTCGCCCGATCGCCATTCTGGCCGATTTGCAGGGGCCCAAGCTGCGCTGCGGCGTGTTCGCCGATGGCCCGCAAATTCTGCAGGATGGTCAGGCGTTCCGGTTTGATCTGGATGAGACACCGGGCGATTCCACACGGGTCTGCCTGCCGCATAAAGAGATTTTTGACGCACTGGAACCGGGCGCGACCTTGCTGGTCAATGACGGCAAGATTCGGGTGAAAGTCGGTGATTGCGGCACCGATTTCGCCAATTGTGAGGTGATTGCAGGCGGCGAGATTTCCGACCGCAAGGGTGTGAACGTGCCCGATGTGGTGCTGCCGCTGGCGGCGCTGACAGAAAAAGACCGCGCCGATCTGGAAGTTGCGTGCGAGCAAGGTGTCGACTGGCTGGCGCTGAGCTTTGTGCAGCGTCCCCGCGACGTCGAAGAGGCGCGTGCGCTGGTCAAGGGCCGCGCGGCGATCATGACCAAGGTCGAAAAGCCCGCCGCCGTTCGGGTGTTTGACGATATTCTGGCGGTCTCTGACAGCATCATGGTGGCCCGGGGTGATCTGGGCGTGGAACTGCCGGTGCAGAACGTCCCGCCGCTGCAGAAACGCATGATCCGCAAATGTCGCGCCGCGGCCAAGCCGGTGATTGTGGCGACTCAGATGTTGGAATCGATGATCGAATCGCCGATGCCGACGCGGGCCGAAGTCTCGGACGTGGCGACCGCGATTTACGAAGGCGCGGATGCGGTCATGCTGTCGGCGGAATCGGCGGCGGGAAAATACCCGATCGAGGCGGTTCAGACGATGCATAATGTTGCTGTTTCGATCGAGAGTGATCCGACCTATCGCAATGTGATCGAAGCCTCGCGCGGGGCCAAAAAGGAAAGCGTGGCCGACGGTATCGTGTCCGCCGCGCGCGAGATTGCCGAGACTGCCGATATCAAGGCGATCTGTTGTTTCACCCAGTCGGGCACCACGGTTTCGCTGGTGGCACGAGAGCGTCCCAATGTGCCGATCATTGCCATGGCGGGCTTGCGCAGCACGGCGCGGCGGTTGTGCCTGACCTGGGGGGCGCATTGCGTCGAAGTCGGCGAAATGGGCCGGTTCAAACAGGCGGTGGTGCGCGCGGTACGCGCGGCGACGAAAGAGGGTTTTGCCAACAAGGAAGACCAGATCGTGGTTACCGCCGGGGTGCCGTTCAACGAACCCGGCACCACGAATATCCTGCGTGTTGCCCCCTGCGATGAACGCCTGATATATAGTGCGGAACCGGAGTAACCCTTCGACTGGAGCCAAACATGGTGACACAGGACCTGTTTCTTGTCTTTGGAATTATCATTGTCGGCTTTTCCCTGCCGTCCATCATGGGGGCGTTGGCGGACCGCCGGGCCCCCCGGGCAGCATCGATTGCGATTCTGGTCGGCGGTGGGTTGATTCTGCTGGCGCTTAGCCAAAAGCCGGGTGGATACACCCTGAAAGACGTTCCAGAGGCCTTTGTTCGCGTCGTGGCGTATTTTACCCGCTGACTGCAGGGCGAATTGGGCTTGCCAGTGGCCCCGCTGCGTCCTATATGCGCGCATTCTAACTGACGCGTCCGGCCAAGTGGCATGCCGAGTCGTGTATTGACCGCCCAAAGAGGAGACGGAAATGCCCAAGATGAAGACGAAGTCGAGCGCCAAAAAGCGCTTTAAGGTGACGGCGACCGGCCGTGTGTTGGCGGCTCAGGCCGGCAAACGCCACGGAATGATCAAGCGTTCCCGCAAATTTATCCGCAACGCCCGCGGCACCACCACGCTGAGCGCCCCTGACGAGAAGCTCGTCAAGGGTTTCATGCCGTATTCGCGTTAAGGAGATCTGACAGATGTCTCGCACCAAAGGTGGAACGGTCACTCACGCCCGTCACAGAAAAGTCATCAAGGCCGCCAAAGGCTATTATGGCGCACGCTCTACCAACTTCAAGACAGCCACGCAGGCGGTCGACAAGGCCAACCAATACGCCACGCGCGACCGCAAGGTTCGCAAGCGGAACTTCCGCGCGCTGTGGATTCAGCGGATCAACGCCGCAGTCCGCAGCCATGACGAGGCGCTGACCTATTCGCGTTTCATCAACGGCCTGTCGCTGGCCGGGATTGAGGTGGACCGCAAGGTTCTGGCCGATCTCGCCGTGAACGAGCCTGATGCATTCGGCGCGATTGTCGAAAAAGCCCAGGCCGCGCTGGCCTAAGACGCCAAGCCGTTAAAATTAGAGCCGCAGGCCGCAGGGTCTGCGGCTTTTTCGTATCTGGGGGTGATCTGGCGGAGTGCGCCTGCGGCGCACGCATATTCCCCCCAGACCCGCCTTCGGCGGTTCCGGGGCCCGCCGTTTGTGGCCGGTGTTGCGCCTTGGCGGTGGACTGGGCGCGGGTTGCAATTGTTGGGGCGGCTCGGTAGCAGACGGGCAAGGAATTTCGAGGGGTCCATGATGGACGATCTAAGAGACAAATACCTGACCGCTATTTCCGGCGCTGGTGATGAATCTGCACTAGAGGACCTGCGCGTGCAGGCGGTTGGCAAAAAGGGCGAAGTCAGCCTGAAAATGCGCGAGTTGGGTAAGATGACGCCCGAGGAACGGCAAGTGGCCGGGCCAAAGCTGAATGCGCTGAAGGATGAGATCAACAGCGCGTTGGCGGCAAAAAAGATGGGACTGGCCGATGCGGCGCTGGATGAGCGGCTGCGCACGGAATGGCTGGACGTGACATTGCCCGGGCGTGGGCGCCCGGCGGGGTCGGTGCATCCGGTGGCGCAGGTCACCGAAGAGCTGACCGCGATTTTCGCCGATATGGGGTTTTCGGTGGCCGAGGGGCCGCAGGTTGAATCCGATTGGCATAATTTCGACGCGCTCAACATCCCGGCAGAGCATCCGACCCGGACCGAGATGGACACGTTCTATATGCATCGCGGGGCAGATGACGACCGCCCGCCGCATGTGCTGCGCACCCATACCAGCCCGGTGCAGATCCGCGCGATGGAGCTGCAGGGCGCGCCGATCCGGGTGATCTGCCCCGGTCGTGTCTACCGCGCCGATTACGACCAGACCCACACGCCGATGTTTCATCAGGTCGAGGGACTGGCGATTGACCGCGATATTTCCATGGCGAACCTGAAATGGTGCCTAGAGGAATTCGTGAAGGCGTTCTTTGAGGTCGACGATGTCGAACTGCGGTTCCGTGCGTCACACTTCCCGTTCACCGAGCCGTCGGCAGAGGTTGATCTGCGCTGTAGCTGGGAAGGCGGGCAGTTGAAGGTCGGGCAGGGCGACGACTGGATGGAGATTTTGGGCAGCGGCATGGTGCATCCGCATGTGTTACGCTCTGGCGGGATCGACCCGGACGTGTGGCAGGGCTTTGCCTTTGGCATCGGGATCGATCGGCTGGCGATGTTGAAATACGGCATCCCCGATCTGCGTGCCTTTTTTGATTCTGACCTGCGCTGGCTGCGCCATTACGGGTTTTCGTCGCTGGATGTCCCGAGTTTGCAGGGTGGGTTGAGCCGGTGAGCGACAACATGGAAGATCTGCAGGTCACCTATCCGGGGGCCGGGACTTTCAGGTTTGGCGATTCCAAGGCGTTATGTGACGACTTGCTGGCGCTGGTGCGCGCGGGTGAAAAGACCGCGACTTGCGGCGCCTGGGCAGAGTTTGAGGACGCGCCTGACGCGATGCCTGTGGTCGGGCGTTGCGATATTGCCGCCAATTGGGACGGAACGCCCGCGGCGGTGATCCGCACTGTCGCGGTTCAAAAGGTCCGGTTTTGCGATGTGACCGAAGAGATGGCGCTGGCTGAGGGCGAAGACGATACGCTGGACGACTGGCGCACGTCACATCAAAGCTATTTCACCCGAAATGGCGGGTTCAGCCCCGACATGATGCTGGTTTTTGAGCATTTCGAGCTGGTGGAAGATATTTCAACCCGTTGACGCGGGACGGGCAGAGTTGTTTCGTCCCGGTTTTCGCCCTGATCTTCGCTGCGTCCTGGGGCATCCACGGCCCGCAGTCTGCGCTTAGAGAAACAGCCAGCCGCTGCTTGTGTTCAGCGCCCCACGGTTGCTGCCTGAAAACAGGCCGCCGGTTCTTTGAATGCAGGTCAGGCTGCCAAATCCGGTGTCGTTTCCGGGTCCTTGGCTCCCGGCACCTGCGCAGAGGATTGTGCGGCAAATTCCGGACGCCATGGCGTCCAGTTTTTACTGTTGATCGGCCCAGCCGGATACGCCCAGGCTACAGGGTGGAAAAGGTGATCGGAATAATTCCACGTCGGTTTAAACACGTTATTCCTCATTTTGGCCGTCAGACTTCTGGACGCGAGAATTGTTCATATTGAAACAAAGTCTGGGGAAAACCCTGATTGTTTCCGTGCCAGGTGAAGGCGCACGGCGCAACGCGGGGGCTTTGGCTTGACAGGGCTGCATATGGGCGGGACGGTAGCGGGGTTTGCATTTTTTATGAGGATTCAAATGACACGATATCCTTCGACCGCCGCAATGGTGGCCGCGGTTTCGCTGGCAGCGACAACCGCCAACGCGGAGTGGCTTGGATTTTGCGGGAACTATCAGCAGGTTACATCCACTGCGGGTGATTGTCTGGAGTGCCGCCTGATCATCGCCGACAACCCGGAAATTCAATTCTATGGGGTCGAGTCCAATACCGGCTGGAGTGCAGAGCTGACCTGGGTAGAGGGCGATGAAAGTGTGGCGCAGGGGGCCGGGCACTGGGGCAATGTCGGTGGCGCCTATGGCGGGCAAAACTTTGATATTGATCTGGTGCGGCAGGGTGATTTTCTTGACATGCGGATGACACATCACGCCGCCAGTTTGCCGGGCACCATCAAAGCCCGATTTGTTTGTAGGGATTAGAAAATATGCACACGTTATGGAATGTAGCGGGCGCCGTGGCGCTGATGGCGTCGGCGGTTCAGGCCGATGAGGTTTGGACAAGTGAACTCGGCGACGTCATCTATGAGGATGAAATCGAGGGCCAGGCGATTTTGTCATTCCCAACCGAAAACGGCGCGCGCGGGCGGATGTATTTCCCCGGATTGGCGGGAAATTTCGACGACCGTTCAGTGCATGTGGGGTATTGGATCCTGCCGGGCCCGGCGGAATGCGCCTCTGATATGACAGCGTTGGACGGCTGGACCTCTGGCGATTGGGGCCGGGTGACGATTGCCTTTGACGGCCCGGCGTTTCCAACATCGTGGACAGCGATCTTTGGGCGCTGCTTTGACGCGCTGGAATATCCGGTGCGCGGCGAGGTGAACTGACTTCGCGGCTTTTCTTCGGGCTGGCTTTGCGATAGGTCAGCCGCCGACGAAGAAAGGCTTTTGGCATGAAATTCACGCTTTCCTGGCTGCGCGATCATCTGGACACCGAGGCCTCGGTGGATGAGATCGCCGAGACACTGACCGATCTTGGGTTGGAGGTTGAAGAGATCATCAACCCCGAGGATACGCTGGGCGCATTTACGATCGGATATGTGAAGCACGCCGAAAAGCACCCCGATGCGGATAAGCTACGGGTTTGTGTGGTGGAAACCGATGAGGGTGACAAGCAGATCATCTGCGGCGCGCCCAATGCGCGGCAGGGCATTCGTGTCGTCGTGGCCAAGCCGGGGATGTATATTCCGGGCATTGACCTGACCATTCAGATTGGCAAAATCCGTGGCATCGAAAGCCACGGCATGATGTGTTCCGAACGTGAGATGGAGCTGTCGGATGAACATGACGGCATCATCGAACTGCCGGGTGAACCTGCGGTGGGCATGAAATTCACCGATTGGCTGGCTAAGAATGACCCGGCCAAGGTTGACACTGTTATCGACATTGCGATCACGCCGAACCGCCCCGATGCGCTGGGCGTGCGGGGCATTGCGCGTGATCTGGCCGCACGCGGGCTGGGCACGCTGAAACCCTATCAGGTGGCGGCGGTTCCGGGCACGTTTGAAAGCCCGATCAAGGTCAGCATCGACGCCGATGTGCAGCAAAAGGGCTGCCCCCATTTCACCGGGCGTCTGATCCGGGGTGTCAAGAACGGCCCGTCGCCTGCCTGGTTGCAGGCGCGGCTAAAGGCAATCGGGCTGCGGCCAATTTCGGCGCTGGTGGATATTACCAACTTTTTCACCTACGACCAGAACCGCCCGCTGCACGTCTTTGACGCCGATGTGGTGCAGGGCAATCTGCGGGTGCATCATGTGACAGAGCCGACCAGCATCATGGCGCTGGACGACAAGGAATACACGTTGGCGCCGGGCATGATGTCAATTTCCGATGACAACGGCGCCGAAAGCATCGCCGGGGTTATGGGCGGCGCCCATTCGGGCTGTACCGAGGATACGGTGAATGTGTTCGTTGAATCCGCCTATTGGGATCCGGTGACGATTTCCGCGACCGGGCGGCAGCTGAAAATCAATTCAGACGCAAAATATCGGTTTGAACGCGGCGTGGACCCTGAATTCACTTTGCCGGGGCTAGAGGCGGCGACGCAGATGATCCTTGATCTGTGTGGCGGCGAGGCGTCAGAGGAGGTCACCGCCGGTGCTGCGCCCGATACCGACCGCGCCTATAAGCTGGACACCGACCGCGTGCAGTCGCTGGTGGGCATGGAAATTCCCGCCGAGACCCAGCGCGCGACGTTGCAGGCGCTGGGGTTCCGGCTTGAGGGTGACATGGCGCATCCGCCCAGCTGGCGGCCCGACGTCAAAGGCTCTGCCGATCTGGTGGAAGAAGTGGCGCGCATTGCCTCGTTGACCAAGCTACAGGGCCGCCCGATGTCGCGGCAGCAGGCCGGGGTGCCCAAACCGGTGCTGACCCCGCTGCAACGGCGCGAGTCTGCGGCGCGGCGCACCTGTGCCGCGCTGGGCT
>Ga0316206_1002665_pt1 | contig 11499 bp, 8 predicted proteins | sample 6monthpyrite_MG_FD_204942 | JGI IMG/M metagenome (GOLD analysis project Ga0316206, IMG submission 204942) | Microbial mat bacterial communities from mineral coupon in-situ incubated in ocean water Damariscotta River, Maine, United States -... | ecosystem: Environmental > Aquatic > Marine >...
CGGAATTACCACATGGGACAGGGCGCTAAAAAGCAGCGGACTGTCCCTGATGGTCATGTGCCACAGCAGTGCACAAAACATCGAGCAAAGTAAAAAACAAACGTCCGCTTCAGGGTGTTTTGAGCCCCTTATCTACAGTCAATATTGTCAGATTAGCGCTAAAGCTATTTTGAAATGTGCAGCATCAATTAAAGTCATATCCTACAATGGTTTTACTTTAAGATAATTTATCATCTGCAACATGATAATTTGGATCTTCTAATCGATTGACTTCTACCATATCACCGGCTTTATCTAATAACTGCATACACTCTTCTGATAAATGTCTTAAGTGTAATTTTTTACCGGCTTTAATATAGCGTTCGGCTAAAGAATCTATTGCTTCGATTGCCGAGTGATCAGAAACTCGCGAATTTTTAAATTCAATAATCACATCATCCGGATCATTTTCGGGGGCAAATAATTCACGAAAGTTTTTAACAGAACCAAAAAACAGTGGACCATTTAACTCATAAACTTTTGAGCCATTCTCATCAATATAATCGACCACGTTAATATGCTTAGCATGTTCCCAGGCAAAAACTAATGCAGACACGATGACGCCTACCACTACCGCTATCGCTAAATCACTTGCTACGGTTACCGCGGATACCAAAACGATAACAAAGGCATCATGACGAGGAATTTTTCCAAAGATACGGAAACTCGACCATTCAAACGTACCGATAACTACAATAAACATAACACCCACTAAAGCGGCCATCGGTATTTGCTCAATTAAACTTGATGCGAATAAAATAAATGCCAGTAAAAACAGCGCAGCAGATACACCGGATAAGCGTTGATGGCCGCCAGAATTTACATTGATCATACTTTGCCCAATCATCGCACAACCACCCATGCCGCCAAAAAAACCGGTTGCGGTATTGGCGATACCCTGACCGATACACTCACGATTTCCCCGACCACGTGTATTGGTAATTTCATCAATTAAGGTCAATGTGAGTAATGACTCAATTAAACCGATTGCGGCTAAAATAATGGCATAAGGGAATATGATTTTGAGCGTTTCTAAATTAAAAGGTACAACAGGAATATGAAACTGCGGTAGCTCACCTTTAATTGACGCCAGGTCGCCAACGGTGTTGGTATCCACATTTAAACCAATCACCAGCAAAGAAACCACAACAATCGCAGCAAGTGATGATGGTATGGCTGTAGTCAGTTTGGGTAAATAGTGAATTATCGCCATTGTCAGTGCAATCAAACCACCAAAGATCAATAATGGCTGGCCCGTCATCCATTCTGACACCCCATTGACATCAACCTGAAAGCTCTTCATTTGCGCCAGAAAGATAACAATCGCCAAACCGTTTACAAAACCTAACATCACAGGATGCGGCACGATGCGAATAAATTTTCCCAGCTTTAATACGCCAGCCAGTATTTGTAGTAGACCGGTGAGCACGACGGTCGCAAATAAGTATTCAACGCCGTTATCGGCTACCAGTGCCACCATGACGACCGCCATTGCACCGGTTGCACCCGATATCATGCCCGGGCGCCCACCAAAGATAGCGGCTAATAAACCCACCATAAATGCAGCATATAAGCCCACAAGTGGCTCTACGCCCGCAATAAAGGCAAAGGCTATAGCTTCGGGCACTAATGCTAAGGCAACGGTTAAGCCGGATAGAACTTCATTTTGAACACATACACGATTTTCACATCCCAGGCGGAACATAGGCTTAACTCTTTGGTTGGTTTACACTGTTTGGAGGGCGCGGATTGTATCAGAATTGGATATAGGTTGATATGGCTCAAATGGCCGACACGCATATGACTGTACTTACAATTAGTTAGCTCTAAATTAATCAGCTTAAAATGTTTGGGCTTAATGAATGAACCTAAGATAACGTAGCTAAAAAGAAAAAGGCCTAAACTCAAAATATGAATTTAGGCCTTCCTGAATATCAACCCGGCACCTTTTTAATCATCTTTTACAGGGGGATTGCGAGACTTAACACGTTATGCGTTAGCCGCTAAACGATTGGTAATTGCATCAAGAACCGCCTGGCTGGATGTCGCATCAACAGACACCAGGTTACCCTCTTTTTCATAGAAACCAACTAATGGAGCCGTTTGCTCATTAAATACGTCTAGGCGGTTACCAATGGCTTCTTCAGTTTCATCATCACGCTGTACAACTGGGCCACCACATTTATCGCATTTACCTTCCGCTTTTGGTGGGTTAGATTTAACATTATAAATTTCACCGCAATCGGTGCAGGTACGACGAGTGGTTAAACGATCTAAAATCACATCGCGGCCCACTTGAATATCAACCACCATATCCAGCTCTTCACCCATATTCGCCAGCATAACTTTAAGTGCTTCAGCCTGCGGTATAGTACGTGGGAAGCCGTCTAACAGGTAACCCGCCTGACAATCGTCTTCTTTTAGACGTTCACTCATAATACCCATGATCAAATCATCAGATACCAGGTCACCGGCCTTCATTGCCGCTTGCGCTTTTTTACCCAACTCGGTACCCGCGGCAACTGCTGCACGTAAAATATCACCGGTTGAAATTTGTACTGATCCGTCCATTTTAGTTAGTAACTTAGCTACTGTACCCTTGCCCGCACCGGGTGCGCCTAAAAGAATGAGTTTCATTTAATTATCCTCGTTTTGTTTATAACTATTCAGCTCGACAGGTTGCCGACATAAAGAAAGTTCGTGGCCAAATAGTACCAGTTTGCGCAAGGGTTTGATGGAGTTTGATTTTATTGCAGTATAAATTGTATTTTTCATGATTTATTGATGATTATTGTGGGTAATACCAGGTTAACTTCCTCCATTTACGGCAGGCAATGACTCAGTTGCCCTGTTAAGGAACATCTCACTCGGGGAAAGACCGCCGCTTTTTGGCGCTCTGTCCCCTTGTTGAGTCCACCAAGAGCTGTGCGGGGTCGTTCATCGCACTGCCCATCTGATCGGAATTACCACATGGGACAGGGCGCTAAAAAACAGCGACCTTTCCCTGATGGTCATGTTCCTTAACAGGGCAACTTAACATCGAGAATAGCAATAAACCGAACGTCCGCTTCAAGGTGTTTTGAGACCCTCATCTACAATCAATATTGTCAGATTAACCCTGGAGCTATTTTGAAATGTACCAGATTAGGTTTGAGCTACTACTATTTATCTGAAGACAGTAATTCTTTTAAGTTATTAACGTCCGGCTTTGATAGTGTCTCCCAGCACACACCAATTTCCACATCGCCTTTTTTATTGGTTTTTCTATTGGTTACATTGAAGGGTATATTTTTAATTGTTTTATTAGCATTTTCATCCTGCTCATTATGACCCAATATGGAAACTTGCTGTTTTTGGGGATAATTTGTCACCGTATCATCAAAAACAATCCGCGCACCATTTTCACTAATATCCTTTAACCTGCCCTTAAGTTTTACGTCATTTAATGACACTTCTATATCGTCGTCCTTCGGCACTCTTTCATCATTTCGTCTTTCTTGATCTGAACTCCCCTCTTCTGGCAGGTACCCCTCTAATATCATTTTTTTCACATCATAGCCTTCAAGTATCATTATCCAGCGCACACATGAAAGCATTCGCGAGCGAGGCGTGGTAGAAGCTTCATACTCTACAAAAAATTCATCCGCTAACGTCGAATCTTTAATTGCTGCAATGACCCTTTCTTTCATTTCTTTTAAGCTTATCGTTTTCATACGCATACAATACGTAACACTTTTATTTAAGGTCGGTTCAGGGTCACGAATCTCATCCTGACATGAGCCAAATGGAACGATTTTACGCTGTATCATCTTATCCCAAGACAGCTCATTCATTACCGCCTTTGCTAAAACAGTACGCTGACCAATTGTCGTTGACTCTTTTTCAACCAACTTATCGAGCTTCTCGATAAGCTCGTCCCTGCGCTTATTATCACGAGCAAAACCATAGCTTTCGTTTAGGGCACCACGTAAGTTTTTGATAGAATTCGCATACACAATATAATTTATGGTTGGGCCTTTTTTTTCAAACTGGCGTTTTCTTATATTGTCATAGATAACCGAAACCAAACAGTCATAGTAGAATTTAGCGCCAAAAGCCTTACCCGTTTCAGACTCAAAAATAGTGGTTTTCAATAAACCTGCATAACCCAACGCAACTAAAACTGCGCCAAAAAATGAATTCCACTCTAGCACTTGATATTCTGCCATAAAAATAAATACACCGATGGCCACACTTGAATTAAATAGCATCAGAACGATAAACTGAGGTTCAATTAAAGACCTCGTACGCACTCGATGAGATTTTTTTAAATCGAATACCGTTAAAAACAAAACGACAATACCGATGATAACAATATTTATATAGAGCGCATTCCCAAAACGCCGTTCGCGAATATTTTTCCATTTAGAAAATGGTGGAAACCACGACTCAACAAAAGGATCACTCACTGTAGTTGCCTCCTCCCCTAGAACGGTCATAACTTTTGGTGTGGCCATGTTTCTATAGCCACTAAACTCCATGCCAGTTCGTGTTTGTGAAAACGGCGAACTAAACAATGAAACAACGAGTCGATCACGAAATTTCTCTCGCCACTTTACATTATTGGGTTTCATTCCTTCAGTAAACAATCTATCTGAAATACCCATTATCAATCTAGCCGTATCATAGGAAAGATCTAAAACTTCACCGTCTTCTGGATACTCCTGCACTTTAGATTCTGATCCGACAGATAAAAAATAACTGCCATTTTCTTTTAATGAACGGGCATCAATAATAGTAAAAACATAGGGGTCATACGCACTCCACACATGACTACTGTGATTGAACATGGGTGTGATATTTTTTATATCGTCACGAGAACCAATAATACCAATGGCTTCGGGACGAAATTTATTTATTTGACGAACCCACTGCCTTGCATCTTCTGATGTTTTAAACCGATACGATCTGAAACTCTCACGCTGTGTTTCAGTCAACTCTTTTCTAAATTCACTTTCAACTATTTCACCAAAAGTTCGGTCAACATAAAGCAGTGCAATATTTTCAACGTTTCGATTAACTAAAAAATCATACATGGTCCGTGTACGTTTAGTCGCATCAACATTAGTCCGAAAAAACCAGCCGTCAGATTCATTTCCCGATCGCAGTGTTACAATTGGCGAGACAATAGGGACAGGTCTTTTGGAAATATTCTGAAACTCAATAAGATTTGAATAGACCTGGCTTTCAGTCGGCCCAATAATGACATCAACTCGTTTACTGGCAGAGCTATTTTCGATCAGGTTTGATATGAATTTATAGCCATCAGAAATTTCATCATACACCTGATAGCTCACATTAATCGGTGTTTTCCATTTTTGCTGACAGGCTTCTTGCACGCCTCGTTGCACACTTAGCGCTTCAATGGATTCTCGACGCGATGCCACAACAATATTTATAGCCCGTGGATCGTTTGACTCGCATTGCGTCAGAGAGGGAGCGCTATAAACCGGAGTGCTAAATACAGATAATGTAATTAACCATAAAACACCAAAGTGCCTGAGAAAAGAGACGATTATCGGCAGTTGCTTCAGTGAAATTCCCATGTATATTTCCTTGCAAATATTTAATCATTTAATTGAACCCGTCTATATTCATAAGCTAAAATGTAAAGCTTACAAACTTAGTACTAGCATAGGACCAACGCCTGTACATTTCCAGTTTCTCAGGATGATCTTTATTTTAATCGATTTAAAATAGCTATCTCAGTACACGATAGCTTTGAAGCGTTTTACCCAGTGCCAGTCAGTTAAGCCGTAACCGATTAAACGTATCGCTTTTTGGGATTGTAGCTCCCCCCTCTTTGACGAAGAGGGATTGGGGGAGATTTGGCTTTTGCTTCTATATTTTTGTCGTAATTTGCATTTTTTGTCATTTAAGTCTGCCTTTTTCCCCTTATTTCTAAGGCGAGAGACTCTACTTAGACAAGTAGATTTACTCTAGAAGATCATGCTCATAGCATTTAACTGACTGGCAATGACGTCTAATCAAATCAAAAGAGTTTACAGCCGTGAGCCTTACAACATAAAACGAGCCTGGGCTTTTTCAAGACAAGCCTACTTCAAACCTGGCAATCTAAACTCTAAAAAAACACCCCTGGCATCTCTTGCGCCAGGGCGACCTTCTTCTGTCTGGGTAATTTACGAATTTCGTACTCTCGCACACCGGCATCAGAACGCGACTCACACAACTCAAAATACACCATCTTCAAAGGTCGTCTTGCACGGGTATATTTTGCCGCCTTTTTATCATTCTCATTATGTTCCTGCAAACGGCGCTTAGGCTCAGTGGTTATGCCAGTGTAATATGTGCCATCTGCACAATGTAATAGATACACATACCAATCTACTGCCGGCCCAGATGTTGGATTTAGGCCCGATTTTAGATTCACATTCATATCCAAATCCGTCCTCGATTTCGTTTTAAGCTCGCCCGACATATTCCTGGGTTTCTGTATTAACTTTTATGGCGATGCCTTCAGAAAGATACTCCGGCACCTGCACCGTCAGGCCGGTAGATAAAGTCGCCGGTTTTGTGCGCGCTGAAGATGAAGCACCTTTAATACCCGGCGCAGTTTCAGTGATGGTTAAAATCACATTAGCGGGTAATTCTATGCCCATGATCTGCTCGTCCACCACCAAAGCCTGCACCCCTTCAAGCCCCTCCATTAGAAATACCAACTCATCCTGTATGTCTTCGTCTGGCAGCGTATATTGCTCATAATTTTCACTATTCATAAACACCCAGGCTTCGCCTTCCCTATATAGCGGCTGTACTGCCTGACGACTAACATCGATCATCTCAACGTTTTCATCGCCCAAAAAGCCGTGTTCAAATTTCTTTTTAGTGACCAGCACCTGACCTTTTACTTTATATATGGTGTTTCCACTGCGAGATGAGGCGGTTTGACAAAACACACTTTTTATCACTATATTCTGCCCTTCATAATGGATAAATGAGCCGCGCTTAATTTCGTTTGCTTTCATAAGTTTTTACTAATTTTGCTATTGAATGTCGCGTATAATACCGTTTTTTTAAACAGAAGTATCTGAGACTAAACTAACCATGTCTAAAATTTCCAATACAATCTATGCCATTGACCAACGCTGGATTAGTGACGCCGAGCTATTAATGGGCCTGGGCACCGTTATCGCCGTAGAACACCGCACCGTGAGCATTCTATTTATTGCTACCGGTGAAATCCGTACTTATGCCAAGGAATCGGCGCCTCTCACCCGTATTCGCTTTAATATTGGTGATGAAATTAGCGACATACATAAACGCAAGCTAAGTGTGGTCGACCTATTCGAAGAAGATATGCTAATTTGCTATCAGGTAAAAACCCAAAATGGTGAATTGGAATTGCTCGAGGAACGCGACCTCGATACATCAATTCAACTCAATAAACCGCTCGAGAGATTAATAAGCGGGCAGGTTGATAAAAACAAATGGTTTGAACTGCGCTACCAGACATGGCAGAACCAGTTAAAAAATTACTCCAGTGGTATTAGCGGCCTTACCGGCGCGCGTACCAGTTTAATTTCGCACCAACTCTATATTGCCAATGAAGTGGCCAGTCGATATGCCCCCCGCGTTTTACTGGCCGATGAAGTCGGGCTAGGCAAAACCATCGAAGCCGGATTAATCTTACATCAGCAAATTAATCGCGGGCGCGCAAATAGAGTACTGATTATTGTACCCGATGCCCTGATACACCAATGGCTGGTCGAATTACTGCGACGTTTTAATTTATATTTCAGCATATTCGACGAAGAGCGATGCATAGCGATAAATGAGAGCACCGATTTTGAAAATCCTTTTAATGCGGAACAACTGATTTTATGCAGCTTAAATTTATTTACTGATAACCCTCAACGGTTCGAACAGGTTTTAGATGCCGAGTGGGACTTATTAATCGTCGATGAAGCTCATCATTTAGGCTGGAGTCACGAGCATGTGAGTAAAGAGTACACATTAGTAGAACAGCTTGCCGCCATCAGCAAAGGTTTATTACTACTGACCGCAACACCTGAGCAATTCGGAAAAGAAAGTCATTTCGCACGATTACGTTTATTAGACCCGGACCGTTTTAATGATTACGATAGTTTTGTACAGCAAGAAAACCAGTACCAGATTATTGCTGACTTAATTGACAAAATCAGTGCCAGTGAAACATTATCAGACAGCTTATTAAATCACCTGCTCTCATTGGATAACCATGTTGATTCAGAGGCCGTAAAATCAGGGCAGTTGACAGAAAAACAACAATCTGACCTTATACACCGTCTTCTCGATTGTCATGGCACAGGCCGGGTATTATTTAGAAATACCCGTGCGGCGATTCAAGGATTCCCAGAAAGAAATATCACACCTTACGCTTTACCTATGCCGGTTGAATATAACCGTGAAAGTGAATTGACTGATCAACTGCATCCTGAAATCACCAATAAAGACTGGTCTAAGTTTGATCCAAGAGTAAAGTGGTTAGTCGACTTATTAACTCAATATAAAACTGAAAAAATATTATTAATTACCCATTACGCTGAAACCGCCACTGAATTATCATTGGCACTTAAAACACAATTTGGATTAGCCTCTTCGGTATTCCATGAAAACTTGAGCATAGTTGAAAGAGATAAGCGAGCTGCTGATTTTGCAGACAATGAGACTGGTGTGCAAATTTTAATGTGTTCTGAAATTGGTAGCGAAGGCCGAAATTTTCAGTTTGCTCATCATTTGGTATTATTTGATTTACCACTAAATCCGGATTTATTAGAGCAACGCATCGGACGACTCGATCGTATAGGACAAACTCAAACAATTGAAATTCATGCACCTTACTTTGATAAATCGGCTCAACAAAGACTCTATAACTGGTATCATTTAGCACTTAATGCATTTAATAACACCTGCCCCGCTGGAGCTGAAATATATAGTAAATACAAGCAGCAATTAATATCAGCATTAAATTCAAACAATTACTCAGATGAAGAATTTGAAGTGTTTGTAGAAAAATGTCGACTGGATTATAACGAGCTTAATCACGCCATGCATGAGGGGCGAGATCGACTACTGGAGTACAGCTCCTGTCGTAAAGATATCGCTAAAAAAATACAGAGTAAAATTGAAAATTTTGAACAAAACTCACAACTAAAACCCTATATGCAAGACCTGTTTGATTGCTATGGTGTAAGTATGGAAGAACATAAAACCGGCAGTTATATCATCGCGCCAGCAGAGCACATGGTAGGGCAATTCCCCGGTTTAAGTGATGACGGCATGACCGTTACATTTGATCGAAGAACAGCTTTAAGTCACGATGACATGCACTTCTTAAGCTGGGATCATCCGATGGTATTAAATGGTATTGATATGCTACTCAGTAACGAAATGGGAAACACATCGGTCTGCAGCATTAAATCTGGAGACTATCAGGCCGGACAGCTCCTGATCCAGACCGTGCACATTTTAAATATCGAAATCCCAACTGAGCAACAACATGAAATATCCAGCGAACAGTTACAAGCTTTACCGATATTAACGACATTAACTGAAACCGGTGAAGATATTAGTTTACAGTTCAGACAACACAAATTTAAATCTGTCGCTAAACCCATTGCCAAACAAATTGTGCAACTTAAAGAAAGCATTATAAAAGAGAGTTTGTCTAAAGTATCAGATGAAATTAATGAACATGCCAGTGAGTATTTACAATCACACTATGCCACTAATTTATTAATACTCGATAATGAAATAGACAGATTGGTTGCGTTAAAAGAAATAAACCCACAAGTAAGAGATGAAGAAATTGACTTCTTTAGAAATCAGTTAAAAGGATTTAAACAAGCACTGAGTCACCCAGTTAGCAGACTGGACTCTATACGGTTAATCATTACAACTTAGGGCTTTCTGCCTGATGTGGCGAATTTCAAAATAGCTTTAGACTTAATCTGTCAACACTGACTGTAGAAAATGGTCTCAAAACACCCTGAAGCGGACGTTTAAAATCAAAAGCTTTTACCGCAAATAAACGCGAATGTACGCAAATGTTTTTTGGTTATAATGCGCCTACGGCGCACTATAACCAAATAATGCTTTTGCTTTTATTAGCGTGTTTTGCGTTTATTTGCGGTAAAGTCTTTTTCCTTTGACCTTCCGCTTCTGGCTAGTTCGAGTCACTCCACTGTAATGACTGGCGACATTTACGACATAGGTAAACCGCTGACTTTCGTTGCACTTTATTATGCCGAGTGGTAGAAAGCTGATGTGTCATACAGCCACAAAAATAGGCGTGTTGAGCTTGGCGACGTAATGGCAAGGCACTGATATCATAGCGACTCGTGACTTCTGGCTTCACACCAAACAAACTCATCACCTGTTTCCACTCAACGCCATGAGGTTTAACTTTGCGGATTCCATGTAACGAATGCACTACGTAATGCGCCACTTCATGTGCAACGGTATTGTTTAAACTATCGTCAAAATACTCAGAAAAAATAATTTCGTTATAGCGTATTGATATTTTGTTATATCTAACAACAAACATGCCTGAAACACGCCCCTTAAGATCAAAACTTATCTCTATATCTTGCAACTTAAGCTGCAACTGCTTATTTGCTAAATCAATATAGTAATGAGTTTTATCTATAACCTGTTTTTTTTGTATCGAATCGAGTGAAAACAAAGACATAAACTATCAGATTTGTACTTAGGGGTGAATATAGACTATATTTATGATACATCATTTCTGGACTATTATGGATCATTTATTTATAGCTCGCCAACCCATTTACAATCGTGACAAAGGCGTCATGGGTTATGAGCTATTATATCGTAACAACTCAGTAAATCGTGCAAATTTTAGCGACGGTGATCAAGCCTCGTGCGAGACCATTCTAAACAGCTTTATGCATATTGGTATAGACAACATTGCCGGCAGCGCCCTGGCTTTCATTAACCTTCCCCGTGAGTTTATCGTAAATGCAAACATGACACCTATGTTTAACGAACAGGCAGTGTTAGAAATTCTAGAAGATATTGAGCCTGATGAAGATGTCATAAACGGCATAAAACGTCTGAAGAAAAAAGGCTATAAAATTGCTCTCGATGATTTTATATATCGTGATGAATTACTGCCTGTTATTAAACTCGCAGATTACATAAAAATTGATATACATGCTCTTAGTAAAAACGAAATTAAACATCAGCTCGATATATTAAAGCCATTCAAGGCAAAATTTATTGCCGAAAAAGTCGAGTCATATGAGCTGTATCAATTTTGCTATGATTTAGACTTCGATTATTTTCAAGGCTATTTTTTTTGTTATCCGGAAATGCTAAAGAAAAAATCCTTGCCCAGCAACAAACTCGTGATATTAAATTTACTTGAAAAACTTCAAAAACCCGAAACAGATTCTGATA
>Ga0316206_1002668_pt1 | contig 11492 bp, 9 predicted proteins | sample 6monthpyrite_MG_FD_204942 | JGI IMG/M metagenome (GOLD analysis project Ga0316206, IMG submission 204942) | Microbial mat bacterial communities from mineral coupon in-situ incubated in ocean water Damariscotta River, Maine, United States -... | ecosystem: Environmental > Aquatic > Marine >...
GTCCTGAATGTCGATTTTCACAATATCTGTCATATCCCTGCCCTTCTCATATCACACCGACCTCAACGGGCGGCCGAGCGTAGCGAGGCCGCCCCCCGCGACGCGCGTTAGCGCGGCGCAAACCCTCACTTCACCCGCCGCAAAAACGCCGTGATCCGCGCCGCAATCGCCCGGCTCGCCTTAAGCGATGGGTGTATTCCGTCGACCCCGAAATAGCTGGTATCCCGAGGCGGTACGAGATCCTGATTAGACAGGAAAAACACCCCCGGCACCCGGTCGGCCAGCCGCGCCACGCGTGCCTCCAACGCGTCCCCCTCATCCTTGCAACTCTCAATCGGCGTGTTGATTCCGGGGCTGCGCAGATAACCGACATAAACCACCTGCGCCCCGGCTTTCTGAATACGTGCAAACAATTTGGGGATTTCACCACGTGTGCCATCCTCGGCGATAAGCCGGTCCAACTTGCGCTCGCACCGGTTGCATCCGCAGCCCAGCCACAGGTCATTTCCGCCGCCGGTCATCACCACCCAGTCCCAGCTCTTGCCACGAAACTGCGCCGGAATGCTCAGCCCCAGACGGCCCGAAATCGGCAGTTTGTAGATCATTCGCGCGCCCAGCACAGACCGATCCGTCACCGGGGTGCCAAGCATCGACTGCAAGACATCTGCAACCGACCGCCCGACCAGACTGTGGATCGCCATCAGCGAATCGCCGATCACCAGAATGCGCTGCGGCTTTTCCTGCGCCCCCACGGAAAAGCCGATGACACACAGGCAGAAGACAATACCACTTAGAAACCGCCGCATCGCCGTCCCGCCTTGCACCCAATTTCCGGTTCCAGCCAGCTCAATGCGCCTCGGCCCAATTCGCTCCTTGCCCGGCATCGACGGTCAACTCAACGTCCAGATGCACCGCCGGATGTGCCGCACCTTCCATGACGATACGGACGGCATTTATTGTGTCATCGACGGCACTGTCCTCGACCTCAAAGATCAGTTCGTCATGCACCTGCAACAGCATCTTCGCGGGCAACCCGTCAATCGCCGCTTCCATCCGGATCATCGCCCGCCGGATCACATCTGCCGCCGTCCCTTGAATAGGCGCGTTGATCGCCGCGCGTTTGGCAAAGCCCGCATGCGGCCCCTTGGCGTTGATCTCTGGTGTGTGAATTTTACGCCCGAACAGGGTCTGCACAAACCCATGCTCCTTCGCAAAACCGACCGTGTCATCCATATAGGTGCGAATGCCGGGGAACCGTTCAAAATAGCGGTCGATAAAGCCCTGCGCCTCGGACCGGGGAATGCGCAGATTGCGCGCCAGACCAAAGCCAGAGATGCCGTAGATCACCCCGAAATTAATCGCCTTGGCTTGACGGCGGATTTCCGGCGTCATTTCATCCAGCGGGACACCGAACATTTCCGATGCGGTCATCGCGTGAATATCCAGCCCGTCGGCAAAGGCCTGTTTCAGCGCCGCAATATCGGCGACATGCGCTAAAATCCGCAGCTCGATCTGGGAATAGTCCAGAGAAATCAACGTTTTTCCCGTGTCTGCAACAAAAGCCTCGCGGATGCGGCGGCCCTCTTCTGTGCGCACCGGGATGTTTTGCAGGTTCGGATCGGTCGAGGCCAGCCGCCCGGTCGAGGCGCCAGCGATGGAATAGCTGGTGTGCACCCGTCCCGTGTCCGGGTGGATATGGTCCTGCAGCGCATCCGTGTAGGTCGATTTCAGCTTTTGCAACTGGCGATAATCCAGCACCCGTGCGGGGAAATCATGCAGCGTGGCCAGATCCTCTAGCGCATCGGCGGGGGTCGACCATTGGCCGGTCTTGGTTTTCTTGCCGCCCTCCAGCCCCATTTCCTCAAACAATATTTGCCCAACCTGGGCGGGGGACTGCACATTAAAGCTATGCCCGGCAAGCGCGTGCAACTCGGCCTCTAGCCCTGCCATTTTCTGGCTGAACGCGTTGGACATCCGCGATAGCGTGTCACGATCAACCTTGATCCCGGCCATTTCCATGCGTTTCAGCACCGGCACCAGCGGACGCTCCAACGTTTCATAAACCGTCGTGACCTGCTTGCGATGCAATTGCGGCTTGAAAACCTGCCACAGACGCAAGGTGACATCGGCATCCTCGGCGGCATATTTCACCGCGGCGGCCACATCGACCTTATCAAAGGTGATCGCCGACTTGCCGCTTCCCAGCAATGGTTTGATCGGGATCGGCGTGTGCCCCAGATAACGGTCTGACAGCAAATCCATGCCATGGTTATGCGACCCGCCATTCAGTGCATAAGACATCAGCATCGTGTCATCAATCGGTGCAATATCAATGTCATAGCGGGCGAAAATCTTGGCGTCATATTTCATGTTCTGACCGATTTTCAGAACCGCGTCATCCTGCAACACCGGGCGCAGCATATCCAGCGCCTGGTCCAGGCCCATCTGCCCCTCGGCCAGCGCGTCAGAGCCGAACAGATCGTCCGTCGCCACCGCCCGGTGGGTCAGCGGAATGTAACAGGCCTGCCCGGGTTCGACCGACAGCGAAATCCCCACCAGATCGGCGCGCATCTCGTTAAGGCCAGTGGTTTCGGTATCCACCGCCACATATCCACATGCGCGAATACGGTCGATCCAAACCTGCAACCCGGCCGCATCACTGACATGTTCATAAGCATCAGGGTCAAAGGCCACCGCCTCGGGCGAGTCTTCATGCGACGCGGGCGCCTTTTCTTCGATCACCGGCGCCTCAATCCCCAGCGCTTTTGCCACACGGCGCGTTGCGGTACGGAATTCCATCTCGGTCAGGAAGCCCAGCAGCGGCTCTGGTTGGGGGTCCTGCACCTCTAGCGTTTCCAACCCAAAATCCAGCGTCATGTTCTGGTCAAGCGTCACCAATTCGCGCGAAATCCGCACCTGATCGGCAAAGTCGATAAGGGTCTGGCGGCGTTTGGGCTGTTTGATCTCTTCGGCGCGCGACAGCAGCGTATCAAGGTCACCATATTCGTTGATCAGCAAGGCCGCCGTTTTCACGCCGATCCCCGGCGCGCCGGGCACGTTATCAACACTGTCGCCGGCCAGCGCCTGGACGTCGATCACCCGGTCAGGGCCAACGCCGAACTTTTCTTCGACCTCGTCGACACCGATGCGTTTGTTTTTCATCGCATCCAGCATTTCGACGCCGCCGCCAACAAGCTGCATCATGTCCTTGTCGGAACTGATGATCGTTACCCGGCCGCCGGCATCGCGGGCCTGCCGCGACAAGGTGGCGATGATATCGTCGGCCTCAAACCCTTCTTGTTCGATGCAGGCGATGTTGAAGGCGCGGGTCGCGTCACGGGTCAGCGGGAATTGGGGCCGCAGATCCTCGGGCGCGGGGGGGCGGTGCGCCTTATATTCCGGGTAGATGTCGTTGCGAAACGACTTGCCCGAATGATCAAAAATCACCGCCGCATGGGTCGGCGCATCGGGGCCTTTGTTATCCTCGATGTATTTGAACAGCATGTTCACGAATCCGGCCACGGCACCGACCGGCAATCCGTCAGACTTGCGCGTCAATGGCGGCAGTGCGTGATAGGCGCGAAAGATAAAGGCCGACCCGTCGATCAGATGCAGATGGCACCCTTTGCCGAAACTCATGTGCCGAAACTCATGGTGCTCTCCTTGTGGGGCGCAATTGCACCCTCGCGCATCCGCCTTTTTCAACTCACTCCGATGCGGCGGCGTGGTCTTTGTGAATGAATTTCTTGTCGCAATATCCGCATTCGACCCAGCCTTTTTCAGGCGGGATCATCAGCCAGACGCGCGGATGGCCAAGCGCACCCTCGCCGCCATCGCAAGCGATGCGCGTGGTTTCGACAATTTCGGTTTCAGGGGCATTGATGGTCATGTCTGGCAACTTTTCGGCTGACGATCGGGCAAAGCCCAGGGTTGGGGAGCATGATAACGATCCCACGGGGGCCGACAAGAGGCGCACACGCGCCAACGCCCGTAAAGGCAAAGTTTAATAGCCCCGGTCACCGTATTTCCCCGACATCGCATCAGTCGACATACAGATAATCGGTCGAGGTAATTTCAGCCGCTTCTTCTTCCGCCACGTCCAGGAACTTTGCCAGCGGAATGGCATTTTCCTGCGCGTCGCGGCTTTCACGGATGCGATAGGTATCCGAAAATCCGGAATCGCGGATCTGGTCACTCTCGAACAACACGTCGGCACGAATGGTCGGCAACAGCACGTCGATGGTTTCCTGCGACGTGCGCTCTCCGGCCAGACCGACGCGTTTGGCGTGCCCGATCAGGTAGGAATCCGAGAAATCACACTGAACCTCCAGCAATTTTGTCGTGGACCGGTCGGCGTAGAAATCGCGCATCAAATCAAGGTTGTTGGGATCCAGACAAATCACCATCCGGTCGGTGCCGTAATAGTCAAACAGCATCCGCATCAGAGACCGCCGATGCCGGGTGCGTTTTTCGATAGAGGCCTGAATGCCCCCAAGGTCTGGCAGGGGCGTGCCTTCTTCATCAAACAGATATTCGATGCAAGGCACGCTCGTGACCGCGCGAATCCGCGACAGTAAGCGTTTTGCGACATGCCATTTCTTACACACCACAATCATCAACTCACGCTCGCGGCCCAGGGTCGATTCGGTTTCCCAGAACCGGGGCGCAAACCGCCGCCCGATCCGCCCGCGCCCGGCCAGGAACCGGAACAGACTGGCGCCTTCATTGGAGATTTGGAAATCTTCCTGGGCGCTGGCGTATAGATCACCAAGGCGTCGTTTCAGCGCATGCGCACCGGGCGAAATTTTGCGGGCAAACAGGAAATCCTGGCTGAGCAACAGATCGTAGTGGTCGTTGTAAAAAGTCACCGGCATCCCGTAATCGGTGAACATCAGGAAGGTCAGCGTGCGGGTTCGGATTTCCTTTTCGGGCACCAAATGCGGCACCAATGTCTGGAAAAACGTCTCATCCGGGATCCATGTCGAGCGGAAAAACCGCATCACATCTTTCCGGGTGCGGCAAAAATCGAGGATCCATTCGATGGTTCGCCGCCGCAGACACCACCATTGCGATCCGATCATCACCTGCAAATCGGCCGGAATCTTGCGGCCAAGCCCGAACCGTCGCTGCAGATTGACCGAGGCATAGAACAGAAACTTGTGCTTACGTTCGTTAAAGAAATGCCGATAGTGCAGCCTGTCGCCCTTCATCCCGGTCTTGATCCAGTCCGAGGCGAAAAAATCAAAGCTTTCGATGTAATCCACATCGGCGGAATCAAGGAAGTGATGGGCGTATTCAGCCGATTTGATCGACATGCAGTCCCCTGACAGCATGTAGAAATGCGTGGCACGTGGAAAGGCGTTCGCGGCGGCATCGACAGCGGCCAATGTGGCCTCGACCAGCGACCATTCACCCCAGCCGCATTTGATGCGGCGTTGCGTAAAGACCACATTGCGATTGTCCCGCAACTTGCTGCGCATGCGGTTGTAATGCTCTTGTTTTGCGTTTGCGTCGAAGTGAATCGCGATATAATCGCCCTTGGCGGTCAGGCGTTGCGCCTGCCGAATAATGGACTCTGGGTCCTTGTGGCAGAGCAAAATAAAGGCGATTTTTGCCATATTGGAAACGATTACCTCGGATTACAGTGAATTGTTTGCATAGATATCGTAACCAACCATTGAAAAAACAGACTTTATTTGTTCTTTTCTGTACTAATATGCCCGGCCCGCCATTTTGGAAGGGACGGCAACTGGAGGCGACGACATATGGGCTTTCCCGGCACCTGGATGACCGAGAGTGAAAGTTTGGTGTACCGCGTGGTGCCCAAATGCGCCTGCTCGACCATCGGGCAGATCATGTATTACTCGGATCACGGCACGTTTTTTGATGGCGACATTCATGACGCGACCAGCGGCGTGCATAAATGGGCTATCGAAGAAAGCCAGCCGAAAATCTCTGAGAACGTGCAAAAGCACAAATCTTACGCGTTCACCTGTGTGCGAAATCCGTACACGCGGATTCTAAGCTCGTTTTTCGACAAGATCTGCGGCATCCAGCGCAACGGAAAGCGCTATCGCGGTAATCTGGTACCCTTGCTGGTTCAGAAATACGGGATCGAGGTCGGCGGCGACGACGGCAAACAGGATTTCGACCAGATTGAATCATTCCGCCGCTTTTTGCTGTTTGCCCGTGATACGATTCGCTGGCGCCGCCCGATGGACCCCGACATTCACTGGTCAGCAATGTCCGGCCACGTGTCGACCTTTATCGTCAATGGTGGGCAATACGACCATATCGTGCATACCGAGGCGTTCAATGAGGGCATGCAGGTGGTGCTGGATGCGGTTGAGGTGGCGCATCCCGTGGCGCTTGCCGACATGCCACGGTTCAACGAATCCGAGGGCCACGGCCCCAAACGCGCCTTTCCGGTTGAGGATTATTTTGACGATCTGTCGATGCATCTGGTCTATGAAATCTACAAACGTGATTTTCATGTGTTCAAATATGATTTCGAAAACCCGGGGAACAAGATGCCCATCGGCGAGATCGACCTGGATGAGGTCCACGCAAAGCTGGGTGACTAGGCCCTTATTTGCAGCGCCTCAGGGCGAAACGACCCCGACCTAGCGCAGCTTTGGCGGGCTGGATGGGTCCATTCCGGGGGCACGCGGTGTGTGGGCGGGCTGTTCTGGCGTGGGCAGATCAAACCGCAGCCCGACCTTGGCCAGCTTGGCCGCAATCGCGTCTGTTACGCCGAAAAATCCGACATCCAACTCGCCAGCCTCTAACCCCGAAAAGGTCAACGCCTCGCCCACAGCCCCCGCCAACGCGTCCTGCGCGCCGGGGGCGGCGTCGATGAACGCCAGCAGATGGCCGGGCCGCGCAGGCGCGTAGGTCACAGAGGCCAGATAGGCGACCCGCGCCAGTCCCATCGCGGTGCTCAGTTTGGCGTCCAACGCAGTCAGCAGAACCTCTGGCAGACCGGTCGGGGGCGAAACCTCGACCGGATGCGCGTCGATTTGCGCCGGGCGTTGGCCCAGCGTGGCGTGCAGCCAATCCACAGCCTCTGCCGGGATCAGAATGGACGACGGCGCGACGTCAAGGTTCAGCCCCAGGCCAACCCCCTGCCCTGCCAACATCGACGCAATGGCCCGCCCCGACAGTGCCGCATAAGGCGCTGGCTGACCGACGAAATCGCCGAGCCGATCCTCTTTGTCAAAGACCAGAATAAAGATGCCATCGGCGACCTCAAACGTCTCTGGGGCGATGTTGTCGCCGTCAGGCTCTGCCGCAAGCAAAACGAACAACTCGGCATCGCCGAGGCGCTCAAAGAACTGCAGGCGTTCCGTATCTGCGCCCCGTTCCATCGCCGCGTGCGCCTTATCCAGCGGGGTCTCAGTCATTCAGAACCTCCCGAACCCGGGCCCGCAAAACCGGCAACAGATCGGTTTCGAACCAGGGATGTTTCTTAAGCCATCCAGTATTGCGCCAGCTGGGATGCGGCAGCGGAAAGCAGGACGGGGCGTGGTCGCGCCACGCAGCCACAGTTTCAGTCACGCCGCGTTTGGCCCGCAAATGCCAGGCCTGGGCATAGCCGCCAACAAGCAATGTCAGCGGCATCCGGGGCAGTGCGTCCATGACACCGGCGTGCCAGGTTTCGGCACAGATTTTCGGCGGCGGCAGGTCCGTCCCTTTGGCATCATAACCGGGAAAGCAGAACGCCATCGGCAGAATGGCGACGTGGTCATGGTCGTAAAACTCATCCACGCTCAACCCCGTCCAATCGCGCAGCCGGTCACCCGAGGGGTCATCAAACGGTTTTCCCGATTTATGGACCCGCATCCCCGGTGCCTGCCCCGCGATCAGAATCCGGGCGCCTTTGTCAAACCAGACAACCGGGCGCGGCGCATGGGCACTGGCCGTTGCCGCAAAACGGTCGGCACACAAAATGCACCGCGCGATATCCCGTTGAACTGTCTCAAGGTTGGCCATGGCGCTGATCTAGTGCATTTTCCCGGCCCACTGCAATGCAGTGCGCACAATCAGCCGAAACTCGGGCTTGACTTTATTTCGTCATTTCTAGAAGTATAGAAATATGAAAATAATCCACGACACACATCTTTCCGTTGAACGGGCCGCCTCGACCTTCGCCGCACTTGGGTCAGAGCAACGCCTGGGCGTTCTGAACACGCTGGTGCGCGCCGGTCCCGAGGGGCTGAGCATAGGCGAATTGGGCAAACGGTCGGGCGTCGCCGGGTCAACCCTGACGCATCATATGAAAATCCTGACCCTCGCCGGGCTGGTCAGTCAGACCCGCAAAGGGCGTTCGATCATCTGCGCGGCGGCGGCCTATGACGAAATGAAGGCCCTGTCGAAATACCTGTTGTCTGAATGCTGTGCCGACAACGCGGGCGGCGCCGACAACGCGGGCGGCGCGAAAGGGCATGACCATGACTGACATGACGCAAAAACTGCCACGCCCGGCGGGCCTGTGGAAACGGATCGACAAGACCTGGCTGGTGATCGTGGCGATTCCTATGTCGCTGGCGCTATTCGATCCGGCGCAGCTTTCGCCGGCGTTCAAGATCGTGACGACAAACATGTCGCAAACCGGCGTGTTCATTTTCATCGCGATCTCGCTGGTGGCCTTTGTCAAGGCGGCGGGCGCCGAGACCCTGCTGGCCAAAGCGTTTGAGGGCGACCAACGCCGGATGATCGTCATGGCGGCGCTGCTTGGCGGGCTGTCACCGTTTTGTTCTTGCGAGGTCATCCCGTTCATCGCTGCGCTGCTTGCTGTTGGTGCGCCCTTGGCGGCAGTGATGGCGTTTTGGCTGGCGTCTCCGTTAATGGACCCGGCGATGTTCATGATCACCTGGGCCGAGTTGGGGTTGGATTTCGCCATCGCGAAAACCGTCGCTGCCGTGGCATTGGGCGTGTTTGGTGGATTTGTCACCATGGCCTTCGCGCATAGCCCGGTCTTTACCGACCCGCTGCGTGAAAAGCCTCAGGTCGGGGGATGTTGCGGTGTGAAACAACCGTTTCAGGGCAAGCCCGTCTGGGCGTTTTGGCAGCAGGCCGAGCGGCGCGAGATCTTTCGCAGCAACTGGGTTGAGAACTTTCTGTTCCTGTTCAAATGGCTGATGCTGGCCTATTTCATCGAGGCGCTGATGTTGCATTACGTCCCCGCCGATATGATCGCGGCGGTTCTGGGCGGCGACGGGCTGGGCACGATCGTGATCGCGGCTTTGGTGGGTATGCCTGCCTATCTGAACGGGTATGCCGCCGTGGGTCTGCTGGACGGGCTGCTTGAACAGGGCATGTCAGACGGCGCTGCGATGTCCTTTGTCATCGCCGGCGGCGTCAGTTGCATCCCCGCCGCGATTGCGGTCTGGGCCCTGGTCAAACCGCGGGTGTTTGTGGCGTACATCAGCCTGGCGCTGGTGGGTGCGATCCTGGCCGGGGTCACCTGGGGAATGATCGCCTGATCTGACCGACCCAGGGTTACGGATCAAACCGCCCATGGCCATCACGCTTTGGGCGGTTTTTGTTTGAAGGTCGGCTCTGGAAAACCCAGATCAACTGGCGAGGTTCACCACCAGCGTGACCCCCAGAAAAATCGCCAGCCACAGCACCATTGAGCCCGTCGGCCAGACCTTGGCGATCCGTCCCTCGGGGCCATGCGAGTGATATAGCCGCGCAATCACGCCGTTGATCGTCGCACTCAACAGGGCAGCTTTCGCCGTCCAGATCTCGCCGATGAACCGCGCCAGCACACTGATCACGCGGGGCAACAGCCAGCGATAGGTGACATCGGTATCAAGGTTCACAGCGCGGATTTCCGGCGGGTGGATGCCGGTGCGCATAAGCACCCCGAAGGCCAGCAACGCAAAGAGCAACAGCTGTAATTGCGCGACAACATGGCCCATCGTATATGGGCGAAATTCCACCGGATAGGGCAGCAGCGCATAAAGCGGGTCAGGGTAAACACCGATAAAGATGCACAACGCCGCCGTAATGCCCATGGCCAGCTGCATATGCGTCGGCGCCTCTTTCGGGCGCAACCCGCTGTCGTGGCCGAAGAAGGTGAAATAGGGAATCTTGATGCCCGAGTGTGACAACACACCGGCAGAGGCAAAGACCAGCAAGGCCCAGATAATCGGGTATTGCGCGGATGCGGCTTCATCGACGACCAGCGATTTTGTGACGAACCCCGAGAACAACGGAAAGGCGCTGATCGAGGCCGCACCGACAAGGCAGAACATCGCGGTGCGTGGCATGGTACGGTAAAGCCCGCCAAGTTCAGACGCTTTCGAGGTGCCGGTGCGGAACATCACAGCCCCGACCGACATGAACAGCAGGGACTTGTAAAGGATATGCGCAAAGGCGTGGCTGGCGGTGCCGTTCAGCGCCATTTCGGTGCCCACCCCGATGCCGACAACCATAAAGCCAAGCTGGTTGTTGAGGCTATAGGCAAGGACGCGGCGAAGGTCGTTTTCGATCTCGGCAAAAAAGATCGGGAACAGGGTCATAACGGTGCCGATGTAGATCAGAATCTCGGTCCCGGCGAAACCGCGCGCAAGGGCATAGACGGCAAGTTTGGTTGTAAAGGTCGACAAGATCACTGTGCCGGTGACAGTGGCCGCCGGATAGCTATCCTGCAGCCAGTTGTGCAGCAACGGGAATGCACATTTTACGCCGAAGCTGAGGAAGATCAGCCATGTGCCAAGCGAACCGAGCGTCATGCGTTCAAACGTGATAGAGCCAGTTTCGCGGTACAGGATGGCGGTGCCTGCCAAAAGGACCACACCCGAGGCGACCTGAACGATCAGGTAACGCATGCCGGTGTGATAGGCGCCGGTGGTGCGGCGCGCCCAGATCAGGAAAACCGAGGCAATCGCCGTGCCCTCCCAATAGAAGAAAAGCGTGATCAGGTCGCCTGCGAAGACGGCGCCGATGGCTGCCCCGGCGTAAAGGAGGGCGGCGAGTTGTTGCACCGTGTCGCGGACATGCCAGGCGTAGAGATTGCCCAGAAAGGCCGCGAGGCAGAAGATCAGGCCAAAGACGCGCGACAGTTTGTCGACCCGCATCAAATCCAGTGTGAAGCCAAAGAAATCAATCTGCGCGAAGGTGGCCATGGGCAGGTTCCAGACCTGCCATGCCGCGACCAGAGGCAAGGCCAGCAGCAACACGCCGCGCGCACGCCCCTGTGGGATGGCCAGCAAGACCAGGGCGGCCGCAATGAACAGGAATGCCGTTGGGATGGACTCAAACATCGTGTTCGGCCCTTTCCAGCTGATCCTCTGGGTAGTCTTCTGTGTCGATTGATTTGTCGCCGTAGAAATTTTCGGGTCTTTTGATCAGAACCCGCAGCATCTTGGCGACAAGGATCAGACCGGTAAACATCACAAAGCCAAAGATGCCGTAGAAGCCGGGGAAATCCGTGATCTTGAATACGCCGTGTTTTTCATAGGTGAAATCCAGCAGAAACACGA
>Ga0316206_1002669_pt1 | contig 11491 bp, 14 predicted proteins | sample 6monthpyrite_MG_FD_204942 | JGI IMG/M metagenome (GOLD analysis project Ga0316206, IMG submission 204942) | Microbial mat bacterial communities from mineral coupon in-situ incubated in ocean water Damariscotta River, Maine, United States -... | ecosystem: Environmental > Aquatic > Marine >...
CTAATCCGTTTAACCTGGCTCGCCTCATAATCATAACTGATTTTAAACAATTTCTTTTGTGCATTTGGTTGTATTTGAAAATCAAGTAAATCATTATCAATAATAAACTGCTCCGCAGTATTTCCATACAAACCAGCTGCATTTTTAAGCACGGTTATAATTTTAGCATCAACACCCGCAGTGGTAAGATTAGCAATAATTGTTGCTTGCTTTTTACGCCTAAAATCATAACCACGCCCAAGTGTTAAGCCTGAAGTACTACCTGGCACATGCAGTTTTCGACTATGATACATGCCACCTTCCGCACCCTCAGAATTCCATGTAACTACGCCATATGTGGGGGCGACTATCGCCGCTGTTGTGTGTGAAGCTTTAAGAACCTTGATTAAGGCTTTATAGGTACCACCACCGGCATCAATGCGGCCATCGGGTTTAGAGAGATTAAGCTCTTTTGATTGAAAATCAATAATCGCCTGATTGGTTTCTTTATTGATTTTAGGGGTTAGTTTTAGTGCCGGTTTCTTCTCACGGCGTAAATAAACATTAAGCAATGCTTGAGCAATTTTAATGTCTTTACTCTTGTTCTGACCTTTATCAGTACCTACAGATAAATTTAGTGACAACCATCCCATGCTATACCTCTCCTAGCTTTGACATCTAACCGATTATTTTAAATTAGAATATTAAGAATATCGCAATTGAAACTATATTCTTAAACTAATGAAACTGAAGAATAATCGTCCCATCATCAGATGTCCAGTGACAAGTTCTCAGAATTCGTTCTTTAACGCTCTGGATGCGTGCTTAAGAGGGTACTTAAAAGATAGGGTCACTCCGCCCATTAATCTTATACTCATATTTCAGAGATTGTTCTTTGCGTATGAATTTCTCGGTGATATGTACAACTGCCCGATTTATTGTGTTTGTAATTTGAACAACCTAGAAACTCTTTACCTGTCGTATTATTTTTCCTTACAGCCAGTCTTCCAGTCCCACAAACCTCATTTTTAACTTGGGTGTCATTGTTATCTATTATCTATTATCTATAAGTTGGTGAATTAAAATGACTCCTTTAGTTTTACTAATGCGCCAGGTACCAGAGATTCTTTTCGTCTGAACCCGTATCACGACAAAAAACACCGCCCTCTAATGTTTTACTCGTAATCTCCAGACCTGTGTTTTTAATAAGGACACCCTGGGCCAACTCTCCACAAACCATATCACTATCAATATTCCATTTCTTACGCTTATCCTGTGAAATAGGAGAACCGATAACAATAAGTGCATTCAACACCTGGACATCTTCATAAGCCACAGACTGCGGCACCTCACTACCTCGGCGTAAAAAATAACAGGGTGCTTTTGGAAGCAATGGATATGTATGCTTTTTATTCTTATTTTCAACGTGTAACTGACAACTATTATTGGACTCTACAAGCATAAGCTTGTGACCACTGACTACTGCTTTATCAGTAATATCTCCAATATCATTACCCGCATTACAAGATGCACACACCAGAATAGCTAACAAAGATATCAGTCGAGTTTCCAAAACCATACCTCCTGAGCAATACCAAAATAAGCAGGTAAGCCACCTTTCATGGCTGAGCCATCCCAGATGTCTATATGATCTGTATTACCCCAACCATTCATTATAATTTTTTGCATTAGTAAGGAATTGTCTCTTACCGTTTACTGCCCATCCAAACAATCAATATAATTATTCATTTTAAATAATGCGGGTCGGTAATCTTCAGATTTAAATTCATAAACTAATGGTGTGGTAACCTTTTCTATTAGCGGTTCTCCATCCGCCCCCTGCCTCTCACTCCAAATGGTGTAGGGAGATCGTATTTCCCATTTTATAACATCAAATCGTCTGGAATTTTTCTTATTCTCGTTACCCGTAATAGCATTACGAAACACCCATTCATATGCATATCCCGTTAACTTAAACACATTACCTGCATAAGCGTAGACCCCATCATCAGGTGCTGGAATATTATCTGGCGTAGAAGGAAAAAGAGCAGATCCATTCTTAATGTCAGAATCAGAATCTGTTACATATAGTTTAGTGCAATTCGAATCACCGGTAACATTTACAAATTCAACGACGAGATTGACTGGGACAGTACTAACCCTCTGCTCATAGATAGTTTCATATGGTTTTGCTACAACCAAAAAAACTAATAGCAAAAATACTGTAATTGATAAGAATGCTATAAATAATTTTTTTATCATAATAATCAAAATCAGGGTGTTGTTAGGGTTTCTAAATTTAGTTTACTTCTATCAACCTTATCACGTACCAGGACACCACCTTTATAGACGCGCACCCTACCATACCTATAATCACTATGATTTCCATTAGGATTTTTATCGGGAGCTGAATTTGTGACATGACCGATTACAACTGCTTTCTTATTGAGATTATCTGAAAAGTTTTTTGCGAAATTATCTTTAAGATAAGTATTCAACACAGGTATTACTTCCGCAGTTCTACAACCGTGAAACTCTACAACAGCGTTATCGGTGAACACTTCAAATTTAATATCACTTAATATTGCGATATCAGTTGAATCTGTAACCACCTGATTATAGTAATACGACACCCCAACTTTACTACTAGAATCACTATACAAACCATGCATGGATTCTTCCTTAAATTCTGCATCAGTTTCGGTTTGTGGTCGATCTGAATTACGGCGAATTATTTCATGTGCATTTTTTTCAATAAACCCAGCTTTTACTGGAGCCACTAGATCCCTTGATATATGTATACCTCCCTGATTACCATGAGATATTATATCTAGCGATATAAGGTTCCCTTTACCAATTGAATTAATTGCTCTCGAAATGTCTTTACCTGTTTTAACAAATACCAGTTTTATGACATCTTTACTAGTCGAATATTTGGCCTGATAGCCCTTTTTAAGTGTTAATGCAGCGGATTTAAACGTATTAACGTCTGATTGCTTTCTTGAATCTGTATGAATAATAAGCCTTGTGCCCATCTCAACATCCTTATATATAATGATTAGCTAAATTGCAAAGTGAATAATACAGTAAAACTAAAATTAATTAAACTCGATTAATCTTCAACATTAAACAATATCTGCGAAGATCTTTTATTGATTTTTTGATATTTCGCATATGCCGCTGCTGCAGCTTTACGTACAGCCTGGTCTGTTCCGCCTTGTACCCAGACGTTTATAGCAGCATCTAACGTATAAGATTCAGGCGCCATAAGGCCTGTAGTTAGAAGCAATGAATGCGCACCAACGCTGGATAGGCGTGACTCAAAGTAAGGCTGACTTTTACAAGCTAATACCACTGCATCACTAATTAAACTCTTTGGGGCGGTTTTAGGTGTTGATATCAGCTTATCTTTAACACCAAAATAATCCATCAACGCATTATGGCCAATATATACTTTTAAATGAGCCAAACCACCCGCTTCAATATCTTGCTTATCATCAACATTAATTAATATGTGATTAAGCCCAGCACTAAAATTTAAAAACTGCTCTATTGTATCTGTTATATAACGCCCATCCCAGGCATCTGCAACCAGATAAACCATAATCGATTGACCATGTCGATTTATTTTTTTTGATAAGACAAGTCGCTCTAAAATCGATTTATTTTCAGGTTTATATGAATTAACTTTCTTCCAGCTCGCATCCTTAAGCAAGAACGTTTTTAAACCGTATCTTGCACCCCAGTATAAATTGTTCTTCGCTTTTTGACCGTTACCTATCGAATCTGGAACTGAAACAATCCACTGGTTTTTATTATCTGCCAATGCAACTGATACATGTATGACGACTGGTTTACCCAATAAAATATCTTGATCAATCCGTTCTTGAGTTGTCTTAGATTGTACCGTACCAACCGAAAAGACTAGCATCAGAAACATTACAAGTATAATTCTTATAGTTATTAAATTATTCATGCTCAATGACCATTAATATAAAAATCCTACAATTAAATTCAGGTAGAGTTAGCGATTATTTATAATATTAGAAAGGGTTATTCTCCGCTCTTTAGACTATATTTTACAACACCTGAGAAAAACGCAAGACCTGTCCTGAAATTCAATAATTACATGGTCAGACCTTACAATTCACATAATGTGAAATGTAAGGCTTAACCCTATACGCTCCAATCTAACCTATAACAAGAAATAACCTATAAATTTTGATCTAACAAATACTTGTGAAATCTTTCATCTAATCTATATCTATCAGGCTTATGATTTGAATTAAGTGGAACATTAATTTTCTTACCCTGAAAAGCTTTCAAACCACCTTCAAGCATAATTCCATCATCGATATTTAATAGCTTCTCACTTATATGGATTTTAAAATCAGGATCTATGCCCAAGAGACTAGCATCAAAAGCCCTGTGGTGAATTTTACTTAGAGATACACCATTAGTGACTATTGCAGCACCTGTTTCATGACTATCTGGCGTTATATGAGCAGCATCTAATAGTGTTGGTATAGGCAAACCAGTAATCGCGCATTTATTGTCATAAGCTTTTAATACTTGCTCTCTAAATACAGCCTGGTGTATACGCACTCGCGACTCAGCTATACGATACTCACGCTCTATTTCAGTGGGTAAGTTATATGTAATAGTTTCAGCTTCAATTGGTGAATCTTTTGGCGCACCAACAACTACCTGGCAATTCATATTCTCTGAGTTTATAGACGTAACAAAACATGGCCAAAGTGCCTTGTAAATGCCGGGAGCTACCGGGTAGAAATATATAAATGGACTTTCATCTTCTAAAGATTCCCATAAATGCTTATTACCACCCCCTCTGGGGTCACCCGTCTGTAGTGAATAAATAAAATAGCCATTGTTACTTTCTTCATCACTATAAATATTAACTCGGCCTTGGCGTGGAATCGTCGTTTTAATACTCAACACTCCGCGAGACATTTGTTTTGGTTTGAATATACCCCTTGCTTTATTAGCTAGAAATATTTTCTCATCATCAAACTGAAAACCTTTTTCAATCGCAGACCACGGAATATCATCACCATAGAGGTACTCAATATTTTTGACTTTATTGAAGGCTGAACTTAATATTTGGTTATCTTTCATTACACTGCTAAATCTCTCTGCTTATATATGCAGATGAATTCAAATTATTAATTAATACGTTCGGTTCAAACGACTATACTAATGATTATCAATTGCCATCGATCCAATAAATCAATCACTTTCGAAAACATCATCCCATCCATTAGGTTCAGGTGTTAATTTACTTTTCCAATAAATCTTGGAAACTATTGCATTTGATGGCAGTGCATACACTCTTTCATCATCCTTAGATAACTTTACGAACACTCTTTTACCGACATCTAAAACAACAAACAAGGGCACTGTTCTATTTGAATAGTTAACATTAAAAACATCATAAGGTATATTTTCAATATGCTTCTTATCGATAAAAAATATTGTTTGATACCCACCTCCTATCCCCATAATTTTAAGACTAATTTCAGCAAGCTTTACTGATATAGGATTAATAACAGGAGGAAGAACAATAATTAGCGCAGCAATTACATACCAAAAATAAATATTTTTACTGCCTTTTATTTTATCATCTTTATTTTTAATTGACGATGGCATTATCATTAAAAACAAAATAGACAACGTTAGAATTGCATACACTATGATAGCAATATAAAAATATATTATTCTATCAGGTAATATAGATGTTATAACTTTAATATAAAACAATAAGCCTATCATCATCCAAAGAGAAACAATCAATAAAAAATATAAATATACAAAAATAAATGTATTATCATCAGAAATTTTACCACTCATTCTAGTGGCTTTATATAATATAAAAACATCAATAACTATTACCACAAAAACCAGAAACCAATAGGTCAACGCAGAGACAGTAGTCACCGATAACAACAAAAAAGCAATAAAAGACAACAAGGGCCAAGCGTACAAAGACATATATACTTTTATATTACTTATATAATTATCACTAAATACAGTAAAAATAACACCGAATTCTTTAGATTTGCTAGCTGCTGGTAAGAATATAAAACCAAGTACAATAAGTGTTACACCAAGACCTAACAAGAACATCGATATCAACAGCATTGGCAACTCTGCCAGTGACAAAGGCATTGGAATACCCCTATCAGCTGTAAATGATAGTAAATATATAAACCCCATTAACATACTTATGATTGAACCGATCTTTATTAATGACAGTGACGACTCAATGTGCTTTTCACTAAATTTTAAATTTTCCATTCTTATATCCATATATTAATAATGTAGAGGTCAATAATTCAAGGGACGATAACAAATGTAAATACTAATGATTCTCAGTTGTCACCGCCCCCTTTGATTGATTAACTTTCACCGAATTATTAAATCGATAATATTTCAAGGTGCCCACTCTAGCAATATAATTAAGGCTGTTTTTAACTCATAAGTTTCAATCTGGTAAGTTTTCTAAATCAATACTTGTATGAATAAGTTGATTTCCAAAATATGGTGAATTTTTTGAGCCATACGCATGAACTTCTAATAAATAATTAGTATGCTGTGCAGAGCCTGACACATCAGGAAAAAGGGTTGACTCATTTATATTCATAAGGTCTAGTGACCTTAAAATCTTGCTTCTTTCACTATTTGGAATAATAATTTTATGCAATCCATTTTTCATAATCTTACTTGCCCACTCTTCAAGCTTTGTGCCAAATGGTATTTTTGTAAAAAGACCTGACTGACTAATAAGCCTTGTATTTTCATCATTATTTGGCTCAATTACTTCTATCAAACCTCGCTCCAAGTCTAAGTTATTAACACTTAATTCTGGATGTTCTTTTAGGATATCCGACAAACTATTCGAACCAATCTCCAAAGTGTATTGATTTAGTGCCCAAACAGCTCTATCAGAATTATTATCAAGTTCTCTAAACGCAAAAAATACTGCTGCATATGGTGATCTTGTCCAATCAAGCAAAGGTGTTGCCAACCCATGATGCTGCCCTAAGGCCCATAAATCGTCATCAAGTAAATGTGGTGGGTTAAAACCTCTACGTCCAGTTATTTTTTGTCTAAAAGTATCAAGGTGATTATTTATAACTGCCTGTATATTCCTTGGCTCTATATTATATTTTTTATCATCTTGCAGAAGCCTAGTCAATGTTGGTTCAAGTGACCAATTTTTATCTCGTTGACCTCTAAATACTAAATGCTTATTACTACTAAAATTGTCATCAAACAGTAATTTTAGTTCATCCCATGTTTCCACTTCAAAAACTGTTATTCCATTTTCCATATAGTTATTCATATTTACAATCTCAAAGTATTTTATAGTGCTAAGAATTAAATGGTTCGGTGATATACGATAACGCTAATGATTCTCAGTTGTCACCCCCCCCCTTTAATTGATATGTCGGCGGTGTCTATTGAGTTGCCAGCTATTCCTTTTAGTGAGCCAAAAATCAAAGAGACATTCTCTTGAAAAAACTAGGACTGATCTCAGTATTTTCTTATATTAGTAAATATCAAAAGGGTAATATCAAAAGAATATCAAAAGGGTCAGACTCGATTGATACATACATCATGCATCTAACTCCGTATATTTCTTAGCATTGCCCTTTGCTTTTTCAACAGGATATTTTTGCTCGTTAATTTCAATTTTATTTTGTGCGGCTTTAAGTAAATCAATATCAAGTTTATCGGCCAGGCGAATTAGATAAATGAGTGTATCAGCCAGCTCTGTTTCAACTTCGGCGAGTTTATCTTTGGGGAGGTTTTTGCTTTGTTCTTCGGTGAGCCACTGAAAGTGCTCAACTATTTCTGCCACTTCGGCACTAAGGGCCATAGAAAGGTTTTTAGGCGAATGAAACTGGTCCCAGTCGCGTGCTTCTGCGAAGTTGCGTAGGCGTTGTTTTAAATCGTTTAGGTTACTACTCATTAATCATTCATTTATACCCTACTCGTTAACACCGACTTTTGGCCAGTTGCTTAACTGCTGGGGCTTTCCCTTCAAAGCGTATTATTTTTATAGCATCCTTGCCATTTATAAGTAATGTGTGCTTCCTGCGCATTTGTTGTGCTTGATACTAGCACAGTATTTGTGAGTTTATTACCTTTAACTTGTTGATATCCAATAACATTAATAGACACTTATGTAGGCATATTGCGGATGTTTGACGTGGCTACATGATGTGTTTTACATGAACGCCTAGCAACACTATCAATAGCAACTACCACTGGGTGTTTTTTGAACAGATTGAGAGTTTATGAACCACTCCACGGTGCTTCGTTTCTGACCTGATGACATGTTGACGAGGTCAACGCCCTTTAAATGCTTGAATTTGACTAAATATCACATTTTCAGAAAAATCTGATACCTGAAAGCGCCTGGTTCATTTATGATTAATTATATTAACCACCTAAAACAAACAGGACTGTTTTAAATGCCCGTAATTAACTTCTCTAACCCTATCCGTGACTCTTCGTCTGTTTCAGCATACTCAAAAAAGGTTATCACTGAAATTCTTAAAAAAGCGGGTATCTCTCAAACCACTATTACCAGTGCTGGGCGAACAGCTGGTGACCAGGCAAGAATAATGTATGAAAACATCACGCGCCATGGTGTCGCACACCAGAAAAAGCTCTATGGCCAACATGGTGACAAGGTAATTGATGAGTACAGTTCTCTGCAAGCTGCTGGCAAAACTCAATCTCAAATCATTGCGGGTATGACGAGTAAAATAAACAAGATTGGCCCTGGAAAAGTATCAAAGCATGCTGCTGACCCTAAAAAGCTTAATGTTGTTGATATTGCGCCCAGCAGCATCAACCTGGCCTTAAGGAAGAAATTCGAAGCGGAAGTTAGGAAAGACACTAGAGTCTCTAAATTTCTTACACCTCCGGGTGACCCTGCTTATCATATTGAAATACCACAACCTTAGAAATAATTATGATGATTACAATAAAAAAGCTAAAACAAGTTTTTATATTTTTCACACTCGCATTACTTATGTGCTTACAGCCTGCATGTGCATCTAAAGACTGTGTTTATGATGATACGTATTTCAAAGCATCTCGCTATTCAAACAACAAATTAATTGAAAAGCTAAATTACAATAAAGCTGAGAATACTGCGCAGATAATTACACGCACTGGCGATTTAATTTCCATTAAACATTGGGCCTGTAACCATCATGGCATACATGCTGTTATGCTGGTTGGCCCTTACCCGTCTGACGATAATTTAGATATAAAGAAACACTTTAAGACACTCTCTAATATTGTTCTTGATAAAACAGAGGCAGATATTTTTAACGATTTCATATTAAAAAAAGACATGCCGCTAAAACAAAAGCCTGTTACTCTTAAAATTGAAAATGATCAATATGATGAGTTTTACATTACATATACGTCTGTTAATGACAGTATTATTCTTGAAATTAAAGTTTATAAAGGTTAGGGATAAATATAATTTAACCGAACATCTGCATAAAATGAAAACCAAATTAATAATATTTTTACTCTGTTCTTTAATTATTGCTGCATGCAGTGTTGAAGTTGATGCACCGAAGAAAGGCCCTGAAAACAGCTGGTGGTTAGGTGGTGCAGATGGTGGGGCATATATTAAGATAAAAGAAGATAATAAATTAAATGATGATTTTTACACGGGTGTTATTTTTTTCGATCATGACAAAACGGTTTGGTATCGCGGGCCTTTCAAACTGGTGGGTGATATTAAGCTAGATATAAACAATCATGATTTATATCTTTTCTGGGATGGGGAGAAAATTCATTTGAAAGATGCTTCATATCTTGAAGCGGTGAACCCTGTTCCACCCTTATAACAGTAGATTTAAAATATTACTCTTTTAATTTTATTTCTGACATGGTATCGAAAAATCGACATGATAGTGTTCATCATGCCTAACCCATGAACGCTTTTTTGAAAACTGTACGTTTTTCTTAAGATAATCTGAATATTGTGTTTTATATAACTCCGGCTGTAACTTTGGATCAAAAATGACACGCCATAAATCATAACCACGGATTTTTGCTTGTTTGTGTAACATAACAATATGCGCAGCTAGTGCTTCATAATCGATTGTATACTCTTCGAAAACCCCTTTTGCATTAAACTCGACATCGTATCCAAATTTATTTAATGGCGTTGTAGAAAAATGCGTGGAGTTGCCTTCAGCATCAATGACAGGCGTCATGAAATCAACCGATAAACCGTTTCTATGTGTTTTATGCGGGCTAAACTTTCCACCCTCTTTAAATCCTGTTTCTGCATACTTAAAGACCTTGCCTGGTAAATCAGCTTCAAGCTGCTTATAGCTATTAATTACAATTTCCTTAACTGCAGAATGAACATAAGTTCTACCTGCAAGGCGAGCAATCATACTGTATGTTTCAAAGTTTTGACCTTTAGCTGGCAGCTCTTTTCCATTTTCCAAACGACCATTAGATGTTGTGCCATAACAAACACTTTGCTTAGAAAAAGCATTTACAGAAAAAAACATCAATATAATAACAAAAATTCTCATAAATCAGATCAATTTAAATTTAAACTAAATAAATTAACTAATAGGTATTACACCCAATGGGGTCAGACTCAATGCCAGTAAGTTAAGTTGTAACCTGTTGAAAACATATAAAATTCGACAGTGTTAGCTCCCCTCTTTGGCAAAGAGGGGTTGGGGGAGATTTAAAAACGTTCAAGTTAAAGCGCTATATTTATAGTGCATTCAAACCTGAACGTTTTTAAATCCCCCTCATTCCCCCTTTTTCAAAGGGGGAGGCCCATCTGAAATAACCGAAAATATTTATAATATTATAAGGTTACAACTTAACTTACTGGCATTGAGGTCAGAATCGATTGAACCATACGTCATGCATCTAACTCCGTATATTTCTTAGCATTCCCCTTAGCTTTTTCTACGGGATATTTTTGCTCATTGATTTCAATTTTATTTTCTGCGGCTTTAAGTAAATCAATATCGAGTTTATCCGCCAGGCGAATTAAGTAGATGAGTGTATCGGCTAGTTCGGTTTCAACTTCGGCGAGTTTATCTTTGGGGAGGTTTTTGCTTTGTTCTTCAGTGAGCCACTGAAAGTGCTCAACAACTTCTGCCACTTCAGCACTCAAAGCCATAGAAAGGTTTTTAGGCGAATGAAACTGATCCCAGTCGCGGGCTTCTGCAAAGTCACGTATACGTTGTTTCAGCTCAGTTAAATTTGTGCTGCTCATTTATCACACTGCCGATTTGGCTTGTCCATTGAATTATAATTTTAAGTACTTTCCATGCGCTTTTATTATTAGGTGCATCGTGCACGATTAGTGCTTGATAGTACCATAGCTTGTGGGGTTTGCTAGATTAACAGGCTGATTTTAATTGACAAATTTAAGGTGGCTGGGGTTTTATGGTGGGTTTTGGGTGTTTTTGCTATTTGATGG
>Ga0316206_1002671_pt1 | contig 11480 bp, 8 predicted proteins | sample 6monthpyrite_MG_FD_204942 | JGI IMG/M metagenome (GOLD analysis project Ga0316206, IMG submission 204942) | Microbial mat bacterial communities from mineral coupon in-situ incubated in ocean water Damariscotta River, Maine, United States -... | ecosystem: Environmental > Aquatic > Marine >...
TATTAAATAAAAAATTATTACACTATATAAATAGATGATAAGATTGAAATAAAAAACAATGAAATGTTTTTTACAAGAATAAATAAATCTACATGAATATCCTTTAGAAAATAAAAAATCATCAATAATATGAAACACCTATTTATGGACTTATTTAGAATAAAGTAATAATTTTACAAAATGATTGAAATTTTGTATGAAGATATATACTGCATTATTGTAAATAAACCTAATAACGTATTGGTTCATCATTCTTATTATGCTCGAAATATAAAAGATGATTCATTATTACAGATTTTACGTAAACAATTTGATGGTGAAAATTTTTATCCTGTGCACAGATTAGATCGTAAAACATCTGGGATAATTGTTTTGGCAAAAGAAAAAGAATTTGTGTCAAAATTTCAAGTTTTGTTTCATACAAATGATATTCAAAAAAAATATTATGCTTTGGTACGTGGGTTTTGTGAAAAATCAGGAAAAATTGATTCTCCAGTTAAAAATCCAGATACTAGCGTACATAAAGATGCTTTAACGCTTTATAAAAATTTGTCACAAAAAGAGCTCAAAATTCCGGTAGCACCCTATCCTACTTCACGTTATTCTGTTTTAGAATTAGAACCAAAAACTGGTCGTATGCATCAACTTAGAAAACATTTGAATAAAATTTCACATCCAATTATTGGTGATCATAAATACGGTAACAGACACCATAATCAAATGTTTGAAAAAGAATTTGGTTTAGATTTATTATTCTTACATGCTTATTCTTTATCATTTATACATCCTTTTTTCAATAAAACAATTAACTTAAAAGCAGAAATTCCATTTTTTTGGACAAACTTATTTATAAAACTTGATTGGCAGATTGAATTATAACTTTTTCACGTAAAAATCAAAGTCACTGGGTTTTTTTAAAAGTTTATATTTCCAATCCGGAATAATACATGCGCAATCTTCTGAATGGTCATATTGATACCCTAAGCGTTTATAATAATTAGCAAGTCTAATTTTGTGAGGTACATCAAGATTTTTAACTCTCAAAATTTCCATTTTAATTTGTTTTGCTCCATTTTTAAGAGCTTCCTCTTCTACTCTTTCGATCAATGCTGTACCAATACCTTGTCCGCCAACGTTAAAATCTACCGATAATAACCCAAATGAATATGTATTTTTATCTTTTGAATAAATGTGAACAGAACCAACAATTTTATTATTCAAATAAGCAACAAATATATTTCCACTTTCAATTAACCTTGTAAAATCTTCAATATATAATCGAATATAATTGGGTCCCCATATTTCTATTTCGGTTACTTCATAGGCAATCCTCATGATTTCATGAAGCTGCACTATTTCATCCTGATTTAAAGGACGTTGAGATGTTGGAATAATTTTTAGCATAATAAAAAAAGGAACCATTTCTGATTCCTTTTCAAATATAATAAATAATCTAGTATTTGATTATTTTAATGCTTCAATTTTTGCTTTTACAGCTTTCATTTCGTCAAGCATTCCTAATTTATAATAAGCTTGTTTTAATGACGTTAAAATCTCCTTATTATTAGGATTCAACTCATCTGCTTTTTCTAAATAAGGTAAAGAGTTTTTGAAGCTTTCTTTCATTTGTGCTCTATACTCATCTTCTTTAGGATCACCAGGTTGTAAATCATTAATTTTACCGTTCAAATCAGCAGCTTTATTAAAATACACAGCGCCTAACCCTAATAAAGCGTTAGAGTATTCAGGATCTAATTCTAAAACTTTTTTATAAGCTTTTTCTGCATCATCATACCGTTCTTGACCTTCATAAATTGTACCAATTACATAATGTAATTCTTTATTGTTTGGGTCAACTTCAATAGCATTTGTTAATACTTTTTCAGCATCTTCTTTTTTACCCGTTTTTAAATATAAATCAATTAAAGCAATCATTAAATCTTTATTACCTGGATGTTTAACCAACTGTTCTTTTAACATGGTTTCAGCCTCAGCTTCTTTTCCTTGTTGAACATAGGCTTCAGTCAATTTACTTGCACTGTATGCAGCTTTATAATCAATCTCAACACATTTTCCAAATGACTCTTCAACGACTTCCCAATTTTCAATATTGTAAGCGGCTAATCCAGCATTAAAGTATGAAGCAGAATCTACATCACCCATAATATCAGCGAAAGTTGATGAAATCATGAACATTCCCATAGCTTCTTCATACTTTTCGTCTTGAAACATTTTTATACCGCCATTATAGCCTTGATATCTATATTTATTACAATAATTCGCAACATCTTCTTCATAACGTCCTTTAGGATCATTTTCTTTTACTGATTTTAATGATGCTATACCTTCATTCGTTATTTTCTCAGCATCCATTGCTTTGATTTCTTCATTTCCAGCCATTGCTCCTATTCCAGTTATCTCAAGATAAATTTTTCCTTTGTACATCAAAGTTTTAGGATCAGTTTTAGTATCGGCATGAGCAGCTGATAAATCGATATATTGTTTAGCTTCTAATAAATCTTTAGCAGCTTGTTCCATATCACCACCCATCATGGATTTTTGAGCACTTCCATAAGCCATTGCAGCATTGGTTGTGTTTTTTTTCTGTGCGAAAGTAACGCTAGAAGCGAATACTAATGCGACTAAAATTATTTTTTTCATTGTTTTATTTTATTTCTTTTTTTATTGATGAATATAATCATTAATTTCCATAAATTATATTCAATTTTTATGCCAATAATTTATTCTTCTTCACTTCCTCCTTCAGTTGGCGTTATTATATCTTCAGAAATTTGCTCTTCATCTTCATCATTATCTCTAAAAACTTTTGCAACAGCTGCAATTTCATCATTCCCTTTAAGGTTGATTAATTTAACGCCTTGAGTTGCACGTCCCATTACTCTTAAAATATCAACATGCATTCTAATTGTAATTCCTTTTTTAGTGATAATCATTAAATCATCTTCATCTGTTACGTTTTTAATGGCAATTAATTCACCTGTTTTATCAGTAACATTGATTGTTTTAACACCTTTACCTCCTCTATTCGTTATTCTATAATCTGCAACGGCAGAACGTTTACCGTAACCATTAGCAGAAACAACCATCACATTGGCCTCATCAGATTCAACCGCTATCATTCCAACAACTTCATCATTTTCATCAGCTAATCTAATCCCTCTAACACCTGAAGCAGTTCTTCCCATTGACCTTACTTTCTCCTCTTCAAATCGGATAGATTTACCAGATTTTAAAGCCATCATAATTTGATTAGAACCATTTGTTAATTTAGCTTCAAGTAAAGTATCACCATCTCTTACACCAATTGCATGTATTCCATTTGTTCTTGGTCTAGAGTATGCTTCTAATTTAGTTTTTTTAATCACACCTTTTTTAGTACACATCACAATATATTTATCATCCGTGTATGCTGGAGATTTAATGTCTCCAACATTTATAAATGCTTTTATAGAATCATCTTGACCAATATTTATTAAGTTTAATAAAGCACGACCTTTAGAAGTTTTAGATCCTTCTGGAATTTCAAAAATTCTCATCCAAAAACATTTACCTTTCTCAGTAAATATCAATAACCAATTGTGGTTTGTAGCCACAAATAAGTGTTCTAAGAAATCTTTATCTCTTGTTGTTGAACCTTTAGAACCTGTTCCTCCTCTACGTTGTACTCTATACTCTGCTAAAGAAGTACGTTTAATATAACCTGCGTTTGAAATTGTAATCACAACTTCTTCATCAGGAATTAAATCTTCAATCGACATTTCGTTTGCAGAATACTCTATAACAGAACGTCTTTCATCACCATATTTTTCTCTGATGTACTCTAACTCTTCAACAATAATAGACATTCGTCTGTCTTCATTTTCTAATATATCTTTTAAGTCAGTAATGGTCACCATTAACTCGTCATATTCAGCTCTTAACTTATCTTGTTCAAGACCAGTTAAATGTCTTAAACGCATTTCAATAATTGCTTTCGATTGAATTTCTGATAATTTGAATCTTACCATTAATTCTTCTCTAGCAGCATCAGGAGATTTAGCAGCTCTAATAATTTTAATTACTTCATCAATATTGTCAGAAGCTATGATTAAACCTTCAAGAATATGGGCACGTTCTTCTGCTTTTCTAAGGTCATATTGCGCTCTTCTAATTACTACTTCATGTCTGTGTTCCACAAAATGGTGAATCATTTCTTTCAGATTCAACATTTCTGGCCTACCCTTAACTAAAGCAATGTTATTAACTGAAAATGAAGTTTGTAACTGAGTGTATTTATATAATTTATTTAAGACAACATTTGGTATTGAATCTCTTTTTAATTCATAAACAATTCTCATCCCACGTCTATCCGACTCATCTCTAATATCAGAAATTCCAGTAATTTTACCATCATTAACCAAATCAGCAGTTTTCTTAATCATTTCTGCTTTGTTCACTTGGTAAGGGATTTCAGTAACAATAATAGCTTCTTTTCCTTCTCTTATTTCTTCAATTGCTGCTTTTGCACGCATCACAACTTTTCCTCTACCTGTTTCAAATGCAGATTTTACACCTTCATACCCATATATAGTTCCGCCTGTTGGAAAATCGGGAGCCTTTATGTGCTCCATTAATTCAGCAATTTCAATATCTCTGTTTCCTATATATGCAATTGTACCATTAATAACTTCAGTTAAATTGTGTGGTGGCATATTTGTAGCCATTCCTACGGCAATACCACTCGCACCATTTACCAATAAGTTTGGTACTTTTGTAGGTAATACTGTTGGTTCTTCTAAAGAATCGTCAAAATTTAGTGAAAAATCAACAGTTTCTTTATCCAAATCAGCCAACATTTCTTCAGCAATTTTTCTTAATCTAGCTTCAGTATAACGCATTGCTGCAGGACTATCTCCATCAACCGAACCAAAGTTACCTTGTCCATCCACTAATGGGTATCTTAACGACCAATCTTGTGCCATACGCACCATTGTGTCATAAACAGAAGAATCTCCATGTGGATGATATTTACCTAATACTTCCCCAACTATTCTTGCTGATTTTTTATGTGCTCTATTAGATAAAACACCTAAATCAAGCATACCATATAATACTCTTCTATGGACTGGTTTAAAACCATCTCTCACATCTGGTAATGCTCTAGAAACGATAACTGACATTGAATAATCAATGTAAGCTGATTTCATTTCATCCTCTATGTCTATCTTAATAATTCTTTCTCCGTCTGCCATATCTTAGTTTGTCTAATTTTCAATTGACGAAAATAAGTATTAAAAATGAATTAAAGTTAAGATTGAATTGTCGACTTATTAACAAAAACACGTTTAAATTAAAGCTTATTAACAATCTGACTTAAAAAAAGAAAATATTATTTTTGAAACTCGAATATTGTCGTTACTTTTAGAACAAAATTACAACAGACTTACTTTATGGATGCAAATTTTTCAGCAAGAGCAAAAGACGTTATCTCTTTTAGTAGAGAAGAAGCAATACGGTTAGGGAATGATTATTTAGGTGTTGAACATATTTTATTGGGCCTAATTAGAGAAGGAGAAGGTTTAGCTATTAAAATACTAAGTGAATTTCACATTAACTTAAGTGAAATTAGGCAAGAGATTGAACGTAGTTTGAAAGAAACGAGTATAAAAAAAATTATATCAACGAATATACCTTTAGTCAGACAAGCCGAAAAAGTGCTTAAAATTACATATTTAGAAGCTAGACTATTTAAAAGTAAACGTGTTGGCACCGAACATATACTACTCGCTATTTTAAGAGAAGAAGATAATATTGCAACCAAAATACTAAATAAGTATGGGGTTATTTATGATAATGTAAAAGAAGAATTAGAAGAGATGTTAGAAGAAAGAAATATACCAAGGTCTGAATTCCCAGGAAGTACAGACGATAGTAATGAAAAAGGTTCGGGTGAATCTAATTTTGGATCAAGTTCAAAAAAGTCAAGTAATAAATCAAAAACACCAGTATTGGATAATTTTGGTAGAGATTTAACTGCTATGGCTGAAGATGACAAATTAGACCCTATTGTTGGGCGTCATGCTGAAATTGAACGTGTGTCACAAATATTATCAAGACGTAAAAAAAACAACCCTATATTAATAGGTGAACCGGGTGTTGGGAAATCTGCAATTGCAGAAGGATTGGCTTTAAGGATTGTGCAAAAGAAAGTGTCGCGTGTACTTTTTGGTAAACGAGTCATTTCTTTAGATTTAGCGTCCTTAGTAGCAGGAACTAAATATAGGGGGCAGTTTGAAGAGCGCATGAAAGCGGTGATGAATGAACTAGAGAAATCGAGAGAGATTATCTTATTTATTGATGAAATCCATACTATTATTGGTGCTGGTGGTGCTTCTGGATCATTAGATGCATCAAATATGTTTAAACCAGCATTGGCAAGGGGCGAAATACAAGTAATTGGTGCAACAACATTAGACGAATACCGTCAGTACATTGAAAAAGATGGTGCTTTAGAAAGACGATTTCAAAAGGTATTAATTGAGCCAACTTCAATAGAAGAGTCAATTGAAATTTTACAAAACATAAAAGAAAGATATGAAGACCATCATTCAGTTACCTATACTGATGAAGCTTTAACCGCTTGTGTTAAATTGACTGAACGTTATATGTCGGACAGAAACTTACCCGACAAAGCAATTGATGCTTTAGATGAAGTTGGTTCACGTGTTCATATTACAAATATTAACGTACCAAAAGAAATTAAAGAACTTGAAGATAAAATTGAAAAGGTTAAAGAAGAAAAGAATCATGTGATAAAAAGTCAGCAGTATGAAAAAGCAGCTGAATTAAGAGATTCTGAAAAAAAATTAACTGATGAATTAGATAAAGCTCAAATTGCTTGGGAAGAAGATACAAAAAAGAATAAAATAGTTGTAACAGAAGCTGATGTTGCAGAAGTTGTTTCAATGATGACTGGTATTCCGTTGCAAAAAGTTTCTGTATCTGAATCAGGAAAGATTGTTCATTTAGCAGATACCATTAAAAAAGATGTTATTGGACAAGATGATGCTATAGCTAAAGTTGTTAAAGCAATTCAAAGAAATAGAGCTGGACTAAAAGACCCAAACAAACCAATTGGTTCATTCTTTTTTCTAGGCCCAACTGGTGTAGGTAAAACACAATTGGCTAAAGTTTTGGCTAAAAATCTTTTTGATTCAGAAGATGCATTAATCAGAATTGATATGTCAGAATATATGGAGAAATTCTCAGTTTCAAGATTAGTTGGTGCACCTCCGGGCTATGTTGGTTATGAAGAAGGTGGACAGTTAACTGAAAAAGTTAGACGTAAACCCTACTCTATTGTTTTATTAGATGAAATTGAAAAAGCACATCCTGATGTGTTTAATATGTTGTTACAAGTTTTAGATGACGGCCACATGACAGATGGCTTAGGTCGTAAAATAGATTTTAAAAACACAATCATTATTATGACTTCTAACATTGGAGTACGCCAATTACAAGATTTTGGTACAGGTGTAGGATTTGGTACTTCATCTCAAAAAGCGCAAGAAGAAGGTGCGGCAGTTGGTATTATCCACAAAGCACTTAAAAAAGCTTTTGCACCTGAATTTTTGAATCGTATAGATGATATGATTATTTTTAACTCATTAAAAAGAGAAGATATTCATAAAATCATTGATATTGAGTTGGCGAAATTGTATAAGAGAATTGAGGACTTAGGTTACAAAGTTGAAATGACAGACAAAGCCAAAGATTATATTGCAGAAAAAGGATATGACGAAAAGTATGGTGCTCGACCATTAAACAGAGCTATTCAAAAATTTGTTGAAGATCCTTTAGCTGAAGAAATCATTAATTCAACTTTAAAAGAAGGGGATACCATTAAAATTGATTTCAATAAAAAAGATGATAAAATTGAAATCAATATCGAAAAAGGTTCTACACCTAAAAAGAAGAAAGCGAGTAAATAACCCGTTAGTTGATTTCGAGTCTCACTGCGTGCCTCAACCAACTAACTCTATTAATTAATATTAAAGCAGGAGTCTTAATTGGCTTCTGCTTTTTTTATGAATTTTTGGACATAAAAAAAGGGAAGTCCTCACTCCCCCTTTAACCCTTAATCCGTAAATCGCTCTTGATTTCGTTCTACACTATATTAAACGGCAATGTTTTAGATTGGTTACAAGTTTTCTTCAAAAGTTTTCAATTCTAAATTTTGTCCATCAAATTCGGCGTAGGTGAAATATTTTATCCAATCACCTGTATTAATGTATCGAGAATTGTCGTTGATTTTAAAATCTAGAGGGAAATGACGGTGACCAAATAAAAAATAATTATATTCTTTTTGTTTTATTTTTTGTTTACAATATTGGATGAGCATTTCTTTGTCTTCTCCATAAAATTTAGCATCATCATTACCTGTTTTTTTACGGCTACTGCGTGACCAAAAATTAGCCATGCCAATTCCAAAATTAGGGTGAAGTCTAGCAAAACACCACTGAAAAAATTTAGCTCTAAATACTTTTTTAATGAATTTATACCCATGGTCACCCGGTCCTAAACCATCTCCATGGCCAATATAAATTTTTTTTCCATTAAAAGTTCTTTCAATTTCGGACTGATGAAGTTCTACTCCTAATTCTTTGGGGATATAATCAAAAATCCACATGTCGTGATTGCCTAAAAACCAATGAATTTTTATGCCTTTGTCTGTTAGGTTGGCAATTTTACCTTGTAAGCGCACAAATCCTTTAGGAATGGCATTTTTGTATTCGAACCAAAAGTCAAACACATCACCTAGTAAAAAAATTTCTTGGGCATCATGTTCTATTGACTCTAACCAACGCACAATTTTTTTTTCTCGTTCTAAACTTGATTTATAAGACGGTGCACCTAAATGAAAATCAGATGCAAAATATATTTTTTTGTTTGGTGTCATTTAATACCCAAAAATCTGTTTTAACGCGGCTTCTAGTTGTGCACCTCTTAAATTTGTAGCCACAATATTACCTTCTCTATCAACTAAACAAGTAAATGGAATTGAACGTACAGAATAATCACGACCAGCTTGCGAATTAAAATAATTTAAGTCGCTACCATGATTTGGCCATATTAAACCATCTTGTTTAATTGCTGCTAACCATTTTTCTTTTTGTCCTGGTTTATCAAATGAGATTGAAAATACTTCAAATCCATCTTTATTGTATTTTTGATATGCCTTTACTACATTAGGGTTTTCTCTTCTACAAGGTCCACACCAACTTGCCCAAAAATCAATTAAAACAATTTTTCCTTTTAAATCGGATAACTTAATTGGTTTACCATCAACGCCCGGTATAACAATTTCAGGTGCTGGATTTCCTGGTGCCAATTTTTCTTTTGCTTTTCTTTGGTTTTCAATAGTAGCTAATTGATTAAAAAGCATTTTAACAGTTGGAGAAGTTGGAAACACTTCATTTAGCCTATTAATTATTTGCTTATACAAAGGAAATTCATTTTCTTGACTGACGGCAGTTAAAGATGCTAAAAGCGCTGGAGAGTTTGTATTTGCTTTAATAAATTGGTTTCTGTACCCGTAAAATTGTTCAGCTTTAGGTTTAAAGGCTATATTAACACTACCTTGAGCTGATGGATTAACTTTTAATACTTGTTTTAATGAATCTTCAAACTGTTTAAAAGGAACATAGTTTGTATAAAATTCCTTCATATTACTAGAAGATTCTGAACCGACTATATTACAATTAAACAATAAGCTTTTTGCATCTGCATAAACCTTAATTGTATCGTTACCTAATAAAATTAAATTTAAAGATTGCCCATTTTCTAATCTAAACACATAATAATCACTAAATGGAACTGTAAAATCTGTTACAAAACCACCTTTTTCATCAATTGGAAAAGAAGCTACAGGTACTCTACCCTTTTCAATATTTTGGTTTAAAATATTTACAGTACTATTACTAGCACCTACAACTAGTCCTTCAAGATGAACGGGTAATTGTTTTTGTTGTGCAAAATTAATTACACAAATCATTAATATTATGACTAAACTAAATCCTTTTTTCATTTTACTTATTTATTGAATACTTCACTTAATTTTGCCCCCAAATCTGGACCTCTTAAATTAGAACCAATAATTACGCCATTTTCATCTATTAAAAAAGATGCAGGAATTGAGTTCACACCATAAAGAGCCGCCACAGGTGATGACCAACCTTGTAAATCAGAGACGTGATTTGGCCACGATAGGTTGTCTGCTTCAATTGCTTTTATCCAAGCTTCTTTGTCAGAATCTAATGAAACAGAGAAAACAGTAAAACCTTGATCTTTAAATTTATTGTAATTTGCAACTACATTTGGATTTTCTCCTCTACAGGGTGCACACCAACTCGCCCAAAAATCGATTAATACAACTTTTCCTTTTAAAGAAGATAAAGCAATCACTTCTCCATCTGGATTAGGCAACATAATGTCGGGAGCAGTTTCATTACTTGATGCACTTTCAGTTAAACTCAATTGTTCATTCATCATTTCTAATTGATTTCTAATACCTTGCGCATCTTGTTCAATCATAGCTGGATATTCTGAGTATGGATATTTTTCTTTCATTGCTTTTGCAACTTTATCAAAATAATCTAAATTTTTAATGTCAAATCCTTCAAGACCAGTAGCTGGAAAAAACTCTCTTAACATGATCCAAGCTGTAGGTGATTCGGGTTTTTTATTGATGTAATCAATAGCGTAGTTTTGTGTAATTAAAATAAGGCTATCCATTTGGTTTAATAATTTCATACCTTTAATTGAGTCGTTTAAACCTAATGTTTGCATTTGTTGATAGATTCCAGATTTTTGTTCGTAGAATTGATAAGAAAAATCTTGATAATCTTTAGCATCATTTGAATATTCTGAGCCTTCTATTACAACGTTTTTAGCAAAATCAGGTAACGAACCTGTAATCTTTACATTTTCTGAATTTTCATCCAAAAATAAGATTAAAGGCATTTCTCTATTTTCCATTGACGTTTCATCTTCAGGATTAATCATTAAAACATAATAGCGTAATTCTTTAGTTTTGGTTTCTAATCTAAATTCACCTTCAACTATTTTTGTTGAATCGATTATTGATTCTTCTCCATTTTCAAATGAGATTAACATCACATTCATTCCATCTGCTCCCTCTATGTCTCCATCAATAAATCTACCTTCAATATCAGAATCTGACGGTTTAGATTCACATGAAAATAATGTGATTGATACTAATGTTATTGCTAATGTTAATTTAATTATTTGTTTCATATTTTTTTGATTGTATGTTTATTTATTTTTAGATTTTTATTTAGCTCATCATTTTATTAATGATTTGACTTGCAGCTTTAGGATCTGCTTTACCTTTACTTTTTTTCATGAGTTGCCCCATAAATAATCCCATTAATTTTTTTTCACCTGCTTTAAACCTAGCG
>Ga0316206_1002673_pt1 | contig 11473 bp, 10 predicted proteins | sample 6monthpyrite_MG_FD_204942 | JGI IMG/M metagenome (GOLD analysis project Ga0316206, IMG submission 204942) | Microbial mat bacterial communities from mineral coupon in-situ incubated in ocean water Damariscotta River, Maine, United States -... | ecosystem: Environmental > Aquatic > Marine >...
TCCTCATATGAACAAGTGTTTCAGGTATATATACTGCTTTAATACGATACTTTAAAAGCAATCTAAGCATAATTTCATAGTCAGCTGCAGAACCAAGATTTAGATTAAAGAAACCAAAGCGTTCATATACTGATTTACGAACAAAAAAAGTTGGATGCGGCGGCATCCAACCCCAATAAAACCTCTTCGGGTTGAACTGCCCTGCACGCCAATACCTCACTACTTTATCAATATTTTCTGTATCTACATATTTTAGGTCACCATAACAAGCTTCAACATCTGGGTCATCAAACACACTCTGAATTTTGTTAATAACATCTTGACTAGAATAAAAATCATCTGCATGCAATATACCGATTATATCACCAGTAGCAATAGCAAAACCCTTATTTAGCGCATCATAAAGACCATTATCTGGTTCTGAAATTACCGTTGAAATTGCATCTTGGTTCTGCCTAATAATATCCATTGTGCAATCAGTTGAATCACCATCAACCAATATATGTTCTACTTCATTATACGTTTGGGAACGGATTGAATCGATACAAGTTTGAAGTAAATCGCCACAATTATATGTAACTGTAATAATTGAAATTTTTTTCATTACAAGAATGTATCTATAGGGTAAAAAAGCTTAGACTTGAGCTTATCAACTAACAACAATGGGATGTTTCCCTCCCAAAGCACGGACATATACATCCATATACTGTTTTACAACAACTTGCGGCTCCCACTTTTGATGAGCTTGTTCTACTAGAATTTTTGAACGGTACTGACTTACACCATTACTCAAGTGAGAACTTATTTTATCAGCAAGTTTTTCATAACATCCATACTCTACTAGATTATCATGATCTTTAGGTAGTTGATCCGGGATACCGCCTACCTTATAACCTAGTGCTGGAGTACCGCATGACATTGCCTCTATTACAGTATAAGGATAGTTATCAGCTTTTGATGTAATTACAAATAACTCCGCTGCAGAATAATATAAGGCAAGTTTCTCTTTATCTTTTAATTCGCCAACATAATGTAGATAACGACTTGTTTTTACGGGAACCTTCCCAATGACAATACCTGGCACTTGCAGCTTTTCTACAATACGATAGAAATCTTGATATCCCTTACGTGGATCATTACAATCTGCCGCAACAAAAAGCAAGTAAGGCAGGCGGTGATCAAGACCAAGTTTCTTTCTGGCAACGTCCTTTGGAATATATTTAAAACTCGATAAATCCACTGGGTTTGGTATTGCAACAACTCTACTTCCATCAAAACCTCTTTTGATCGCAATAGATCGAAGCCATTCAGAAGGTGTCACTATCCAAAGATTGGTCAGCTCCTTATATAAATTTTCTTTCACAACATATTCATGTGCAGCATGATCAACCCAGGCTTTAGGATACAGTTCCATAAATTCACATGATTTACATCCTTTCTCCCATTTATCACAATCGAAAGAAAAGGCACAGCGGCCAGTCGCCCCCCACATATCATGCCACGTCCAAACTAAAGGCCTATCTCTCCATTCATGAAGCACTTTATTATAATTAATATAGTAGCCATGCAAATTATGAATATGTATAACATCAGAAGTAATCGATTTTTTTATAATCTCATTTGCCACACGTGAATCATATAAATTATTTGAACCCAAAATACGAGTTTGCAGTATATTAAAATATTTAATTAAAGGTTTTTTTAATCCATGATAGAAACCTTGCTTTATATTGTCACCACAATGAAAAAATTGTAACTTACAAGACGGGGCATACAGATTAATTGAATCAGCAAGAGTTGTCGCCATTCTCGCAGCGCCGCCATTGTCTTTTTCAGTGCTTATGAATGTAATTTTTAAATTATTCCCCTTATTAATTCTATCCACCACTATTTATACGCCTTTTATTAGCAACTAGATTTGATGCTTTTTCAATTGCTTGTACAAACCTGTTCAACATATCAGTAAAACCATATTCTTCAATAACTGTTTTTTGTGCAGCTTTACCAAGTGAATACAACTTTTCATCATTACTAAAGGACTTAATTATTACTCTAGCAAGGTCATAACCGTCACCTTCAGTAAATACATAACCATTAAATCCATCCTTTAAAGCTGCTATTTCAGGCATTTGATTTAATCTATTATTATGAGTAACAACCGGCAGTCCATATGCAAAGGACTCAATCAAACTTAGTCCAATCGCCCCAGGGTAAGTAAATATATCAGAAATCATAAACCATGGTGCTTTTTCTGTATCAGAATATATTTCACCTAGCCATATTACGTGGTCTTGCACACCATATTTAACCGACATATTTTTATATTCTTCAGCACAGGGACCACCCCCTATTATCACCAATTTAATATTTTTATTATCATCTTTTAATAAGGTTGATAACGCCAAAAAACATAAATCTAATTTAGATTTTTTTGTAAGTCGTCCACAAAAAAGCATAATCCGATCATTTTGAATTCCATATTTATCCTTTAAAGTAATTGCATCTGACTCTTTCCACTGACTAGAATATTTTAGTATAGGTATTGTATTTATTGTATTATTTAGGTACGCAACATTATTAGCATCAAATCCCTCACTAATAAATTGATCGGCCTCATCTTTTGTATACAATAATATTGAGTCTGCTATACACATATACTTCTTCCTTAACCAAGCGCGCCATTTTTTTCCCCCAGCAGTCCAACCATGCCCCCACCAGATAACCGCAATACCTCTTCTTTTTGCTGATATAATTAATGGTAGATTACTTAGATAACGTGGATTCCCATTTACTATTAACACATCACCAGTTTTCAGCTTACAGCTTAGCTGCAGTCCATGTTGCCAAACGATCTTTCCAAACAGGTATTTTTTTATTATATAGTGTAGATCGATATACTCTCTGCCACCACTTACTGATTGAACTCCAACATCATCGATTTCACACGCATCTATAGATACATTGAATTTGTCGATATTATATAACTCATCAAATAAGTCCAATCGATACGATGGCACTGCAGGCTGAATAATTTGAACATTTATTGACAATATAAACCCTCAATATAAAACAAATTAATTTAATGCTATACAGAATAAACAAGCAGTCATATTACTTCTCATCTAGGAGAAAACTATACTCCTCTCCTGAATCTGAAACTGAGAACAGTTTGTAACCCATTTTTGATAATTCAGATAATGCGACTTTTGTTTTCTCCACACCGATGCTATGAAATCTATGGTGAAATTCTATCAAAATCTGCCTTGGTCTTATGCCTGATAAACTTAGATTCTTAATAACATCATACTCAGCACCTTCAATATCCATTTTAAGTAAATCAATATTATTATCACCAAGCTCCATCATGATTGTACGTATTGACTTAACTTCAACAGAGATTGAATTATTATCATTATTTACTCCATCAATAATGGTATGCGATATATGCTCAGAATTTAGAGGTGGATGGAAATCTATTAAACCATTAAAGTCTGCCAAACCGTATTTATGCAACTTGAAGTTACTAGGTACTTGCTGTGACTCAACCCACTCTATTGATCGTGGTGTTGGGTCAAACGCGTTTATCGTGACATCATATTTTTTTATTAAGCCGAGATCAAATGATATATCCTCACCTATACCAAAAGAATATACAATTGACATATTATTAATATAATTTTCTGCTACCACCCAACCTCCATAATCACCACCCAATCTAACTGTTTTGCACTGCATCTCTGGTTTCACAAAAAAGTCCCTACCTTGCAGCATCTTCACTAGTCGTTTCATTCTTCTAAGTAATCGCAACATATGTCACCTAATTAATTATAATATTTATTGTAACTAAACCTGTGTCCATTTTTCCCCTCACTAGCAGTTTTTAGACTTACCGAAAGACCAACTATAGCCGCAAGATAATACCACATCTGGTAATTCCCCCATAATGCACCTGATAATAGACTTGCAGAAAAATATTGTACATACAATGCTACAATCCAAGCTGCCGTCTTTTGCAATCTGACTAAACGAATCGAAAAGGTAATACTCGCTATTAATATAAAACAAAATATCAACCCACCAAAAATACCTGTCGCCAAAAAACTTTCTATTATTACATTATGAGGATAGTAATTTGTAACTTTTTCGACTAAAGAATCACCTAATATTGGATTATTCATAAACTGCATTATAGAACCTTCCCATGTCGTCTTTCTGATATTTGCAGATAAATCTTTATTTTCGCCACTTATAAAATCCATAATTCTGGATATAGAAAGAAAACCTAGATATTCCTCTGCTAAATACAAGGATATGAAACCAATAATAACAAGCAGTATGTATACAAGCATGTATCTAATCAGATTCTTCTTGCTAATAAATGCGAACATATACACAAAGCTACCTAACACTAACCCTAGCAGTGGACCTCTAGATGCAGAAATCGCAACCATACTAAAACCAGACAATATTACGATGGTATATATCAACTTGCCTACAACACCCAGCTTGCATGTATACATACAACCCAAGGTAAGTAAAATCACAGAACACCCTAAATGACCAAAAGAAATTGGATTTAAATATTCTGTATTAGCCCTTCCACTCCCAACAATTAAACCAGCCAAAATATTATTTGTTATTATAATATAAAGATTTATAAACAATGCACAACTAGCGATCAATAAGGTAACTTTTTGTATAAAAATGAGGTCAATTTCTTTATATGACCGCATGTAGGCCAACATTGGAATAAACGAAGTACCAAAACCCACCATTAGCCACTCTATACTATTTGTAGTATAAAAATCTTCAGCAAGAAGACCTTCATATATCAACCTGTAACCATACAGCAACCAAAATAATAGTATTGGAAACCACATATTGCCACGATACATTGAATTAGAATTAAATGAAGAAATAATAATAATTATAGACAAGATAATGTATAAGGATCTGTATGCAATTGAAAATAGTCGATTCTCTAGTCCAAATAATGCTGACATACCGGAAATTAATGCGTAACCACTCAGACCAAAAGCAAATAAAAATGCAATTTTAACAGTGTTTGATTTATTTGCATAAACTAACATAACAACTAATCTGTACGATTACGCTTCATTTTTATACCGACAGCATACTTAATCGTATCAGCTACAATCTTAGCATTAGGTAAAAGAAACCAGACGAATACTGAAGTAAGCATTTGAGTAATGATAGTTGCAATAACAGCACCCCAATAACTATAGATTGGAATAAGAACATAATTCAAAGTTATATTTAATATCAGACCAAGAAAATTAGCATAGAATACGAGATTTTGCCTTGATTCTATGATCATGAGCTTTGTGGCTAGAATACCGAAAGATGCCAGCAAGATTGTTAATGAATGAATCTTGAATAACTCACCCGAATATCTATACTCATATGAAAACACAAGTGTAAAAAACCAATTAGAAAAAAATAAAAAAAATAAAAAAACTGATATGCATATCAGTATAGATTTTCTTATGACTGATCCAGCCACTATAACCCCTTCGTTTCTTGAATTACCAAAAGCCTTTATCATTTTTGGATAAGCCACTGTCATAATAATTGCAGGGATCAATAATAGACCTTCATTTACTTTTGCAGATACAGCATAAATTGCTAGTGCCTGACTATCCTGTAAATGCATTAACATTATCTGATCAACTCTATTAAATATAATCACAATAAACCCAGATAAGAATAAGGGTATTGATTCCTTGATTAATATTAGTGCAGGTTTAAAGTCTGGTAATTTAAAAAAACAAATATTAAGCTTCTGATTAACCTTACGATTTATTATTGAAAGAAACAAGTAAAATAGCAGCGACTCTAATACAAAAATATAACAAAAGTTTTCTATTGACGGGTAATAAATAGCTATTATCAACTTAAAAATAAGCGCTATAGTCGAGGCTAGGCTAATAGCTATGAAATTATATATAAAATACTGTTTAGCCTGAAACCAATAGTTATACAATAAAATGTTTTGGAAAAAATACACTATAATCAAATAGGATATACGCATTCCATCATCTGTAAAATAATATAAAACAGGTATAAATATCAGAGATGCAACTATAGAAAACACGCCTATCAAATAAAATGATAAAGTAGCGAGATCATCAGTTTCTTTCTCACATACAAATTTTCTTATTAATATCCCCTCTAATCCAAACAGTCCCAAAGGAAGAAATAATGTAAAAATTGCAATATAATAACTATATTCACCGAATTCTGACTTTGTTAGAAATCTACTGGCAAGTATAACGGTCAGGAAAGTAGACCCCGATTTAATGATTCGCTCTAACGCCACATAAATATAACTAGATACCATACAAGCCTTTAACAACCATTACATTCAGACAATTTGAACAATCAGACTTTAATGAAGATTATGTGTACATACGTCACATACCAACATCACCTTACTATCAACTATCTATGAAATAATTCTTTTAAATTACTGTGATGAATGTTATGCAATTATCTTCCTACTATTTTTTTCCCAAGTGAGCGCACAAAATTATTTGACAAAATATTGTAAAGATACCTTTCACTATCTATATTCAATTTTTTTTCGTTCTGATTATGGTATCTCACATAATTTCGTACCCAATCTTTATGTGTCATCATCTTCTCAAGGGCAAAAAATTGAAGTCTATATTTTGTGCTTTTTACGCCCAATTGCCATTTATTAAATATGCATATATCATTAGCAAGAAGAGCTGAATGAACAAACTTAATGTATTCGCTGTCAACCCACCCATCATAGAAAAAGTTTTTTAGCTTATCATTTTTATTAGCCAAAGACTGAAATAATATCCACTGTTCTGCATTATATCTTTGTCGCGAACAATCATCCTTAATGCATTTTTTTTCTTTATAAAATTCAAAATACTCTTCTGGATATAGCTGAATATCAAATAAACTTTGAATATCTTCTGTCTTACCAGCATATATCCAATCACATATTGCCAAAGCTCTCGGATGTCTTTCCATGTTGATACTTGTTAGATTTAGACAAGCGATCCACCCTTCAAATACTGCATCAGACGTACGTCTATAATTATTATTCAGATAGTTAAGACATCTAAGCATGCCATCATTAACTACCAATAAATCACTACGTAACTTAGCCGAATACACTCTTGTTGATTCTCTAACTCCATTTAAAGAACTGACAATTTGCCTATTCACATTTAAATGTACACCGTTAGATAAATACCCACCAGGATCTTCACTTAATACAATTTTGTCGCAATTTTCTACTTCAATATACTGATTCACCCATGTACTTAATATTATTTCAGATGAAGGGTAAAACTTTCTTATGGAATTAACCACTTCTTGGGTAACGAAAGAATTTTTATATTTACGCTTATCTAGCGCACCTTGTACAACAAATGAAATTTCATTATCTGTTATCATCAATATCAAGGAGCTAGTTAGAAATACTAATCCAAAAAACTATACAAAAATAGGCGGGCATGAGTCACAATAGTACATCCCCGTCGGCTTTCAGAGCATTATACTCATCAGGTGTACCACAAAAAACAACATCATCCTTTTCTATTACACTAAACCGGATGTCTTTACCCTGCTCAATAAGTACATTATACATAGGTGCGATATAGAGCTCATTACCACGCTGATTATTTGTACCTTTATCTTTTATTACATTGAATGCACTATCAAAATCTATAGCACGTTTAAAATAGTATAATCCTGTACAACAATATTCAGATACTTCCATCTTTTCAGCGGTATACTTTACATGACCTCCATGCCCAGGAACAACATTGCTCCAGTTCTTACCCGAACCAATGAATGTTTCAAGATAACCATCAACTTCAGTCACAGAGAAACACCGCGGATATTCAAAATTAGGTCTAAATGTATCAATATTAAAAATTGTCAATGGCTCTAGATCACCAACGCTCACACTATCCAGTGACAGCGAAACAGTTTCAGCCTGCCCCCGCGTCTCTCTATTAAGTATTTTTAGAACAACATTATTTAAACCTAGCTTTTCTAACTCAGCTTCAATAAAAGCCGGCGTATCAAAATCATCCCTGCATACAAACATAAAAGATTCAACATCAAAAAACTTTCTAAAACTCGATACTGCGTGAAAAAAAACCGTCTTATTTTCCAGCATTAACTTATATTTTGGATCAGTAAAGCCAGCATCAAAAAAGCGACTGGATAAACCGGCCATAGGTATGATTATCATATACCGCTCCTACTACACATATACCTAACAGCTCTCTAAATACATTTTAATCGCATTTGCCATAAGTGCCATTTGTCTTTCAGGATCCTCATCATGAAATGGCAACATTGACAAAAAAAGATGGATTGTAATTGCATTAATCTCTTTAATGTTATAAAGATTATCATGAAAAAAAACCCTAATAAATTCTTTCTGTATTTCAGCCAAATTATTTTTATTTTCTATATTAAATTTAACAGTGTATGGTTTTTCTATTTCTAAAGTATACTGGCCAGCTATAATGAAATCATACAAACCAAACACTGAATGAAATAATTTGGCGATATCATATCTATTATCTCCATATAGTGTAGACTCATTAGCAGCATCTATACCTCGTGGGTCTATAACCTTGATACCAAGCTTACGAAAATCATATAGTATATTACTTAAACAAAAATCACCGTGAATAATTGTTATATTGTTCTTATGTAACGCAGTAATATCTCTACTTGTAATTTCAGCTATTTCGACCAATGATGGTAATTCTGTTCCATTAAATGTAATTGGTCTTTCAATATCAAACTTAGTTTTCCTTGAAAACTCATCCAGTCTAGTCATTGTTTTAGGATAATATAGATCATCAAACTGCTTGGTATCGGCAAAATTACCTACAGTGTAATCTCTGCAATCTTCCAAGAAATTCCTGCATGCCTTGAATATAATACGCCATGTCTGATATGGATGCGCACAAAATACAAATAAGTCGCATAATGGAAGCAAATACAAATACTCAAGACTATAACCAACTTCATCATTATTTTCGAATGAACCAAGCATATGTGGCGCATAAAGCCGCATATCCCCTGGTAAACTTTGGAACCAATTAATTTCACCGTACATTTTTTCTTTTTTTTTGCTTGATTTTGTTACTTTAGCAGTAGTAATTATCATATTATTAAAGCTTCTCTGTGTTGTCATCAGTGCTCTTGAACGAAAATATGTATTTATGTGTCCAAAATCTAGCCAATTATCACACTTTTCAAACTCAATATTGTGATTATCACAGTAAGATGAAACACCAGCAACAAAATCACCTCTGGAACGTGTGATTTCCTTTATAAGTTCTTTTGCACTGGAGAACGAAAAGTAACCCGCAAGTACAACTTCGTCATCACCTACGTTCTTTGTAGTTGTCTTCGCTTTTTCAGCGAGAGTATTCAGATAAACAGCACCCCTTTGATAAAAACCCCTATTTTTCGAAACCGCTATATAGTCCATTTTGTTAGCATCGGCATCCATGACAAGTGTGTCACCATGTAAAATTCGGATATTCTCAAGATGAACACCAAGACTATTACAGCAGTATATTACTGACTCACCAAGCGACAAGCCCAGTGGTACATTGATAATACTTATATCTATTAAAGTTAAATATTTTACATATAACTCATCTAGCTCAAAACCAACTGGTAAAGACAAATAAATATCTTCTTGTGTCTGTCTTAACCATTCGATTTGATGATCGAGAAGTCGCTTATTACCTAAAGGTAAACAAACAGGCGGAAGCTCACCAAATTCAGCTGCAAATTCCCCGTCAATATAAGCTGCAGATGTAATTAAAATCATCTAGAAATAATTCCCGGAAAAATAAAGATTAATTTATGATAAATAGCGTATGATCAGGATTTATGCCAGTCATTCTTTTCATCTTCGAGCATGTTGACAATATCTTCGTAAGAACCACCAACAAACTCGCTCGGCCTAATTGCTTTATCATCAACATAAAAACCTTCAAACCCACACCAAGGCTTTCCTACTATTACCTCATCAAAGGGGATCTCATGTCTCTCAAGCCACTCGATAACAATAGGCAATGTTATTTTATTTATTTTCCCTATATTCCCTTCAAATGTTCTCATATTCCTAGCAGTAGCAATCACAATTTCAAATCCAGCTTCTTTATATTGCTTGATTTTCTCAACTACTTCCAAATTAGGTAGTTTTTCCTCATAAGAACATTTGATATCTATAGTAAGAGTGCCATCCAAATCGATAATAAGTCTTTTCATATAAACCCACACATTTATAACATCAACCTAAAATTCCAAATATAATACCATGCCTATAACAATATCTAATTCACATCCTAGTATTGCAAACTTCTCCTTAAAAAGATAAAAAAAACTGAAAGACTAAGACCTAAGAAAAAACCCACCATCACAATTAATATTCTCTTGGGTTTAATTCTATCTTCAGGGATAACTGCTGGATCTAAAACATGAAAAACGTATTCTTTTTGTGTATTGGCCAACATTTTATTTTTAGTTTGCACCTCTATTAATTTAAAAATCGCAGTCTTTACTTCAATAATACTCGTCTTATCTAATTCACTTTCGAGATATTTAATTGTTTTATCCGCTTTATCAATGGCTTCCTGTGCAAGCTTTTTATTTATACGGTTAACAAGGCGCATGACCCATTCTGCCGCTAATTTAGGATCCTTCCATTCTATGGCCAATATAATAAAACCTGTTTTAGTATCCCTCTTTATTTTTCTAACTTTCTTATTAAACAACCGATATGCATCCCATAATGTTGGAATTTCTATGTTATCTAGCCATTTCTTATTTCTGTAATCCCATTTCTTCGAAAATAAAATTGGAAGTAAATTCAGATCCCCTATGAATTCACTAGTAAAGCCTCTAGACTTTAGTACTGCAATTGCTTCCGTGGTTTTATTATTACCACCTGACAGATTCAATCCTGCAAGTGATGAAATCCCACTCAATTGGCTAGCGAATAAACCAAACTTATTACTATTTTTTGAGTTAGTAGGTGCAAGTAATACCTCTGACCGATATATTGGTGTAGAATATAGCGCAATAAGTATCGCCAACAGAGTACTAATCGTGGTCATTAATATAATAAATTTTCGAGAAGATTTTATTATATTCAAACTTAGCTGCAATTGACTCTGACTGGTAGTACCAATTTCAGATTGTATAGTATCCGTCAATAGCACTTTTCGACCATCCTGCTCTTCAATTTTTGTCATAATATAAAATCTTGCCAAATAAATATAAATACTCTGTTATTTTAATAATTCCTTAACTCAAACTCATTAAAGTTTTGCTAATTATAAGCAAAGGTGTTCCATATAGCGCTAAAATTGTTTTTAAATACGTATTAACAGCCTATTTATTCTCACAAAACACATCACTTATCTTGTGG
>Ga0316206_1002674_pt1 | contig 11469 bp, 12 predicted proteins | sample 6monthpyrite_MG_FD_204942 | JGI IMG/M metagenome (GOLD analysis project Ga0316206, IMG submission 204942) | Microbial mat bacterial communities from mineral coupon in-situ incubated in ocean water Damariscotta River, Maine, United States -... | ecosystem: Environmental > Aquatic > Marine >...
CAGTCCACCTTTACGAATACGCTCAATTTTATTGGCGTAATCAGGATCAGTGGCATAGCCGGATTGTTGTAATGCTTTTGAAAACTCTGTAGATGACTCTGCCTTAACAACATTTGAGTAACGCGGATTATCTTTCAGAAAATGTACGTAGTCCTGATAAGAGTCAGACAATGAATCATAGGCGCGGAAATTTGCTGTTTCACGGTTCATGCTGCCGGACCTAAATTCCAGTGTATTAAAGCTAACCGTTTTACCCTGCCATCCTTTATTTGCTTTAATTCCAAATAAACTATAACTACTTTCTCCACTCTCAGTAGCGTGTACTTTTTTACCCCAGCCAGTTTCTAACGCTGACTGAGCGAGAATAAGCCGCGGGTCCACACCCAGTTCTTTTCCTGCTCGTTGTGCATGCGGCCAGCTATCACGGATAAAATCTTCTGGTGATCCCCAGTGCGGTGATTTAGTTATCTTATTAACTTCGAAATTTAACTGATTGTTTATCTTATGAACAGAAACCTCTGTTGCTGTATTTCTGTAATTTAAATTTTCAATAATATCTTCTGTCTTTTCTGTTTTTGACTGAGCAGAAACAGATGGATTAATGACGGGAATTTTTAAATCCTGATCCGGTTTAATTTCTGTCGGCTGAGTTTTACTTAACTGTCGAACAATAACATCAGCCAGACCAATACCATTGTTTCTGGTTAACTCCAGACCCAGTTGTTTATCATACATATCGGTATAAGCTTTTGACTGATTACTATGAAACAACTCGCCTTGTAATGGCACACTGGCTTCACGCATACTTTTAATCATCATTTGCACAAAAACAGATTCAAATTGTTTAGCCACTTCTTTTAAAGCAGCATCACTATCTTTACGTGCATCCACACGCAAACGACTCAAACTTGAGAAGTCGTTATAGTTAACAGTTGAATTTGAATTAATAGTCATTGCGCTTATCTAGATAATGACCAGCTGCGCATTTAATGCACCGGCCTGTTTCAGTGCTTCAAGAATGGCAATTAAATCGCCTGGCGCTGCACCCACTTCATTAACAGCACGTACCAGTTCATCAAGTGAGACACCGGGCTCGAATAAAAACATGCGAGCATCTTCCTGCGTAACCTCAATGTTATCCTGCTGAGTGGTGACCGTTTGTCCTCCAGATAATGCGCCAGGCTGGCTAACCTTTTGATCAGATGTAATCGTTACTGTTAAGCTGCCATGGCTAACAGCTGCCGGCATAACCGTCACTCTTGAACTGATTACAATCGTGCCCGTTCTTGAGTTAACAATAATTTTTGCTGATGCCTCGCCCTGTTCTACCGGGATATTTTCCAGATACGATAAAAACTCCACACGCTGATTAACATCTGTAGGTGCCGTAATACTGATTGAAACACCATCAAGAGCAGTTGCTGTTTTAGGGCCAAGAATTCTGTTAATCGTACCGGCAACTCGTTTAGCTGTTGTGAAATCACTGCGACTTAAATTTACAGTGATCGTTTCTTCAGTAGCAAACCGGTTAGGTACTTCGCGTTCAACAATCGCACCACTGGGAATTCGACCGACACTTGGAATATTAACAGTGACTTTTGAACCATCAGATCCAGCCACCCCAAAACCACCAACCACCAGGTTTCCCTGAGCTACTGCATAAATTTTTCCATCAGCCGCTTTAAGCGGTGCCATTAACAAACTACCACCACGTAAACTCTTGGCATTACCTAAAGAGGAAGCGGTTACATCAATCGATTGCCCAGGTTTAATAAAGGGTGGTAATTCTGCATGCAATGACACGGCGGCAACGTTTTTCAGTTGAGGGCTAATGTTTGCCGGTATCTCAACACCGTATTGCCGCAGCATGTTTTTAAAACTCTGTACTGTGAAAGGAGTCTGGCTTGTCTGATCACCAGTTCCGTCCAGGCCAACGACCAGGCCATAGCCAACCAGATAGTTGCTACGCACACCTTGTACTGAACTGATATCTTTTAATCGCTGCGCATTCGCAAAGGAACTCAGAAAAACCAGTGATATAAAAAGAATTATTTTTTGACACTTCATTGCCATACTCCTGTCGTTATAGGAATAATTGCAAGAGATATGCCAAAAACAAAAAACAGTCCCGGTGCAGAAAATAGTTTTGCCAATAAAAAACCGGGAAACCCCGGCTTTTTATTGATAACTGATTTAACTGAGGTGATTAAAATGGCCACCATTTGCTATTAAAGAATTGTGCAAGCCAGCCTTGCTCATTACTTTCCTGAACAAAACCTTCACCGCTATACGCTATCTGCGCATCTGCAATGCGGGTCGATAATATCGTATTATCTGCACGTACATCCTGTGGTCGAACAACACCCTGAATACGAACATACTCATCGCCCTGATTCAGGGTTAACCATTTCTCTCCAGAAACCACCAGGTTATTATTTGATAACACGTCAACAACCGTCACTGTAATATTACCCGTTAAACTATTACTCTGACTGCTATCACCTTCACCTGCAAATGCTCTTTCCTGTGAATAATCTGTATTTAGAATTTCAGTACCACCACTGGTTACCGGGTTTCCTAAAATAGTTGGCGATGTTAGTGAATTATCATCAGTTTTAGAGGTAGCAGTTGATGCCTTTTTACTTGCGTTTGTACTTTCCTGTAAAACAACCGTTAACAAATCACCTACTTTATGCGGACGTGGGTCTTCAAATAACAACATGTTACTTGGTTGATAAAGTGATGCACTTTTATAGACAGGCTGTGACGTAACCAGTGGCCTGACAACCGGTGCAAAATCTTCTTTTGAAGATGGCCTTATACTTGAACATGCCGAATTTAATAAAACCAGTAACAATAAAATTAATTTAAGCTTCATCTTTATCACCTGCCCTGAAAAATATAATTAAAGATTGTTACTAACGTATTGCAACATACCATCGGTAGTCGATATTACTTTTGAATTCATTTCATAAGCACGTTGTGTTTCAATCATATTGACCAGCTCTTCCACCACATTTACATTGGATGTTTCCAGTGACCCACTCAAAAGACTACCGACACCATTCAAACCAGGCGTACCTGCCTGTGGCGATCCACTTGAGGCTGTTTCAGAAAAAAGATTCTCACCCGTCGCCTGCAAACCTGCAGGGTTAATAAAATCGGCTAACTGAATATTACCAACTTGTGTCGGTGCTGTAGCAGCAGCCAGTGTCGCTTCTACCGTACCATCACTGCTGATTGAAATACTTTGTGAACCCTGTGGAATACTCACTGCTGGTTGTAATAAATAACCATTAGCCGTAACCACCTGTCCCTGCGAGTTCACCTGAAAACTACCATCTCTGGTGTAACCTAAAGAACCATCAGGTCTTAAGATTTGAAAAAAACCTCGACCGTTTACTGCCATGTCTAGTGAATTACCTGTCTGCACAATATTACCCTGACTGTGCATTTTTTCTGTAGCGACCAGCCTGACACCAGTACCCACTGCTAAACCAGAAGGTAACTGAGTATCCTGAGAAGTTTGACCACCTGACTGGCGAAGATTCTGGTACATCAAGTCTTCAAATACAGGCGTGTCTCTTTTAAAACCATTCGTGCTGACGTTAGCCAGGTTATTAGAAATGATTGACAGTCTTGTTTGCTGAGCATCCAGTCCTGTTTTTGCAACCCATAATGTTTGATTCATGACTCAGACCTCTTGCGTAAATTAATCTTTAATAACGTTATTTTATTAGTTAGCATTTACTTAATTTCTATTTACTTGGTTCGCATTAATTTCGTCGATGATTCATCTGCTTCTTCAGCCGCTTTCATCATTTTTACATGCAGTTCAAACTGACGTGAATTATCTAATAAACTAACCAGTTCACTGACTGCATTTACATTGCTTGATTCAAGAGTAGCCGAGACCAGTCGAACACTTGCATCGGGTTGCTCAATTGCACCATTTTGTGTACGCAGTAAACCATCACTGCCTTTTTTAAGATCAGCAAGATCAGGTTTAACCAGTTTTATGCGATCTACAATTGTTACTGAATCGGCCGTCTGACCCAAAGCAATAATACTGATTGAACCATCTGAGCCAATATCAAGTTTCTGATAAGGCGGGATTGAAACCGGACCACCCTCACCTAAAACCATGAGCCCTGTACCCGTGGTTAAAAAACCATTCTGGTCAACTCTAAAGTCACCCGCACGTGTATAGGCTTCACTGCCATCATTTGCCTGCACGGCAAACAATCCTTCGTTCTGGATCGCCGCATCAAGTTCACGCCCGGTATTCATCATTGCACCATGTTGAAAATCAACACCTGAACGGTAATGCTGGTTATAAACTCGCGTATCAAAACCATCACCTTTCAGCGCTAAACTTTTATACGCATCCAGATCTGCCTGAAAACCAGTCGTGCTGACATTGGCCAGGTTATGACTGATAGTTTGCTGAGCCCGCAAATTTTGCGAAGCACCGGACATTGATAAATAAAGCAGACGATCCATTTATAGTTTCTCTCTAATTGGCGCTCTAACGAATATTAATAATCGTTTGAGTAACAGTATTTGCTGTTTCAATTGCTTTTGAGCTGGCCTGGAAATTACGTTGTGCTGTAATCAGTTTTACCAGTTCCTGTGTCAGGTCAACATTCGATGATTCAAGCGCACCATTATGAATTAATCCAAAGGTACCACTGCCTGACTGACCCGCCAGTGCCACGCCTGAGTCAATCGTTTCTGCCCAGGTTGTATTACCAAGTTGAGAAAGGCCCTGAGAGTTATCAAATTTAACCAGCGCAATCTGACCCAATGCCTGTTGCTGACCATTACTAAAGTTAGCACGCACGACACCTGTATCACTGATATCTAAACCAGAAAGACGGCCGGTTGAAAAACCATCCTGAGACAATGCCTGCACTGCAAACGCACCAAATACTTCCTGCGTTGTAGCTGATCCATTGTCGGTGTAATCAAAACTTAAATTTAATGGCGCGGAGCCGTTTATTGGACCGAGATCATACGGCTGGTATGTTAATGTTCCGCCCGTACTAGAGTTACCCGTATCGAGATTACCATTCTGATCAAAATCCAGAACCTCTGCCACTACTGGATCTAACAAAGTACCATCCAGACTAACGCGTGTTTCCCAGGTATTGTTCTGATCATCAGTCATAATGAAATAAGTACTGGCAATATGTGTTGTTCCCTGTGAATCGTACACAGTAACCGATGTTGAATAGTGATACTGATTAGGGTCAGTTTCATCAAACTCTGCAACTGAAGCCGTAACAGCCGTTGCAACAGCGGCGATTGCATTTGTTACTTCACCAGCGTTAGGTGCTGCAACCGTTGCATATTGTGCTGCTGCATTATTTGCAGCATTGGTAATGGCTGTCACTACATCTGTATCTGCCGCTCCACCAATCGCAAGTATTGCGGCGGTTGCTGCGGCCGTTGCTGCTGCAAAAGGATCATCACCTGCAAAAGGATCTGGTGTGGCTGCTGCAGCCAAACCTGACGTAACGGCAAACGCTTCATCCGCCACATAAAAATTTGGTAGAATGTTTGGAACATCAGATGGCAAGTTCACGTTTAAATTAATATTTGTTGTAGCCTGTGGAGTACTCACTGAATCGGGAACTTGAATACCCGTTGTACTGGATAAACTGGTTGAAGTAGGATCACCGTTTGCATCTACCGGGAAAGCCTGCAACACATCACCATTACTGTTTACAACATAGCCTGAACTATCAACCTGAAAAGCACCTGCACGAGAATAAAAAACATCACTACTGGCCGCGTCCGGAGATAAAACAAAGAAACCTTCACCACTAATTGCAAGATCTAAAGAGTTCTGTGTAAATTCAAGATTACCCTGTGCAAATTGTTGAGCTACTGTCGATAAAAGCACACCAGAACCAATCGTGCTGCTGCTATTACCCAAGGTTGATGATGCATAAATATCGGCAAACTCTGCACGCGACTCTTTAAAACCAACAGTACCTACATTGGCAATGTTATTACTGGTAACTGACAGTTCCGAAGAAGCTGCATTTAAACCACTTAATGAAATATTAAAAGACATGATTTTTCTCCGAAACTAATTACAATATTTTACTGATGTTGCTAAATGGAACCTGGCCTAATCCCTGAACTTCAACTTGCAATTCATCACCGACACCACCCAGATTAAGACTATCCACTTTTCCAAACATTAAGGTTGGATAAGTAAACGTTTGTGCTCCATCAACAACTTCTACTTCCATTCTGTACTCACCGGGAGCTGCTCGCGAGCCACCGAATGTTGTACCATCCCATGCAAATGGAACGGTTCCTGATAATTGCTCACCCAGATCAAGACGATTAACCAACTGGCCTGTTCGGTCATAAACATTGACGGCTACATTTGGTGAATAATTGGATAATTCAACCGCACCCTGCATGATTCCATTACTCGTTAACAAACCTGTGTCGGTTTCCGCCAGTACACCATGACCAATAAGGTTTGCTGCCTGCAATGCCTGATTGGATTGCATGCTGTTAGCAAATCCACTGAATGAGTCTTTAAGATCAGTAATACCATTCACTGTTCCGAACTGGGCAATCTGAGATAAAAATTCGCCGTTGTCCATTGGTTCAAATGGATCCTGATTTTGTAACTGTGTCGTCATCAGCTTTAAAAACTCATCCTGTCCTAACTGAGAACCAGGCTTAGTTTCCGTTGCGGCCGATGTATTGTTTTGAAGCTGTGAAATATCACCTATGGCAGCCATTATTTTTAACCTCTACCCAGTTGTAATGTTCTTAACAAAAGCTCTTTCGATGTATTCATCATTTCAGTGTTATTTTGATAACTGCGAGATGCTGACATCATGTTCGTCATTTCTTCAACAACATTTACATTTGAGCCGTAAACATTGCCATCCTGATTTGCCAATGGATGATTTGGCATATAATGCATAGGAATTGATGCATCACTTTCTATAATTCCTGAGACTTTTACTTTCGACTCATCACCGGTATTTAACGCATCTAGTACAGTTTGAAACACTGGCTGTCGTGAGCGGTATGCACCCTCTTCTGTTGCAGAAACAGTTTGTGAATTTGCAAGATTACTGGACACAGTATTGAGCCGTAGCATTTGTGCGCTCATGCCGCTTCCGGCTATATCGAATACTTTAAAAAATGACATCAATATTCTCCTTATTCACCTTTGAAGGCACTGATCATGCCTGAAAATCGTCTTGATAAAAAAGTTAGCGTTGCCTGATAACGCACAGAGTTTTCTGCAACCGCTGCTTTTTCCTGTTGAATATCGACAGTATTACCATCAAGCGATGGTTGCTCCGACACTCTGTATTGTTCATAAAAAGGAGACGAAGAATCCAAACTGAGATGAGATGTGTTTGTTTTTGATATGGAAACATTTTGCGAATTTGCTTGTTGCAAAGCAGCACGAAAATCTATTTCTTTCGCTTTGTATCCAGGCGTATCGGCATTCGCAATATTGGTTGCCAGCACTTCAGTACGCTGACGACGTACAGCTAACGCCTGCTCGTGAACACCTAATGCTTTATCAAAATTAATCGTCATTCTTTTCTCCTCTGTGGTAACAGGAGCAAAAGCTATGCCAAAAAAAATTGTTTACTTTAAATCAAGCACTTAGACGAGGGAGGCAAAAAAATAATCGCTGGAAGCGGCAAAGGTTGCCGCCATGTGGCAAGGTGAAGCTGAATTTATGATTTCAATTGATAAACAACGCCTTTAGGCGTTCTTACCATATTAAATGCATCTGAATATTGAACAATAGATTCTGATGCGCCAAGAAATAAATAGCCACCGGGATTTAGCATCGCTGCAAGTCGGGTGAGAATGTCTCTTTTTAGCTCTGCTGAAAAATAGATCAGTACATTCCGACAAAAAATCACATCAAACTTACCCAGTGATGCATAACTTTGCATCAAGTTTTGTTCTCGAAAACTGACTCTTGATCGAATATCCATATTGACCTGCCAGAAATCTCCCTGGTTTGAGAAGTAGCGCTGCTTTCGTTCTTCAGACAAACCTCTGACCAGGGCCATTTGCTCGTATTTTGCTTCACGTGCATTATTTAAAATAGTCGTATCAATATCGACACCTACAATCTGAAACTGCATATTGGCACCAAAGTTTTTTTTGATGAATTCATCTGCAATCATACTGATTGAATAAGGTTCCTGCCCGGAAGAACAGGCTGCCGATAATATTTTAACTGGGCTTTTTTTCTTATCTTTAAAATCAACAAACACATGCTCAGCCAGAATTTCAAAAGGAAAACCATCGCGAAACCACAATGTTTCATTGGTCGTCATGGCTTCAATCACTTTATTTTTAAGCGAGTTCGCACCGATTGAGTTCTGAATTTTAGATACCAGTTCAGAAAGCGTAGTGATTTCTTCCTGACGCATTAGTTTAGATAAACGACTGTTAACCAGATAATGTTTATTATCACCCAGAACAATGCCGCATGCATTTTCAAGAAAAGACTGGAAAGCCTGATATTCTTCTGAACTGTATTGAGTAGTCGCCAATGAAATACCTGTTATTGTAAAATTTGAAATATTATATAAGACTACAATGAATTAGTAGCTAAATTACAGTAGTTATTTTACTTTTTTACAATCTCCAGTATTGTTTCTGCCAGTTCATCGGGGTTAAATTTTGGCACAAAATTATTGGCACCTACTTTTTCAACCATCGACTTATTAAACACCCCGCTTAATGAGGTATGAAGTAACACGTACAAATTTTCTAACTTGGGATCTTTGCGTATTTCAGTGGTTAGCGTATAACCATCCATACGAGGCATTTCGATATCAGAAATAACCAGATTAATTCGCTCATGAACCGGCACATCATCTTTAGCCCATTCTTTTAAAATATCTAAACCTTCCTGACCGTCATTTGCCACTGTACAGTCAATACCAACCTTATCTAGTAATCGTTTAATTTGATTTCTGGCAACGGATGAGTCATCCACTACCAATACATGGACTGAATCATCAACATCTTCACCGTCAGCTTCTTCAATAATATCTTCAGCAATTTCCTCATTGACGCCCATGATTTCAGCAAAAACTTTCTCAACGTCAATGATTTCTACCATATCATCACCAACCTGAGTAACCGCTGTCAGGTACGAGTTTTTACCCGAGCCTTTTGGAGGCGGCATAATATCAGACCAGTTAATATTAATGATTCGGTCAACCGCATTCACTAAAAACCCCTGTGTATAGCGATTGTATTCAGTGATAATAACAAATGATTCTTCATCATCCGGTAATGCGCGATGACTGATAGCCATGCGCAAATCAATAACAGATATAGTTTTACCTCTTAAATGTGCCACACCTTTAATAACGGGGTGAGCCTGAGGCAAGGTATTTAATGCCGGGCATCGGATAACTTCCTGAACTTTAAATACATTTATTCCATACAACTGCCGTCCGCCCAAACGAAACATTAATAACTCAAGACGATTTCGTCCTGCTAATTGTGTTCGCATGTCGACTGTATCAAGTACACCAGCCATTAGTAACCTCTTAAAAATCAGAATGTTGGATATATGTAGCTATATAGTTGATATAGCAGCTCCCTGCCGAAGTTTAGCCACTTATTTAATAAGACCATGTAAATATTCTGTGACAGTCTTTTCAACTGCACAATGTCAAAAAGCCGACTCCATAATCAGTATTAACGAGAAGCTGATTACACAACAGTTATAGCCAAATCAGAATATCCTTTATATTTCAATGATTTACATAAACATCGCATCAACTTTCACCAAAGTTCCAACTTCTGGCCAGAATTTTGCATCTAATTACGTCATGACAACCTTTAATAGTTATGCATGATGATAAAACAACTTTTGATTATCTGGTTTATTACAAATATCTCTATGGCCGCTTCTGCAGCGAGCTATCATGATATGAGTAAGATCGGAAAGCAGATTGAATCTTTTATTTACAACCTGCCTGAAATGCATCGTAATAATGATACAGCTATCAAAGTTAATACTATTGATCGTCGCTTAAAACTGGCTCATTGTGATCAAATAAAATTTAATCTTGCTTCAGGCTCACATCTGGTCGGAAAAACCAGTATCAGGGTTATCTGCACCGAACCTAAAGCCTGGAGTTTTTATGTTACAGCCAATATTTCAAAATATGACAATATCTATATTGCAAATGGGTCGTTAAACAGAGGTCATATTATTCGCGAGTCTGATGTATATAAAAGCCGAAAAGATCTGGCGAAACTTCCCTTTGGCTATATAACAAACCCAGCTGATATCATCGGCAAGCAATTAAAAAGGCATGTACAAGCTGGCAGAATACTAAGCCCATCGCAACTGATAAACCCTATCGTAATTAAAAGAGGGGAGATAATTTCATTGCAAAGTAGTTCCAGAGGTTTTGCCATCAGTATGAAAGGCACAGCCATGTCAAACGGTGCAATTGGTGACAGAATCCGTGTTAAAAATAGCTCATCCAGACGAATTGTCGAAGGAACGATTAGCAAGGCCGGCATAGTAAGCATAGGAAATTAGTATGAATTTCATTGACTTAGCAATTAATCATGGAAAAAAGCATGTATTTCTACAAAAAATGATTTTTTTACTAAAGGTTTGTATTCTGCTGCCGATAACAATGATGGGTAAGAATAAAATGAGGATTTGTAATGACTAACTCTATCAATGGCACACCGAGAAATCGGAACGAAATTTTAAGTGACCAGAGCAGTAAAACAGCTAAAACTGAGAACACAAAGGCACCTGGCAACAGTGAACAAACCAGCAAAACAAGCACTGCTGACACTGTCAGTATCACTGGTGAAGCAAACAGAATTCGTGAACTACAAAACTCACTGGTTGATGTTCCTGATATTGATTTAGCAAAAGTGGAAGCTATTAAAAATGAAATTGCCAATGGTAATTACCCCATTGACCATGAACGAATCGCCAGTAATTTAATTGATCTGGAAAAAACCCTGTCTTAATAAGGAAGCAAAATGAGCGCTGCACACCCTCTTGATAATATTACAACTCTATTTACCCAAATTCATCGCCGCGCTGATCAGTTAAACGAATGCCTGCTAGAAGAGCGCTCTCACCTTAAAAATAATAATTCAGAAGGGCTGATAAAAAGTAGCCAGATAAAAGAAACTTTAATGCTACAACTTGGTTCACTGGAAACTCAACGCAAAGAGACAATATCTGAAAAAGACATCAAGTCGAAGGAAGACTATCTTTTGTGGCTTGATAAAATCGATCCTTCCAATTCGCTTCAAAAGCAATGGCTTGAGATAAGTGAGAAAATCATTAGCTGCCAGAAAATAAATGCCGCTAATGGCATTATTACTGAAAAAATGAGTATTTCTTCGCAGGAAGTTTTAAATATTTTAAGCGGAAACAATTTGCCTGCAAATAATACC
>Ga0316206_1002675_pt1 | contig 11462 bp, 17 predicted proteins | sample 6monthpyrite_MG_FD_204942 | JGI IMG/M metagenome (GOLD analysis project Ga0316206, IMG submission 204942) | Microbial mat bacterial communities from mineral coupon in-situ incubated in ocean water Damariscotta River, Maine, United States -... | ecosystem: Environmental > Aquatic > Marine >...
TTAATACCTTCCGCACCATTAAGCCCATTGGCATGTGTCAATGTATGAATACTTAGCAAAAGAACAAAAAACATTGTGAACTTATGTTTCATATGACACCTAACGGCTAAGGTAAGGGGTGCGGCGCGTCTTTTGCGCAGCATCCAGCACGTGCTTTTTACGTGCGAACTTGACCGCATTGTTATGTGTTTTCATTTGTTAAAATATATTGAGTAAGCAAATTAGCTCCGACCGCCAATGTTACAGCAGGAAAAACAAACACCCAAACTCTCATGCTTTGAACCACGGTTTCCTTCAGCTCTTGCTCATTCGAATTATTTGCAACACTCGCCAACATTGCAGATAGACCACTAGAAAATTGAGCAAAAAATAAAGTGCCCCATACAATAAAGGCCACTCCTAGCCACAATAATTTAACATGCGATGGATTTGCACTTTTATAAACCCACAAGACTATGATAACCGGTAATATTGAAACAAAAGCTACAAATATGTTTAAGACTAAATTTTCCATTTTGTTTACTTTCCTTTTTTCACATAACGGTTGAGTTAACGGGCGCACCGCGTCTTTTGCGGAGCGTCCGGCCCATGCTTTTTATGGGCGAAGTTGAACGATTTGTTATGTGAGATAGTTTTCATAAACAAAAAGACAGAACATAACCGTAAAAACAACATCAAAAGCGATTACCCCAAATATTTTGTACTTGTGGATGTAATATATCCTATTCATCTTTTTTATCATATAGATTGAATAAGGTAAGAAAGTCACATATAGAATTATTATTGCTAAATTAAAAGATGCTGTTACATATGTCTCGTTATCTCTTACAAAAAATATTGGAAAGTAAATTAGAACAATTAATGAAAGAGCCACAAAGCCTGCTCCAAAAACAATTACTCTCTCACCCTTTTTCATTTTTTCCTTTATTCACATAACGACTTAAGTAAGGGGCTTTTAAAAAGCAGAGTGAAACGCCGCTTTTTAAAAGTCCCAGCGAGTGGTAACGAGCGATCTTGACTTGCTTGTTAGGTTTATATTGCAGCATAAGTGCTTGTTCTTTCAATATTAATATTAGGCTTCTTATTTAATAGCTTTACAATAGGTTTTTCATTTGTAACTACATTAATGAGATAGTCTTCTGTCCATACTAGGTAATGACTAAATTCTTCTTCCAAATCTTTTATAGATGTACTACTTGCTATATGTTCAAGATAGTTGGATTTTGAACATTTAAACAAAACCTTACCTTCTTTTTCTAGTTTTTCATCACCTATGTCATAACTTTCATTTGTGACTGAATATGTCATTGTTTCTGGGAATTGAATAGAAACCATTTTACTTTTTTCAGAAACATTAACAGGATGGTATGGCCCTAATGTTGTATTTTCATCAACTTCTACTAATTCCTTTTCATTACTCTTAATACCTTCAACTAGCTCAATATTAAGCGTTCCTTCCAAATCGAAGTGAATAGAATCAAAAAACCATGTATGAGCAGAAGATAATATTTCCATTTGTAAACCTAACGTTCGAAGTAAGTGGCGGAGCGTAAGCGGAGTCCAAGCATGTGTGCTTTTTCACATGCGTTCTTGACTGACTTGTTAGCGAAAACTTTATTCATTACCTAAATTCTTTAAGTATGGATCAATGTGTGTTTCTTTCCAACTTGGCTCAAGCTCTAACAGTCTTTCAAAAAGCGCCCTAGCTTCTTCCACCTCCCCCAATTCTTTCTTTGCTCTTGCAAGCCACCATGTAGCATTTACATGATTCGGGTGCTTTTTTAATTCACCTTCACACCATTCTACTAATTCATTGAAATTTGCACTGATAAAGTAACTATCTGCTTGTTTAATAAATGCATTATCCAATCCACTTTTAAAATTGGCAAAGATATTAGTCAACCAGTTAAAAACCCAAACAAACATAGTAAAGCTTGTAATAGCTATTAGAACATAAAGCATGCCTCGAATATCTTGTAGAGTTTCTAGTATTTCATGTTCCATTTTTTACTCGCTAACGGTTGAGTTAAGGGGCCGCATGAATTTTGGCGGTCCCGGCCTGCTGTCTTTTTGCAGGCAACTTAAACGATTTGTTATGTAGTTTTTATTAAATAGCATCAATTATGTAAGCATTGTGTAATAGTTTTTTAATATCTGCCATTATTTCATTTGTTAGTTTTATGCTATACATAAAGCTAGCATATTTTGCAATTTTTAATTCACATCCACCTAACGTCTTATACTCAGTTATCATCTCGTTAATTATTTTATTTGCTTCTGCTTCGAGTAATTTTGATTTACTCGTATATATCTCATTTGCGTTTTTTTCGACAATATAAGAAAGATAACTAATAACATCTCTTCTAGTGAATAAAGGCGATGCAATACCAGTACATATTTTGTTTGTTTTTTCTAGAAGAATGGAGTTCCAAATTATCTTATTTAGTGCATACAACTCATCTTTTGATGGATGCCTAGGCTTATTGTTCTCTAGGTATTTAACACTATAAAGTTTCCATTTATCATTCTCTTTTTTCCAGTTTGCTAATGTAGGTCTATTGTCCATTTTACCAAGCAAAACAACATTGTTATTACTTGATGATTTAATAGCTTGATAATTAAACGCTATGTAATTATTTAAAGATAAGTTACTTTTAACAAAACCATTACAAAAATCTTTGAACTTGGTTTGGCTTGATCGGTGGGCTGTAAACTTAGTTACATATGGCCACATATAATCCGATACATCGATTATGGAGTTTTTGCCAGTAAATGATTTCAGTGACTTTCGAAGATTAGTCATAAGCTTAGGAATATATGATGATGATTCCAATATTATTAGAGAATTAGAATGCATTACATTATATATGACGCTGCATTTATTCTTTTTATCTTCGTTTATTCTAAGTTTTGATACGTATGATTTTTGAAGTTGCAAAACTTCTCTAGCATTTGAATCTACATCATTTTTGCTTATATCAGTTGTTGTGCAACTAATTAATCCAATGGTAAATATGATGGTAGCTAAGAATTTCATTTGAATGCTCTTTTTGTGGTTTTATACATAACGTTTAAGTTGAGGGGCCGCATGTATTTTGTGCGGTCCCGAGAGCGAAGCGAACAAACTCAAACGTCTTGTTAGGTTTAGTAACATATTTATTCCTGACATGCTTCAACCAGTTGGTTTGTGTCTTTTTTTAGTTTACCGTAGTAAAAAATAAAAACTGCTAATGCTATTATTAATGGTGGTAAGCCAATGTGAGCAAGCGTGCCACTGTTAGGGCCAAGAATAAGCTTATTTTTATTTTCATTAAGTCTAATGTATGAGCCGAATGTACCGGCCCAATTTGGATGAGCATGCTCTGACAATGAATTATATAGCTTTCTCAATCCTGTATATTTTCTATTTAGTTTGTCAATTGCAGTTAATACATTTATTGATTCATATTCAGTGTCATCATTCTTACTGCCTAATGTACTTCTTTCTAAGAAATTATCTAGGTTTTTAATATTTCTATCAGATAAGTATTTATCAACTTTTTCACTTAAAAAGTATATAAGTGCAACGCTTTCAAAAACAGATCGTGTTAAAACTATCCCTGGTATCATATTCTTGTTCTTATACATTTCTAGTGCACTTCTAGATAGATCAAGGACTCTATGTATTAATCCATCACGAAGGATTAATACATGAAAAGGCATTAGATTTTCCATTTCATTGTACTTTTCATCAATTTCTGTGGGAGCCATATCTTCAAGCTGCTTTAGAAATACTTCTATTTCTTCTAACTGCTTTTCCATGATTTAAATTAACCTAACGATTAAGCTCAGTTGACTCCAAAAGCAGAGCGACGATAGGCGCGCCGCTTTTGGTGGTCAACTGGAGAGCCTTGTTATGTGTTTTACTTGTAATAATTATGTTCATGACGAAGATAAACGAGTTCCCTTAAATTAGTTACTTCTTCAGGATAAGGAATTATTTTAATAATTTCATCAAATTCATATTCTGATGGCAAATCTGCTACAAATTCTGTTCCTGCTACAGACAATAGTTCTTTATCATCTTCTGATGCATCTGCATCTAATATGCATTGAAATTTCACAAGCATTTCGTTTAGTTCAAATGATACCGTTCTAAGTGTAGGCGGCACATGACCCCAAAGCGCTCGAACAAGATATAGAGTTAGTTCATTTTCTTTCATTTAATTTTTACACATAACGTTAGAATTAAACGGCGCCGCTTTTTGGCGTCCGAGCAGGGCAGGTTTTTTGCCCTGCGTTTTTAAATGACTTGTTATACATTTTCTTTAGCTTTGTGCTGCTGATTGTTTCTTAGGTATTTCTGGGTTCATAAAGTCCCAAGTTGCAGCACTAGCTACATGGAAGTCTAACATTGGAGCATAATTTGATGTGTCATTTAAAGTTCCAGCTTTTATACCCAAAAAGCCTGGCATATTGCTAAAGCGAGCGAATAATTGTGAGCCACAATTAGGACAGAAGCCTCTGTTATGTATCTCTCCACTATCTGCGTGAGTTTCGAAATATTTTACTTCGCCAGAAACGAGAACATCTTTCTCAGGAAAAACCATCGCCGGAATAAATGCACTTCCTGATGATCTTTGACAATCTTTACAATGACAATTACCAGCAAACACAGGATCATTATCAGCTGAATAGCTGACTTCCCCACAAAGACATTGTCCAGAATACTTTCCCTTCATAAAAAACTCCTATTTTCTATTGGTGTATAACGTTATAAATAAGTGGCGCCGCGAAGTTTGCGGCGTCCAAGCACGTGCTTCTTACGTGCGAACTTGATTGTCTTGTTAGCTGATGTTTTTATCACGCTCTAAAACCCAGCATCGTTCATTATTTGTAAAACCAATATGCTCATAATATGAATTAGCGTCTGGGGCGGCTATTAGTATTAGTTTACACTTTGGTCCCAGCTCTTCTTGTGTAATTGCTTGTAGCTTCTTACCTATGCCTTCTTTTTGATAGTTTTTAGAAACTGCTAGATCAGAAAGATAACATGCATAATGAAAATCAGTAAGTGAGCGTGCGATGCCGATAAGATTATTTTCCTGCCAGGCAGATACAACAAGATTGCTGTTATTTAACATGCCTTTAATGCATTCATAATCATCAACAGGCCTACGTTCTCCCAGTTCTGAGTCTTTCAGCAAACCGATAAATTGTTCGGTAGTTATAATAGTATTAATTTTGTATTGAACTTCCATTTTTATTTTATCTTTGTTCAGCTAACGATTCAAATAAGGGGCGCGCCGCTTTTGGCGCGTCCAAGTGAGTGAAAACGAACGGTCTTGATTGCCTTGTTAGCTGTTTCCAGCTTTAGTAATTTCATGTAATAAGAAAAAGTTTTCATTACTACCACTTACACCTCTATAAACGCCTTTACCACCTATGATATGAAATGCAACAGCGGCCATTGCCCAGCCAGCCTCTTCTTCAGCAGACCATGCGCGGTCAGTAAGAAGTTCAATGTCGTTCTTTTCGCCAAACTCCCTGACTTTATTAATTTCTTTAGTGAGGTGAGGTAATAAACTGTCATTACCCCAACCCCACATCCATGATTCTGAGTTAGCTGAGTAAGAGCCTATAAAACTTACTTTAGCGATTAACTTTTTATTACCGTTTTCTGAAAATATTATTTCTGCAGTTTCTTGATCAAAATCCCAACGTTCATAGTTTCCAATACCGTAATTATCACTAATAGAATCATTAACCTCTTCTAGTTTATCAATGCATTCTTCAATAAATTCATCAACATCATCAATTTTATTTTTATTGAATAATTTAGAGAACATTGTTTTTCCTTTTACAGCTAACGACTAAGCTGAGGGGCGAGCCGCTGTAAGGCGAGTCCCGTGAGCGGAGCGAACAAACTCAAGTGCATTGTTAGATGTTTAAACTTCATTTTCTTCCTTTATATACTTTTCCATTAAAATATCGAACAGATTGATTGCTAACCAATAGATTTTTCCAATTATTATTTTTTTCTTTTAACACACAAAGATATGATTGATTATTAATACTACTTTTATTAACCTTAAAGAATGTTGGAATCCCATATTTTACTAACTTCTTTCCATTTGTAGTGAATACATTGAAATAGCAACCTGTCTTATTTCCACAGAACCTGACTCCATCAATATATGTCAGGATTTCGTTTTTACCATCAGAATTCAAGTCGTTTAACGCAATGTACACTTTTGATTTATATTTATCTTTGTGCGTTTTGTAAAATGCCTCGACAACATTTCTTTCATCATTGTGCTTGTTTAGCGAAAACTGCGGGCATACTTCTATATTCTGCCCATAACTAGCAATTGGAAAAGCGAGTAAGATTATTATGATTAGTTTATTCATATTTACATCTAACGATTAGCATAAGGGGCTTTTAAAAGAGAAGCAAAGCGCCTCTTTTAAAAGTCCCAGTGAGCGGTTAGCGAACGTTCTTGATGCACTTGTTATATTTTTCATTTTTTATTGTAGTATATATACATTAAAACTGATGCCAATAATGGTATTGCAGTATTTATGGTGTTAATTAGATACATGTTTTGAGTGTATGGCATACCTGAAGTTGCTATGAAGCAAAGAATAACAGAAACTAAATAAACTAAAAATAAGATGACTTTACGTTTTAATGTGATTTTAATTAAAAACAGTGATACTAAAACAATAATAAAAATTAGGAAACTTAAAAAGAACAAAGACAAAACTTCACTACCACTTGCATATGAAGCAGATGGTATTAAAAGTATAGCGCTTGTTAATAATGCTGATTTATTCATTTTTGTAAATATAACGTTTGAATTAAATGGCGCCGCACGCCTTTTGCGGCGTCCAAGCAGGGCTGGTTTTTAGCCCTGCGGTTTTAAATGACTTGTTATATGTTTTAACATTATTCATTTACTGATTCTCTTGCCTGAACCATTACACAAGAGACATATAATAAAACCGCACTCTTCGTTTTTTTCTAAGTTCCCACAATGACTACAATCACAAGGTCTACCTTTCCCTTTACATACAGGGCAAACAGTTTGACCTTTTCCTTTGCATGTAGGGCAAATATCACTATTGTCTTTATTGTACATATTTCTCATGGTTTTAGATTGATTTCTATGTGTTGATGATTTTTCGTTTTACATATAACGATTAAAGTAAGGGGCTTTCAAAAAGAGAAGCGCAGCGCCTCTTTTTGGAAGTCCCAGAGAGCGAAAGCGAACGTTCTTGACTGCCTTGTTATGTGTTTTTATCAATTTTCAACTCTACCGCTGCTGCTTCTACTTTTAATTTTTTAAATACTTCTGAAAGCGCATCACGAACCTCGTTTTCAGATAGGTTCATTGAAGAAAGAAAAACAATCATTTTGTCTTCATCATCATAGTCGTAACCATTGTCTTCTAATTTCTTCTCAGTTATATCAGATGCCAATTGCGGTATTTCATACCTTAGGTCTGTATCTGGATTGCCAAGCTTTCCTGGATCTATGATTATTGATATTTCCATTTTATTTTTACACATAACGACTAAGTTAACGGGCGCGAGTCTTTATTCGCGTCCGGGTTGAACGCATTGTTATGTTTTATTAATATCACACTGATGCCTCTTTGTAGCATTTTTCATAATATTTTTCTAATGTATTTGGAAGACCATTAAAAACTCCATTAGTATTCTGATGTTTATAAAGATAAGAATAATAGAAGAACACTGTTTTTAAAGTAATGTCTAACTTTGGAACATTCATGATTTCATTAGAATCAAGATGTGCCAAGAATTTGTTTCTATAGGTAAGCACTTTTTTCCAATGCGCCTTTAATTCTTTCAAATCAATATTTATAGTTTCTATCATGTTATCTCTAAATGATGTTTTATTAGAAACAATATTTTTCCAATTGTGTTTCTCTTCACTGTTACCAAATACTTTACACCATTCTAACAACCCTGAATCTATGAAATTACTATTTACTGTTGCACCGTATTCAGTTTCGTTAATTAAACAATTGTCTTTCCATCCCGCTCGATAATAGGCGATATTTCTAGTGCAGTGACAGCATAATAAAGCCGCTCTTCTAATTCTTTCTTTTCTTGTCATTTTTTAAACATAACAGTTATTTAGACGGCTTCCTAAATATAGGAATAATGTCTATATTTATACTTAAATGTATATATTTAGATATCTATGTCTATATCTAGGCATTAATTTTAACTACTTTTTTAATGATTCTAGATTTGAGTTTCATTTTTGCAGCTATTCTATAATCAATGAGCCATGCTTTTTCTTCTTGCATCCAACGTGCACCTGCTGCCTTAACACGCTCTCTAAGACTCGTTTCTTCATATTTGACTTTTATTAACACCGACACATTCGGTGAGCGTCGCCTGAACTCCTTTTCATTCACAATCAGCTCTACGGTGGTATAGCGTTTTTGAGCAGCTTCATCTACTCGATATCGAACACATATGAGTTGTTCTCCGTATTGTTCGAGCAGGTTTAGTGTACCCATGTCACCTGGCTGAAGTGTTTTTGTGATTTCCATATCCGAACTCCTCATGCTCTAGTCAAAAAAAAGCCAGTAATCATTACTGGCTTTTTAGTTTGCGTTATTTTAGCCGCATTTTGAGTCGCCGCAAGAAAGACACGTCATACACCCATCCATCATCACAACAGCCTGTGTACTGCACTTGGCACATAACTGCGCCCCAGCCGGAAACTCACCAGCTTCTTCTTTGCCGTCTGCTTTTGCCTGCTGCGCATCGTACTCGGCGCGTTTTGCATCGACTAATTTTTGCTGATGCTCGTCGAGACCTTCTTCTTTGATCATGCCGATCATTTTCATGTGCGACTCTATTGCATCACCGATTTCTGCAACCAGTGATGGCATGTACTTACCGCCTTTTTTGAAGTAACCACCTTTTGGATCAAACACGGCTTTTAATTCTTCAACCAGGAAGCAGCTGTCGCCACCTTTACGGAACACGGCTGAAATGACTCGTGTTAATGCAACCACCCACTGGAAGTTGTCCATTGATTTTGAATTGATAAAGACTTCAAACGGACGACGTAGTTCGTGGTCTGTTCCCGGGTTAAGTACGATGTCATTAATCGTAATATAAAGCGCATGTTCTGATAACGGTGTTTTTACTTTATAGGTTGAACCCAGCAATAACTCAGGACGCTCAACATCTTCATGCATATGCACAACATCATTTGCGACATCATTACATGGTGCAGCCACTTCTGCTGGCTCTTCTTCTTTTACCACTTTAAAACTAACAATTTTTGAATTAATTTTAGTAGCCATAATTTTCTTTCCTGTTTTCAACAACGCCGCAGCCTTGTTTTAAATCTATTTAGTTTTGATCTCGAGCTAGCTTATAACCGAAGCTAGCGTTTTAACGAAAGATTTTGTGTTGTGGGTAGGCGGCGTAAAATTTTTAGGCGCGAAGTTTACATTTAGTAAATAAGCGTTTAAAAATTTTGCGCCAACACCCCCACAGCGCAAAAGCTAAAGTTAAAACTTGCCGTAGTAGCCTTCTTTGAGAGCGTCGAACAAGTTCGCCGCCGAATGCGTCTCGCCGTCATACTCGATCTCTTCATTACCTTTCACTTCAATCGTTTCACCGTCTTCTAACGTGAACTGATAGGTTGTGTTTTCAAGGTCGGTCTCTTTAACTAACACACCCTGGAACACTTCCGGATTAAAGCGGAAGGTTGTGCAGCCTTTCAGGTCCATGTCGTAAGCGTATTCGTAGATGTTTTTGAAATCTTCAAACGGATATTCAGTCGGCACATTCGCTGTTTTAGAGATTGATGAATCAATCCACTTTTGCGCTTCTGCCTGAATATCAACATGCTGTTTTGGCGTGATGTCTTCTGCGGTAATAAAATACTCTGGCAGTTTGGCATCTTCGTCTTCTGAGTATGGCATTGCTTTCTGATTGATCAGTTCACGGTAAGCCAGTAGCTCATAAGAGAACACATCAACTTTTTCTTTTGATTTTTTGCCTTCACGAATCACGTTACGTGCATAGTGATGGGCAAAACTTGGCTCGATACCGTTACTGGCATTGTTCGCCAATGATAAAGAGATGGTACCAGTGGGTGCGATTGAGCTGTGGTGCGTAAAACGTGCACCAACTTCTGCCAGCTCATCGGCTAATGCAGGGTCTTGCTGTGCAACTTTTTGCATGTAGCGACTGTATTTTGCGTGCAGCACACTGCCTTTTACGATATCACCAATTTTGTAACCGTCTTTTTTCATTTCAGGACGCTTGTAGAGCATTTCCTGGGTGACGGTGAAGTCCTGTTGCAGAATCGGTGCAGGGCCTTTTTCTTTGGCCAGATCTAACGCCGCTCGCCAGCCAGTCATCGCCAGTTCGCGAGTGACTTCTTCGGTGAATTTTAATGACTCATCGCTGCCGTATTTATGGCCCATCATGGTCAGGGTTGAACCCAGACCTAAATAGCCCATGCCATGACGACGTTTGTTCATGATTTCCTGCTGCTGTTGTGGCAGTGGTAAACCATTGATCTCAACAACGTTATCAAGCATGCGCGTGAAAATAGAAACGGTTTCTTTATAACTGTCCCAGTCGAAACTCGCTTCTTTAGTAAATGGCTTTTCAACAAAACGCGTTAAGTTAACTGAACCCAGCAGGCACGAACCATAAGGCGGTAATGGTTGCTCACCACAAGGGTTAGTGGCGCGGATGTTTTCGCAGAACCAGTTATTGTTTAACTCGTTTACTTTGTCGATAAGGATGAAACCTGGCTCTGCATAATCATAGGTAGAAGCCATAATAGAATCCCACAGACGACGTGCTGGTACGGTGCGCGTTACACGACAAGCCACCAGACCATCATCATTAACGATGTAACCTTCTTTTTGTGGCCAGTCGCGCCAGATAATGTCTTCTGCATTTGCATCAAACTCACCTTTATCTTTTTCACCGGCACCCACCGGGAAAGCCAGTTTCCATTCGCCATCGGCTTTTACTGCTTCGACGAAAGCTGTGGTGATTAATAGTGACAGGTTGAACTGACGCAGACGACCGTCTTCACGCTTGGCTTTGATGAAATCAAACACATCCGGATGACCGACATCAAAAGTAGCCATTTGCGCGCCACGACGACCACCGGCTGAAGACACGGTGAAACACATTTTGTCGTAGATATCCATGAAGGACATTGGACCAGAGGTATAGGCACCGGCACCCGAGACATAACCGCCTTTAGGACGCAGGGTAGAAAATTCATAACCAATACCGCACCCGGCTTTTAGTGTTAAACCTGATTCGTAGACTTTTTTTAGTATGTCGTCCATCGAATCGGCCACTGTGCCGGATACGGTACAGTTAATGGTTGAAGTCGCCGGCTTATGTTCCTGAGCGCCTGCATTGGAGATGATGCGTCCTGCAGGGATGGCACCATG
>Ga0316206_1002677_pt1 | contig 11450 bp, 11 predicted proteins | sample 6monthpyrite_MG_FD_204942 | JGI IMG/M metagenome (GOLD analysis project Ga0316206, IMG submission 204942) | Microbial mat bacterial communities from mineral coupon in-situ incubated in ocean water Damariscotta River, Maine, United States -... | ecosystem: Environmental > Aquatic > Marine >...
ATTCACAAAAACTAAATACACCTAGGTCGAATATTTTTAACAAATGGATTCTAATCTTGTATAAAATAATCGACCCTATTGGTGATGAAGCTTTTTGAGGATTTCTTAGGCGCATTAAAGGCTTGTACTCTCATTGTGATTTTCTATATCGGGATTTGGGTTAAACAGTTACTCTCCTCTGCATCTATCTAAGATTAATCGATAAATTTGGAGCACTGCCATCAGGAATATCGCTTTCAAACCAGCGGGAAGTCACCGTTTTAGTCTCAGTATAAAACCTTACGGCTTGTTTGCCATAGGCATGCTGATCACCATAAAAGGACTTCCTCCAACCCGTAAAAGAGAAAAAAGGCAAGGGCACAGGAATAGGAATATTCACACCGACTTGTCCTACCTTGATTTCGTGTTGAAATTTACGTGCTGCAGCTCCAGAATTGGTGAAAATTGAAGTACCATTGCCATAAGGATTGTCATTAATCATTTGAATCGCCTGCTCCAATGTCTCGGCATGCATCAAACACAATACAGGGCCGAATATTTCATTTTCATATATAGACATATCAGTCGTTACATCAGCAAAGAGTGTTGGACCAACAAAATTGCCATTCTCATACCCTTCAACCTGATAATTTCTACCATCCAGTAATAATGTCGCACCCGACTCTACTCCTTCGGTAATTAAGCGTTCGACACGTTCTTTGGCTTGAGGATTGATTAATGGGCCATAAGCTGATGATTGATTTTTCCAATAATTAGGCTTTAATTTTTGCATGGCTGTTTTTAAGTCTGCCTGCCACTCTTGAGCATCACCCACTAAGACACAAACTGATATTCCCATGCAGCGTTGTCCCGCAGCACCACAAGCTGCTCCTACAATGCCGTTAATGGTTTGATTTTTGTTGGCATCTGGCATAACAACAAGGTGATTTTTGGCTCCAGTAAAGGCCTGAACACGTTTAAGATTGTCTGTACCCGTTTTATAAATATGCTCACCAACTCCGACAGAACCGACAAAAGAGATTGCCTGTACGTCGTGGTGATTTAACAATTGATTGACCTGATCTTTGCCACCATGCACAACCTGCAACACATCGCGAGGAAAGCCTGCTTGATAAAATAAATCTGCCAATAGCATGGGAGTTTTAGGGTCTTGTTCAGAAGGTTTTAGTACAAAAGTGTTACCGCACACAACCGCCAAGGGAAACATCCACAAAGGAATCATTGCAGGAAAATTAAACGGTGTAATTCCAACACAAACCCCCAAGGGTTGGATGACGGAATAAGTATCAATGCCATTGGCTACATTTTCGACATATTCACCCATCATCATCGAGGCAACACCAGCAGCATGTTCGGCCACTTCAATACCCCGCCAAACATCGCCTTTGGCATCTTCAAAAGTCTTACCTGTTTCTTCTGCTAAGACTTCCGCGATGGCATCATGGTTTTCTTTAAGCAAATGCTGATATTTCAACACCATGCGTGCTCGAACGGGGACAGGCACATCTTTCCATGTTTCAAATGCACTTTTAGCTGAACTAACGGCTAAATCGACCTCTTGCTCACTCGCCATTGGTACTTGGTATAAGACTTCTTGATTGGCTGGATTAGTAACATCAATCCATTGGTTGGATTGACTGAGCATTTCTTGACCATCTATAAACATGGTGATTTTTTCTAACATAGGTAACCCCTTTAATTATTTTTAATTTTTGTACTCAAACCAGCAGTCCTTCGTTATGATTTCTATTTTCAGACAAGCCTCACTACTTTCCATTTTAATTTGGATTTGGGCAATATTATTTTTCTTTGAGCATTTCTAAAATACTAGAAAAATCCTTTGAGCCTTGGCCGTTGTATTTGTGCAATTCGTATAACTGTCCTGCAGCAGCTCCCAAGGGAATCGGGCTGTGTGATTTGCTAGCTAATTCTTGTGCTAGCCCTAAATCTTTGCTCATCAAATTCACCATAAAACCTCCTTCATAACCCTTACTTGAAGGCACGTTTGGCATTACATCGGGGTATGGATTGTAAACTTGAAGAGACCAATTATTGCCCGAAGAGGCTTTCATGATTTCTGATAAGACTCCAGCATCCAACCCTTGTCTTGTGCCCATATTGAGAGCTTCAGCCGTGCCAATCATATGAATGGCTAGTAACATATTGTTGCATATTTTAGCCACCTGCCCCGCTCCTGAAGCCCCTGCATGAAATATATTTTTGCCCATGCATTCCAGTATTGGCTTGGCTTTTGCATAGTCCTCAGCCTCGCCTCCGCATATAAATGTCAGTGTGCCTGCTTGAGCAGCAGCTGTACCTCCAGAAACTGGAGCATCTATCATACTAATGCCCTTAGATTTGCAAGCCTGTGCAACAAACCGAGCATCATCAGCAGCAATGGTAGAACTATCAATCACCAAAACATCGTCTGCCAAGTGGTTGACTAAGCCTTTTTTGCCAGTATATAAAGATTTTACTATCGATCCATTGGGCAACATTGAAATAATTATTTTTGCATTCGTTAATGCAGATACCGCAGAATTAGCCGATTTTGCCCCTGCTTTTACTACTTTATCTACGACTTCCTTGTTTAAATCATAAACTGTCAGTTCATGTCCAGCCTTGATAAGGTTTACGGCCATGGGAGCCCCCATGTTTCCTAAACCAATAAACGCGATTTTTGTCATTTTTGTCCCCAGTAATCTCTGCATTTAAAATTATGCATTGTATCAAAAGTTAGGTCATTATAGCTACAATAGTGCTTGAGTTTGCAGATAATTGACCATCGCATATCCACTCATTTCAACTCAGAAGACGACAATCAATCACATTCTGAAATTTCGTCCCAAATATACTTTTTTAACTTCTTCGTTGCTGATAATTTGTTCAGGTGTTCCTTCTGCAAACATCACGCCATCATTGAGTATGTAAGCACGATCACAAATCCCCAGAGTTTCTCGGACGTTATGGTCTGTAACCAATACACCTAGACCTCTGTTTTTTAGATGCGTAACAATTTTTTGGATATCGATGACCGAAATTGGATCCACTCCAGCAAAAGGCTCATCAAGCAGTATGTATTTTAAATCCAAAGCCAAAGCTCTGGCAATCTCAACTCGGCGTCTTTCACCTCCAGATAAACTAATGCCCAATTGATCATGCACATGATCGACATGCAATTCTTCCATTAAGGCATCTGCTTGTGAAATACGCTGATGCTTGTTTAAATCTTTGCGTAGTTCCAGTACAGCAAGAATATTTTCTTTTACGGTTAACTTGCGAAATATAGAGGCTTCTTGAGGCAAATAACCCAAACCAAGACCTGCACGAAGATGCATACCTAAACGGGTAGCATCAACCTCATCAATTAAGATTTCACCAGCATCTGCGGCAACCAAACCTACAATCATATAAAAACAGGTGGTCTTACCAGCTCCGTTTGGGCCTAATAATCCCACGACTTCTCCACGAGAGACCTTCATAGAAACGTCTTTAATGATATTTCGGCTCTTATAGGACTTCTCTAAATGATTAACAACGATCATTTTGATTTAGCTTTAATGACGAGCTTAACCCGCTTGTTAGAAGATTTTTCTCCTCTGATTTCTTTTGTTTTCAGATTCATGGTGATTTTTTCACCACTCATCTCACCTTGCACCTTACTTTTAATAATGACATCGCCTGTCATCAACAGCTCATCTTTTAGAACTCTATAATCGATTTTATTAGCGATGACGTTAATTTTTCCAAACTCCTTATCTATCAATTTTTCCATCTTTACAGGTTGACCTGTTAAAATAACTTTAGAAACACCCTCTTTATTGCTATAAATAACGGCTTCGCTAGATTCTATCTTTAAGCTACCTTGCCCAATAACAACATGACCCCAGTATTTGATTTTCGTTTCGCCTTTGACAACTTCTGGTAGGTTTTTGAAATTATCGCCCTCTAGTAAAAAATCTTCATCCTTATCAGCATCAAGCGCAAATCCATGAGCAGTGCATAAAAGCAAGGCCAGAGCGGTTGATTTAAGCAATGATTGCTTAGTTTTTGTTGGATTTGTAGATTGCTTTAACATTGTTGTTTACCTCTAATGTTTCGTTATTTAAATCAAAATGGGCGATTTGTCCAACCATTGAGAACTGATCTTGTTGAAATGAAATTCCATCTTTAGTATAGGCTAAATGGGTCTTCAAATTAATGAGCAAATTGTTCGCTTTAAAACTGACAGCAGAGGACTTATCGACCGTTTTAGCAAGCAAGTTATCTTTTAAGACTACTTCGTCCTTGACATCATTGTATTCTGCATTTTTGGATGCAATCGACCAATGTTCCTTGCCATTGGCATAAGTCCAAAATACAGGTTGATCGATAAACATAATCGGACTATCAGTGTATCGAATAATACTTGGGGCTTTGAACTTTGCAGTCAATTTACCTTTGTTATCCGTTATTTTGAGCTCAATATCTTCGATGGAATAGCCCTTTGTGAAAGGCTTGTCCGTTAGTATTTCCTCTGTATTAAAATAATAGTTATAGAGTGCATAGCTGAGCAAAGCTAAAACAAAAAACACAGCTATTTGAGAAGATTGTTTACTCATTTATTGATGAAGCTTAAGCAATTCGATCATCTTATCTTGGCTCTTTAACAAAAGATCGCACACTTCGCGTCCAGCTCCATAACCTCCGTTGTTAACCGTCACCCATTTGGCGACCGATTTGGCTGATTCATGAGCATCAGCGACTGTAATAGGCAAAATACACTCTTTCATAATTGGTACATCAATCGCATCATCGCCCACATAGGCTACTTGCGAATGATCCAGTTGCAAAGCTTCGAGTAAATTATGATATGTTTCTAGCTTATTCATGCGGCCTTGATAAACATGATTGATTTTTAATGCTTTCATGCGTTCGGCCACGATTGGTGAGGTGCGGCCTGTAATAATAGCAACAGTGATATCAGTTTGCGATAACCAAGACAATCCCAAGCCATCTTTTGAATTGAATTTTTTCATTTCTCGACCATCGTCACTGAAGTACAATCCTCCATCGGTTAAAACTCCATCAACATCAAAGATCACTAATTTAATTTGCTGTGCAATTTTATTCAATTGCTTTTTTGTATAAAGCATTTATACCACCCCTGCTTTGAGTAAGTCATGTATGTTAAGAGCACCAACCAAACAGTTGCTTTTATCGACAACCAATAAGCTGTGGATATTATGCTGCTCCATGAGTTGAGCTGCCGAAACAGCTAGATTGTTTGATTTAATAGTAATGGGCTTTAAGGAAGCCGCTTGCTCTATTTTTGTTAACTTAATATCCAATTCATCATCAAACGCTCGACGTAAATCCCCATCGGTAAAGACTCCCTTTACTTTGTTTGATTTATCAACAATTGCAGTCATGCCTAGGCTTTTTTTTGTTATTTCAAACAAGGCCTCTTGGATATTGGTTCCCAGTTCAACTTTGGGTATATCCTCACCTATTCGCATCAGGTCTTCTATCTGCAATAATAATTTTTTACCCAATGATCCCGCTGGATGAGAACGCGCAAAGTCCTCTTCGGTAAAACCCCGCAGCTTTAACAAAGTTACGGCCAAAGCATCGCCCATAACTAAGGTTGCCGTGGTACTTGTTGTGGGTGCTAAGCCTAAGGGACAAGCTTCCTCACCGCCGGCGATAGAAAGGTGCGCGTCAGAGTTTTTGGCCATGGTTGAATTTGGATTGCCAGTGATAGCAATAATAGGCACGCCCATGCGTTTTATAAGAGGTATTATATTCAATAACTCTTCGGTTTCTCCAGAATTTGAAACACAAATAGTTATGTCATTTTTGGTAATCATGCCTAAATCACCATGACTGGCTTCACCAGGATGGACAGAAAAAGCTGGCGTACCTGTTGAGGCCAATGTCGCAGCAATTTTATTGCCAATATGGCCCGATTTGCCCATACCAATAACAATCACATGCCCTTTGCAATCCATCAGCAATTCAATGGCCTGTATAAAATCATCGGCAAATCCATCTTGCAGTATGTCCAGCGCTTTTTTTTCAATTTTAACAACCTGTTTTGCCAGTTGTATAATTTCGTTTTTATTTTTTTTAGTGTTTTTCATAGGGTAAATGACAGCAGTTAGAATAACCAGAACATATAAGCACAATAGCTTAAAACAAAGACAACACCTACAGCTCTTGGTATCGGTTTTTTTCTAACGACATAAATTAAGGAAAATATAAGCAAGGCTAAAGTTAAATCGAGCATGACCAAATAATGTGTTGATAAAAAGTCAGCAGGCAATTGATAAGATTGGATACTAGCACTTATCCCTAAAACTCCCAACAAATTAAACATATTTGAACCGACAATATTACCTAGGGCCAAATCATGCTCTTTTTTCTTCATGCAAGCAATTGTAGCCGACAACTCTGGTAATGATGTTCCTAATGCAACGATTGTTAAGCCAATTACAACGTCAGTCATGCCCATCATTTTGGCAATTGTGGTGGCTCCATGAATCATCAAGTGAGAGGCTACAGGCAACATTACCATGCCAAATAACAACCACAGCCATGCGGCTTTTTTGCTTACATCTTGAGGCATTTCTGCCTCAAATTCTTCTTCTAAAGTATCCTTGCTCTTTGATTGCCTTAAACCCAACCAGGCCATCCACAAAGTCATAGCAAACATAGAAGCAAGAAGAATAAAACCATCCGCACGTGATTGCTCACCATCCCACATTAATAACAAGACAAACAAGGTAATCAACAGCAATATCGGCATTTCCCTTTTGACGGTGTTAGAACAAATAAGCAAGGGAGAAACAACAATACCCACACCCAAAACTAAAGCAATATTGGTAATATTGGAGCCAATTGCATTGCCTAGGGCCAAGCCAGGGTTGCCCTTCATCGCTGCAATCGCTGAAACGACCATTTCTGGAGCAGAAGTCCCAAAACCGATAACAATAAGTCCAACGACCATACTAGACACTCCAAGATAACTCGCAGTTGCCGCAGCGCCGATGACAAATTTATCAGCCGAATAAACCAGCAAGACTAAACCCACAATTAAAAAAGCAATCGCTTCAATCATTAAAATACACCATAAATATTAAATTTTAACTATTCCAACCTGTCATTATAAAATATAATGCCCTCACATTAAAACAAGAATCATTGCATGCAACCAAAATCTATTGAAGAACTGATAAAAAGTCAAATAAACTGTCATTTTGTACAAGTTGAAAGTGATGACCTCACCCATTTTACTGCTGTGATAGTTTCCGATGATTTCAACAACCTTTCCAAGATTAATCGCCATCGACTGGTTTACTCTGCACTGGGCGATCACATGGTCAGCGACATACATGCCTTTAGCTTTCAATCTTACACGACAGAAGAATATGCCAAACTCTAAGCCCAATGAAGTGATCATTATTGAAGGCGGCATTCCCCTTCAAGGTTCTGTAACAGCTTCGGGAGCCAAAAATGCGGTTTTACCTATTATTGCAGCTAGTATCGTTGGTACAGGAACTTCTATCATAAAAAATGTCCCGCATTTGCATGATGTAACTACCATGAATGAATTGCTTGGGCAAATGGGCGTAAGGCTGACGGTCGTTGATACAACCAATGTGGAGATTTGTGCTGATTTTATTGACAATCCTCGTGCTCCTTTTGAAATTGTCAAAACTATGCGCGCTTCAATTCTTGCCTTGGGGCCGTTATTGACCAAATACGGCAAGGCAGAAGTCTCCTTGCCTGGTGGCTGTGCTATTGGAGCAAGACCTGTTGATATTCACCTCAAGGGCTTGGAAGCCATGGGAGCTAGCATCAAAGTTGAAAATGGTTACATTATTGCAGAAGCGAAACGACTCAAAGGTTGCCAGTTTTACATGGACAAAGTCACCGTCACAGGAACGGAGAACCTCATGATAGCCGCCTGTTTAGCCAAGGGAGAAACAATATTAGAAAACTGTGCCAGCGAACCCGAAGTCGTTGATTTAGCTCACTATTTAATCAATATGGGTGCTAAAATTGAAGGTGTAGGCAGCTCAATACTAAAAATTCAAGGAGTGGATAAACTCTACGGTTGTGAACATACTGTCATACCAGATCGAATTGAAGTGGGTACATTTTTAGTCGCCGCTGCGGCCACTGGTGGTGATATCACCGTCAACAACTGCAAAGCTGAAGATTTGGAAGCGGTACTGATGAAATTAAGAGAAGCTGGAGCAGAAATAGAAACCACAGAAAATTCAATTCGCTTGAACATGCATGGCAAACGCCCCAAACCTGTCAATATAAATACAGCACCACACCCAGCTTTTCCTACCGATATGCAAGCACAATTTTGTGCTCTAAATACCATTGCAAGTGGTTATTCAATCGTTACAGAAAACCTTTTTGAAAATCGTTTTATGCACATTAATGAATTGATTCGAATGGGTGCAGAAATCAACATAGCTGGGAATCAAGCAATAATTCAAGGTGTTGAAAATTTGAATGGAGCACCAACCACGGCCACCGATTTAAGAGCTTCTGCCAGCCTTGTAATTGCTGGACTCATTGCCGAAGGACAAACTAAAATTTACGATATTGAGTACATCGATCGTGGCTATGAAAACATAGAAGAAAAGCTGGTACAATTGGGTGCAAAAATAAAACGTGAAATGATAAAAGAGTAGTAATTACTCAGCGTTTTGTCTTGGCATATTTTTGCACAGACCCAACCCCAGATATAAAACTAAAGCGAGATACACTGAGCAATTAAGTTTTCACCTCTCGTTACTACACAAATCGAGAGACTCTAAACAAATTAATACAGGATCAAACCATGAATAAATTTATTGATAAATCAAGCAACTACATCAACCTGATATCCATTGCTATCATAATTTATCTGGCCTTTTTGCCGCTTAATCCCACAAACACAAAAGAAAATTCAGTTCTTGAAGGCAGCTATTATTTAGAAAATACCCTAAAACACCTTAAGAAAATCAGCAAAGAACCGCATTATATTGGCTCACCAAACCACTCTAAAGTTAAGAAATATTTAATCCGCGAACTGCAAAAACTAGGACTGGATGTTAAAACTCAAAAAACCAATGTTTTGTACAAAACCTCTGAAAAATCACGTGTAAAACATGTTTACTCTCAAGTCGAAAACATCATTGCAAAGATAGAAGGCAGCGATAAAAACAGAAAGTCATTGCTAGTAATGTCCCATTATGACTCAGCAGCCTATGCCTCTCACGGTGCTGCCGATGCAGGTTCTGGAATTGCTGTAATTTTAGAAGGGATTCGTTCTTATCTAAGACAAAACATTAAACCAAAAAATGACATCATTATTTTATTCAGCGATGCCGAAGAAATTGGTTTAATGGGAGCCAGAGGTTTTGTCAACAAACACAAGTGGGCACAGAACATTGGAGTCGTGCTTAACTTTGAAGCCAGAGGCAGTTCAGGCAGTTCATTTATGATAATGGAGACCAATCATGGCAACCGAAATTTACTGGCCAGTTATAACTCAGCAGCTATCGCTTACCCAAACTCCAGTTCTTTAGCCTACAGTATCTACAAACTCCTTCCTAATGATACTGACCTCACTGTTTTCCGTGAAAACAAAGACATTATTGGTTTTAATTTTGCTTTTATCGATGACCATTTTAACTACCATACCGAGCTGGATACTGTTGAAAATATTTCCTTAGATTCCTTGGCACAACAGGCGTACTATCTAATGCCTTTGTTAAACAAATTCAGCCAAATGGATTTGGAGACACTGCAATCCGAGCAAGACGATGTTTATTTTCAGATTCCTTTTTGGAAAACCATTGTTTATCCATTTTCGTGGACTTTTATGCTGTCCAGCATCAATTTAGTGCTTTTTGCTTTGGCATTAACACTGGGCATAAGAAACAAATCATTGCGTATTAAACCAGTGTTATTGGGCAGTTTACCCCTTATTAAAGCTTTAACAACCACAGCACTTATCAGTTTTGCCATGTTAAAATTCCTTTATTGGTTGCATCCCCATTACTCTGAAATATTGCAAGGCTTTCCTTACAATGGACATGCTTATATTGTATTTTTCAGTCTAGTTTCTGCTTCTATTTGTTTTTGGTTTTACACCAATAACAAAAACAACCAGAGTGCTGCCGAATTGATGATTGCTCCTATATTGTTGTGGATTTTGGTGAGTTTCATATTTACTAACACATTGAAAGGCATGCATTTTTTTACATTAATAAGCCTAACTGGCACATTGGTTTTATTGCTCCATGTGGTATTCAAAAAAGAATTTCCTAATCTTTCTTTGTTGTTATTTTTACCGGTGATAGCCATTTTTTCGCCCGTATTTTTTGTGCAACTGCCCGTTGCATTAGGAATGATGATTCTGCCATTTAGTGGTTTGTTGATCGTTTCTGTGCTTTCCCTTTTTATTAAAAGTATCCAGATAAACAAGCAATGGCCGATTCACAAATGGCTCATAATCTCTGTTTTATTGGGCAGTTATATTTTTGCAGAAACTCAGGCTTCCTTTAATCAATCTCGGCCACTTCCCAATAGCCTCTATTATTTTCAAGACAATGAATCCAAAAAAGCCTATTGGTTTACTCATGACTACAAGCTCGACAAGTGGAGCATACAAATACTGACCGACAATAACCTGTCAGCACAAGAATTATCAGATTTTCAAAAACAACAGTGGTATTGGGCTAAAATTGTCAGTAATACAGACTACAAAGACATTCCTGTTGCCACAATTGAAGTGTTGAAAGATCGAAAATACTCCGATAAACGCTTAGTGCAATTCAAAATCACTCCACGAAGAGAAGTGAACCGGCTAAATCTTGTCTTAAACTCTGAACTCACTGTTTTTAAGTTTTCCATTAATGGCGAAACTCACAAATCCCAAAATGCTCTCAACTACCCAGCCAAATCTACATTATCACGAATTCAATACAGCGGCGAATCTGAATTCATCGTTGATCTTGAAATAGCTCTCGAAGATAACATTGATTTCAGCTTAATTGAAATCAGCCCAAATCTATTGCAATCAAACTACTTTGATATTCCACCACGTACTGAAGAATTAATTACCAAACCTTTTGTTTATAGCGACTCACTTATTAGCAAGCAAAGAATACATTTCTAGGAGCTTGTCCGAGAATAGAAAATCTATTACAGAAAAACTGGATTTGTGCTATTTTCCGCTTTTTCTCGTCAAATAGAGCGACTATTCTCCTCAAAAAAGCGAAAAATAGCCCTAAACCCAGCTTTCCTTCATTACGATCGCTATTCTCGGACAAGCTCCTAGGAGCTTGTCCAAGAACTAAATTTGAAATCAAAAAAATAGTTAATACAGCGACTAACAAATACCCCAATAAAAACGTATCTACTCATTGAAAAGTATAATAATGTGTTATATATCAACAGGT
>Ga0316206_1002678_pt1 | contig 11446 bp, 6 predicted proteins | sample 6monthpyrite_MG_FD_204942 | JGI IMG/M metagenome (GOLD analysis project Ga0316206, IMG submission 204942) | Microbial mat bacterial communities from mineral coupon in-situ incubated in ocean water Damariscotta River, Maine, United States -... | ecosystem: Environmental > Aquatic > Marine >...
AAAAAATGAACTGAAAATGAGCAACAATCAAACAAAATTCGTCGAAAAATCCAGCAAAAAAAAGCTAACTTTTTTCGGTGGAAAAATGAGCGATGAAAAATTCTTGCAACTCTTTGAAATTTCTATCAATTGGAAAAGTCAAGAGGGGTTCGAATGATGCCCTGACTAAGAAGGGATTGAGACCAATTCTTTCCATGTGCTTTTCAGTACAATACTGAGTTCGAATGATGCCCTGACTAAGAAGGGATTGAGACTCTTCGGGGGGCGCAAACGGCGCTCCTTGAAAAGTTCGAATGATGCCCTGACTAAGAAGGGATTGAGACACATCCTGTTCCAAAAACGATATTCACAAGCTCAAGGTTCGAATGATGCCCTGACTAAGAAGGGATTGAGACCGTTATTTCTAACGTCTATGATAACAAAACTTGTTCGAATGATGCCCTGACTAAGAAGGGATTGAGACTTTAGCCAACCGCTCGGTCATCATTTTCCAACCGTTCGAATGATGCCCTGACTAAGAAGGGATTGAGACATTTTTTCAATCCACCCTCAAGCCACTTCTTATGTTCGAATGATGCCCTGACTAAGAAGGGATTGAGACGCGGGGGGATCGACTTTTGGCGCTCCCCAAGATAGTTCGAATGATGCCCTGACTAAGAAGGGATTGAGACGGCTAGGAGGGCTCCTACAATTGCCGCTGGTCCGTTCGAATGATGCCCTGACTAAGAAGGGATTGAGACCTAATTCTCTTTGTGCCATTTCTCTCTAAGCTGGTTCGAATGATGCCCTGACTAAGAAGGGATTGAGACAACCCTACTACGCAGTATAAAACACTATTCATGTTCGAATGATGCCCTGACTAAGAAGGGATTGAGACGGGACGGCGGCACTTCCCACTCTCGTTCCCACGCTCCTGCGTGGGAATGCAGACACGAGCTAACCGCCAGTACAAGATTCGCTAAGTTTGATAGGTGGAATTCCAGATCATTGGTAACCGGTCACACCCTATGACCGCTTCTGCTCTCGTAGGCATTCCCACACAGGCGCGTGGGAACGAGGATATAATTTTTTTTGTTTCCACACAGAACTGTGGAAACGAACGCAATGCATAGGCAAACTAACGTTACTTTTTTGGCGTTATGGGCTCATAAGGCAGGCCACCAGATTCCTGCAATGCTGGTAGCGCATGTTGGCGACCTCCTGAACCTTGCATTCCTTGTTCATTATTGCCAAACCAATGGTATATTTTATCTTTAGCACGCGGATCGGTGCTAGTTGGTTTTGCTTGGGGACGTGGGTAGTGCACAGGTAAATCGTCATCATAACCTTGTAGTGCTTTGCGCAAGGCAATAATAAATGAAACCTGATCAAAGTTGTTATGTCGGCTATAGCTTTGGGATGTTGCGTTTTTAAATTTTTCGATGATTGCGCTAATGTCATTTTTAGAGTATAAAGCAGGGCTTGAACTCAAGATGTTTTGATAAAAGTTCTTCCAGGCCTCACCATCGCGTAATTCCATTTCCTTGATACGTAGTTTAACGCTGCCAAAACCCAATGGTTTACCGCCCCCTACACGATGATAAAAATTTTCAGTTTCATCCAGCAGCCAAAATAATCCACCTAATTCTTCTGCGGTAAGATTGGTGATATGTATTTTGAAGCGAAACTTTGTTTGCGGTTTTATCCACTCTGTAATGGTACGGTTCTGGCTGGTTTGTTCCCCTCCAATATATTCTCGATAGTACTTTTTATTATCATGGGGAACGGGATTCATCTTACCATTTGTATTCCAATAGTCGGCAAGCTTATTCCAATAGGTGTGATGTGGATATATTTTGCGGCCACGTAAGTGTTGCTGTTCTGTTGCATAGCCTTTTGCTTTTTCAACACCTTTTAAGGGAGTTCCATTTTCATCTTTGGCAACATAAAAACGGGCTTGTTCTGGTTTGGCCTGCCCTAATATAGCCAATGTAAGCCCTGAACGGAATGTTTGGATTGCTGCACTTTCATTGGTTTCACAGTTGACAGAACTGATTCGCAACTGGCCTTTCCACGCACCTTTACCTTGTGCATTAATCCATCCAAAAACACGGTCAGCCGGGGAAAGCTCTTCTATTGAAGTCGCCTGATGTAAACTCTGGTGTAACAACTTACATGGCGGCTGTTGAAACAATTCACGGGAAATCATTACTGGATAAAGCCCTATTACGTTTAGATTTTCATCCAAGCGTGCGTAACAAAAGGTAAAGGTGCCATTCTTCAGTTCAGGCTCGGAATCATAGATATGTTTTGACCAGGTTGTATCTTTAAGCGCAGGCGGCCCGATAAGCTTTTGAATGCTGATTTCTTTTTCATGAATTTGTCGGTAGTTAGTAATCAACTCCTTCCATTGTTGTTTGTGCTCTTCAGTAAGTTGTTGTTTTAATTTTTGCGCTTGTGGGTGCCCTTGGGGCACAAAGAAAAGACGTTCATCATGCTTGTTTGGCATGTTTTTTTGTGCCATATTTTGGCTGGTTACGACTACGTAACCCTTGACCAATCTGTGTGGTTGATTTTCTACCGGCGCACTATCATCCGAACCGAGTATCTGGCTTAATGATTTAGGTGAAGCAAGTGACTCAATTTTCTGCTCACTCAGTTCGATAACTCGCCAGAAATTGAAATTATTAACCCTTTTTTTTTGCCCATTTTTTTCTCGAGTAATAAAATGCTGATTCAACTCGATTTCTGCATAAACAAACTTTCCATCTACGCGCTCCCCTGATAAATAACTCAGTGGATTTTTTTTACAGCAATATTTAGGCAACCAAGCCGCATACATTGTTGCTGGTTTACCAGCAGGCTCACCTTGTTTGCCAATTTCTGTAAACCCTGGCATCAACTGAATCGAATTACCGGTTATTACAGCAGGCACAACATTGCCACCAGCTTTCGCATTGGCTCTATAGCCAAGCCGCATATCATGTTTATTGAATACCCCGAATCGGCTATTAGTCGCAGCTTCATAAGCAGACCGTAGCACACCTTTGATCGTCGTTGGCGGAAGATAGGGTTTGTTATCTGCACCTCGCCGCACCGAAAAGGATTTATGTTGATTTTGTTCTTGTGCTTTTGCTGCATCGGGAATCAATAAGGGTGTTACGGTTTCCATTTCCACTTCAATCCAACCAGAGTAATGCTCAGGATGATATACATGGTGGCCCAGTGGCGCGTGATCACCGAGATCGCCTGTCGAATTTCGAGGTAGTGTAGGTACAAAATTATATGGATTATGAAAATCACTCATTGTCTTGACTCCTTTAATTCTATCCAGCATTCTTCCACTACAGCTCGGTTACCGTGAGCACCTGCAAGGCCCGGAGCCATACCGATGTACTCGCAAGTATGCAGATGCACACTGCTGTTTACTGATAAATTTTCTAATGGAACGGGGAGTCGTCCAATGCGTGCCTCCGCTAATAGCGACCAACCTGGTTTATAAGAGTGTTTGTTACTTTGTTGACCCCATAGTAGATATCTATTTGGAATGGCTGTTAAGTCGGCAAGGGTTTCAGTTGGCCACGCTTGTATTGTAGCCGGTACTTTGCCTAAGCAAACTACTTGTCCTTTTCCAGCGTCTTTGTGTAACCAGCGCATTTCAAAATCCGGCGAAAAAAATCGCACCTCGTAAACGGACTGCATCGATATAGGGTGCTCGTTTTCGCCGATTAACTGTCCCTCACGATAATGCACAAAGCCACTGTGGTGTGGAGTATATACCAACCCAAGCATGTTTTGAGGCAATAATGTACATGCGTCGTTCAATTGAAGTGCATCTTGGCAATAATGAATTGTCAAACTGATCTTATTCATGCCGCATGCTCCTTATGTTTCTCAATCCACGTTGACCAGGCGTGTTGCATATTTTCCATACTTTTTTGGGCTTGTGTGGGAAGTTGCTCGAAATTGAAACTACCTTGCAATTTAAGATTATTCATCCAATCTAAGTTAGAGTCGCTGCCTTGGCGTTTGATCTCCAAACCCGTCACCTTAATTTCCCCATAACCTCGGTTAGCACCAAAACCAAGAGTGATGCGTTGCTGGCTTAGGTCGCGTAGTAAAAGCAACAATAAGGTTAAAACTTCTTCTTTTTCACTAACACGGTTTAAGTGCAAACGCAATCGCAATGGCTCCCAAGTAACATTAAATGGCTCAATGGCACTATATAGTGCACCTTCCAATACACCACCAGTCCAACGATCGACGGCGACATGGTAGGCTTGTTCTATATATGGCTTGGTACTTTTAGTGCCCGCTATACGTGATAAATGAGCATATAAGGTATTGGTGTTGTTGTTATGGAAACTTTCTGTCGCAGTCACAACTTGATCCCATAGCTGAGTACTACACTGAAAATTCTCTGCATAGCAGCACTGTGCATGCAAGGCAGCCTGCATTCCCACACTATTTTGGGCCTGTGTTTTTTGTTTAGCAGAACCAAATAACTCCGTGACTAAGGGTTCCTCTATTTGCTGTGCCCAATCTGGGTTGACCTTATAACGCTGCAATACTGTTCGAACGATGCGCTCTGCTTGGTTGCGCAGGGCACCTTTAATACTTTCACCTGGCAGAACCATGCTTAAATGTGTGCTATTGGTTAGTGATACCAGTGGCAACATGTCAACCACGATACCATCGTAACCCGATTTACTCATTAGTGCTCCTTGCGGCGCCCAGTCGATACTAATATCCAGTATCTCTGGATGAATAGGTCGTAGGTCTTGATCTTCATCGGTAGTTTGCATATACACTTTCGCTGCGTCTTCGGCACTTTTTTTATTCGATGTTGTTGATGCGGTATCGATTCCGAGATGCGCTAGTACAGACGCATTTGATTGCCAGTTAATCTCTTCAAGCTTCAGTTGTTGCAGTTGAATGACGCCTAAACCCCGTGACGCACTCGATCCAATATTGATATCACCGCTGCTTAATGCTTTAAACAAATGTTTCAATAGGACACGACACTTTTGCGCCAGGTCAATGTTGGTTGGTAGGTCTACGGTAAGCTCAAAATATACAAGAGTGCCACGCGGTAAAACCGCATAATCAAATTTCATTTGATCAGCAGCGCGACCCCAGCGTCGATCAATACCTATACCATCCCAAATTTCTGCCGGTTGTCCACCAGGTATTTCGATTCTAGCATTTTCAACGATAATTCGGCTCGCTTGCCCAGCAGCTTTGTCACTTGTATTCGCAGTAGGATCTTGGAAACCCCACAAACATTTAGTGATGTCTTGCTCAGCTGGAAAGTGTTGCTCTGTCCAGCTACGTAATACACCGGCTAATTCGGTACCAGGGATGTAATATTGATTGCCTCCATCCACAGCTAAAGACATAGCCGCCTGATTATCGTCGGCTATTCCTCCACAGTGAAGCGGTGATAGAGTATGTAACTTGCCGTTAAATCGAAGTTGAGTTGATAATTTGCGTGCCATAGCTCAAATCTCCTGACGGGCTTTAATTTCGTGGCGTATTGCACTTATAAATAATTCAAACAATGCTTCAGCCCATAAGGTATCTTTTAGTGCTTTGCGCCGCTCATCTTGACTCTGACCATCAAACGTAGCAAATGATTCTGCTGATATTCCGTTGCCCAATTTTTCCCATAAATAAGCAGGATTGGTCAACCATTCCTTCAGATGATTAAGCGCTTTAGGGGGCCATTTTTCGTTATTGTTTTGCTGAATATGGTTCACCCACTGGTCAGATAGCTGTCGACCATCTTGTAGACTTTTTATACGACTTAGCTGTACCCGTAAACCTGACAATTGACTGTTGGATGGTTTTTGTCCGCTGGTGGACCAACCAAATTCCTCCTTACGTTTTTCTGGAGTATCGATTAACTTAACAATTGCTTGCGTAATCGTTTTACGCCAAGCCGCTTTTTCCACAACAATAGCAAACTCATACACAGCTTGATCAATGGACGGTAGGTGAGTTTTAACCTGTGTTTTAGTTTCGTTCACAAGTTTTGGTTTTTCCAAGCCTAGTTCAAGCGGATTAATCCGGATTTCGCCATATCCTTCAGCTCGGCGCTCACCGATTCCTGATTGCATTACCCGTTGAAGCGTATGCTCTTGCAATTCACCTTCATAATCGAACTGTACACACGAACCCGCCTGCAATGCGACATAAGATGGACGAGGTTTATGCCAACGATTTATCCATCCTTCCGTGCGATGTGGGCGCACAAAAAACTGAGCAAGTTTCAGTTGTAAATCAACACCTAATTGCTTAGTCAACTCAATTGTTAAATCGTCTACATTGACGCTAGCTTGCAGACGAGAGTTTCGAAGTAATACATCAGAACATAACCATACGTTTAGAACTTTATTCTGAGTTTTTGATGTGCCGAACTTGGTTGTCTCAAAAATTTCTCCCGCTTGAACGTTTGCTAAACCATAGTCATCTTTTTTTGACTTACCGAGACGAACTTTACGATTTTGGAGCAACCCCGACCATGTATTTGCTTGCCAGCGATTTGCCAGTTCTGTCCGCAATTTTATATTTGCACGTAGTTGCGTTCCTGCGGGTATTGCTTCAAAGGTAAATACACCACCGACATCAGAGGTTGGGCGTTGAACTTCATCATCGATTGTGCTGTGTGTGGTAATTTGCTTGTCTAAATCGAATGCGCCATGCAATGTGTTGTCATCTGAATAGCTAATGTAACCTGATCGCCACTGTTTGTATTGGGTGCCCAAATCCTGATCGCAGTCATAACATAGACAGTTGACGGTTTTTTCCTTATTATCTTTTTCGTAAAAATACACCATGGGTATTGGTAGGGCACGTCGTTTTGCTATTTGTCGATACGCATGACTAAATTGTAAATCACCGCGTGCAACGGCGGCAAACCATTCTGATGACATATCTTCTTTTTGTAGCACTTTGCTTAGCGCAGCTAATAAATAGGTACCTGGTATATAGTCTAAGCTGCGGATGACATTGCCAGTTTCACCATCATATACGACGACCGGCGTGCCTAAAGTCAGTGTTAAGGGAATAACTGACCAGGCATCTGTACTGTCATGATTTAGGTGCAATTCTGGTGTGATGGTGTCAAGGGGGGTGGTAGGCAGCTTAACATCTTGCCTTTTTAGTATATTAAGATCTTCCTTGGGAATTCCAGTTAAGTTCAGTATACAACGACCCAGGCCGCGCCGTCGCTTCCCCCCTAAGCGTTCAACAGTTTTTGTTGCCGCCCATAAGAGCGCACGAGAGGCTTGTTTCTCAGGCTCAGTCAAATTGTTTTCATTAAGTATCACTCTTGTATTCAGCACGGTACCGGTTCGTACGATTTCCTGAAACCGTAGCTGGTCGTCTTTAGCGGTACCTGTATCACGGTCAATAGCAATTCCCGGCTTAATGAACGTTAGCGCTTCGCGCAACCTAGGTTTGGATAATAGGTGATCACGCAATGGTTCTGGTAAATGCGCAGGTTCCATAGTGATACGAGCATTCTGAGGAGAAGTTTCTGGACTCGAATATCTACGGTCTCTTGGTTGATCACCAAACAACAGTGTCACCCAATCAGGCCAATTTCCACCAAGTCCATCGGCGACCTGTTCTGCCGCATCACGCAACATTCCGCCCAACGTCTTTGCTGGCAAATATGGCAATCCCTGAGGGGTACGTCGTATAAGTTGATCAATATAACCTTGTTGTCCAGCGCCTTCGCCCACATGCCAATCGCTCTTAAACGTTATGCTTAGTTCAAATTCATTCATCATTTAGATGGCCTCATCCTTGGTGTCTGCGCGGGAGTATGTATTAATCGCCCAAAACTCAATGGCTTCTAATGCATCTAAAAAAGCAGTTTCCCCCTTCTGCTTACCATTTTCACGAAAAAGATCGTTATCCTGCTCTGCTAAGCTATCTTTTAATCCATTGAATCGTTGGGTTGTCAGGCTATCGAGTTGCAGCGGAGGCTGCAAAAAGCTGAAACGTGCATTCGCTTCTTCACGACTAATAAACAAAGCCTCGCGAATTTGATGCATTTGGGTCGAGGATAAAAGTCGACGACCATTGTGTCGTTCGTCTAAGTCCATGATACGGGCTATTAGTTTTCTTACATCATGTTGGCGCACCCAAGCAGGATCTTCAACATCTGCCAACTCCAACTCTGTCCACGTAGTCACCACATAGGGTTTAGTTGTTAATACTCGGTCTTCATACTCCAAACGCTTACGAATATCCTCCAAGTTTGTAAATGAAGTATCATACAAAACATGAAAATCAAGCGCTGAACAAGGAAGAGGCTCAGTCCCCTTATTGTTTACATTTTCTTGTGATTTCCGTATTACTTTCTGTTTTACTTGCTTGGCACTTTTTAATAATTGCTCAGCTAAAGTATAAGCATTTGAAAAAGGAAAATGCGCTTTACTAATAGCAACTCCAGCGCATGCGGCTAAGCCTGATTGATTAGTCAGTTGACTGATCGTCTCACTAATACGACTATAGTATTCAAATTGCTGTAGAAACACACGGGTAAATTCAAGTGCATAACTACCATCGCAAATGACCGTCAAATCATCCCCACCTAATACCAGAGGAATGATTGGCAACATTGATTTATGCTGTCCACGCTTTGCTTTTGGTTCTAATACACACAACGCATCACAAAATGATTTTTCAGTAACTTCTTCCAACTCAATAGAAAAGCGTCGCAACATATTAATGTAATAAATATTTTTAGATTCTCCCTGTGGTGGTGTACCAATGTATTGATCGAACCTCAGAAAAATCTGCCCGAGGCCATTACCATCCGCATGAACTACAGCTCGCCACCCTGACTGCTCATCTTTTTCAAAGAACTTGTCGATATTGCCTTCGTGATAGAGTGTGCTATAGTCCATGGCAGCAGGATAGGATTGCAAAATTTTATTTAATCGCATTAACCATGATCGATAATGATCTTGTTTTGCTTGGCATGCCCTAGAAATTAAAGCGCCTTGGATTTTCGTTTGACGTTGTTTGTTCTTTTCAAGACCCCATGCCGGTAAACTCGAACTCGCACAAAGCGCTGTTATTGGTGATACCGGAAAACGTGTTATTGATCCAGGATATGTAGCACGTACACTCAGAATCTGTTGATGAATATTTTTTATCGACTGGTGGATATCATCACTTTCGAGATCAACAGTTTGCTCTGATACAACGCCACAAATGTCTAACCCCGGCGCTTCTTGCAGGGATTTTTCGGTGACATAAGCGATGATATTCTTGCCAACTTGACGACTCGGCACCAATAAAATGGCTTTACCAGAAGTTGCCACAATAACTTGGATAGGTAAGTCTACTTGGGTACTGTGATTTAATATATTTTTGCGTAATGCTTTGGGATCCTCAGACCATAATTTCGGAGTTATCGCCTCCTGAACAACCTGTGAATCAGCAATCGCTTCCAATACAAAACGCGTTCCCGCCAAATAAGTCAGTTGTGAGGCGCCTACGTTTTCCTTCAGGCGATTAGTGTCAAACAGGTAACTCTGATTACCGGAAGTTTCAATTAATAGTAAATAATATTCCATGTGCGTCATCACTATAAATAAACCATAAAAATTTGAAAAATAACACCATATTGAGTTTCACGTGAGCGCAAAAAAACTACTGCCATATTGGTGTTACAATTTTATACGTTGCTGTTATTTTTTCCGGCATTATCCCCCTCCTATGGTAAATGCGATTGAAACCATGACAACGATTGCTGCATTGAAGGTGTTGACCAATGTTTCAACTTTTCCTTAGTTAAGCTTGGCTTGAGCGATCCTCAATATATCCCATGTTATATGATTTTGTCAGGTTTTTATTGGTATTATTACCCATATTTTTAACAAATCTCATGTTACAATATTCTCGCCCCCTCATCGACGGAAATAAAATATGTCCAATCAAGCCTCGATCACTTTACCCATTGCTGAATATCGTTTGCTGTATCAAACATCAAGTGCATTATCATTAAAGGGATTCACTGGTTCCGCTTGGCGCGGTGCTTTTGGGCATGCTTTAAAAAAATCGGTTTGCATTACCAGACTTAAACAATGCCAGCCTTGTTTATTGAAACATCAGTGCGCTTATTCTTATTTATTTGAAACCCCTATCCCACCCGGCTCAAAAAAAATGCGTTTGTATACGCATGCGCCTCATCCTTTTGTTATTCAACCACCGCAAGAGGAAAAAATAAACGATGATTTTATCTATCCGTTATACTTTTCTTTGTTTGGTGATAGTCAGCGCTATTTACCTTATGCCATTCACGGCTGGCAACAGCTTGGTCAACAAGGGATAGGTGTCAAACGACAGAGCCTGGAGCTAATCGCCGTGGAGCAGTTTGATTCGGCGCATGCGGGTTGGGTAACCATATATCAGCCAGGGAGCGAGTTATCCCCCTTGCCAACATCGGTCAACCATGTTCCGGCATTACCACAAACTGTTGATATCCATGTGCAAACACCAGTACGCATTACTGCACTGGATAAACCCGTGAGTCCGGCGGAATTCTCATTTAGTGCTTTTTTCAGTCATTTGTTACGACGTATTTCCATGTTAACGTATTTCCATACGGCGACACCTTTGAATATAGATTTCGCCTCACTGGTGGAAAAATCACGCGCTGTTTCATTAACCGAATGCGATTTACACTGGTATGACTGGAAGCGGTATTCTTCACGACAAACCCGTGAGATACAACTCGGTGGACTCACTGGTCGTTTCTCGCTTACCGGCGATGTGATTGCTGATTTTTGGCCCTATCTATGGCTGGGACAGCGCACCCACGTAGGCAAAGCGACCAGTATGGGCATGGGGAAATATCATATTGAGCAAGGCAAATAAAACAGGCTTGTGATTATGTTTGAAATTATTTATAGTCGTTTTTGAGTGTCAAAAGCACATTATACAAGACCTGGCACTTATGATGAAAAAATGAACTGAAAATGAGCAATAACCAAACAAAACCCGACGAAAAATCCAACAAAAAAAAGCTAACTTTTTTCGGTGAAAAGATGAACGATGGAATTTTCTTGCAACTTCTTGAAATTTCTATAAATTGAAAAAGTCAAGAGGGGTTCGAATGATGCCCTGACTAAGAAGGGATTGAGACGGACCAATAGTTCCTTCTTCCGCTGCAGGCTTAGTTCGAATGATGCCCTGACTAAGAAGGGATTGAGACGATAACAGTGAACCCGACATTGTAAAAAAAGAAAGTTCGAATGATGCCCTGACTAAGAAGGGATTGAGACAATTAGACGAGTAGACGACTTCCGCTACTTGCCCCGTTCGAATGATGCCCTGACTAAGAAGGGATTGAGACTTTACGGCGGCACTTCCCGCTCTCGTTCCCACGCTCCTGCGTGGGAATACAGACACGAGCTAACCACCAGTACAAAGTACAAGACTCGCT
>Ga0316206_1002679_pt1 | contig 11440 bp, 12 predicted proteins | sample 6monthpyrite_MG_FD_204942 | JGI IMG/M metagenome (GOLD analysis project Ga0316206, IMG submission 204942) | Microbial mat bacterial communities from mineral coupon in-situ incubated in ocean water Damariscotta River, Maine, United States -... | ecosystem: Environmental > Aquatic > Marine >...
CACCCTTTTTACTAATTGCGATTAGATACCGGCTGAATAACTTATTATTAATTTTTGTGAGCCAAAATTTCGATTTATACATAAGAAACACCAATTAATTCACTTAATAGCGCTGTAAATTATTGTTATAAAAAATACTTAATATATAAATCCACAAAACTCTTTAACACCTTAAGCCACTACGGACAGACCCTTAAATTACAGGCAAAAAAAAGCCCGCAATAGCGGGCTTTTTTTCAACTGATTCCCAAACGGGAACAGAAGCGGTAAAACTTAACGTTTCGAGAACTGAGTTGCGCGACGTGCTTTACGAAGACCAACTTTCTTACGCTCAACTTCACGTGAATCACGTGTCACGAAACCGGCACCACGCAATGTTGGACGCAGACTTTCGTCATATTCCATTAGTGCACGTGTAATACCGTGACGAATTGCACCTGACTGACCTGTCATACCACCACCTTTTACAGTAATGTTGAAGTCAAACTTGTCAGAGAACTCAGTCAGAACTAATGGCTGACGAACAATCATACGAGCCGTTTCACGACCGAAGTATTCGTCTAATGCAGTACCATTAACTTTAATGTTGCCACTACCAGCACTCATGAATACTCGAGCACTTGATGATTTACGACGACCTGTCGCGTAGTATTGATTTTCAGCCATTTTCTCAACCTTACCTTATATATCCAGCACTTTAGGCTGTTGGGCTTCATGATTATGCTTAGGACCTGCGTATACTTTCAGCTTACGGTACATGTCTCGACCCAACGGGTTCTTAGGCAACATACCTTTAACAGCTAACTCAATAACACGCTCAGGCGCTTTATCAACCAGTTTTTCAAAGCTGATTGATTTTAAACCACCAATGTAACCAGAATGGTGATGATAAATTTTCTTTTTAGCTTTATTACCTGATACTGCTACTTTTTCGGCATTGATAACAACTATATAGTCACCAGTGTCTACGTGCGGAGTGTATACAGGCTTATGCTTACCACGCAGGCGATGAGCAATTTCTGCTGCCATACGGCCCAGTGTTTTATCTGTCGCGTCGACAACAAACCAGTCGCGCTTTACAGTTTCTTTGTTGGCACTAATCGTTTTCATAACGTGTGCATGCTCCATGAGTATGCGAATTCGAAGGCGGAGGATTGTACATAATTAAACTATTGATAACAAGTATTAATGGTCGTTTATATTAAATTAAACCCCCACTTATAACCATTATTAAATAGCGGTATTTATTTCAGACAAAAAAATAGCGCTACAGGGGATGCAGCGCTAAAAAAAACCACCAATGGAGGATGGAGGAGTCTTGAAAATCTTAGGGGAAAATCAAGATATGAGCATATTCTAATATACTGTTATTATTTGTCAACGTTAAATATTAAAAAAATCTAATATTCGATACCTGGATGACAAACGGTATAAAACAACAGTGGGCAGTGGGCAGTGGGCAGTGGGCAGTGGGCAGTGGGCTGTGGGCAGTGGGCAGTGGGCAGTGGGCAGTGGGCAGTGGGCAGTGGGCAGTGGGCAGTGGGCAGAAAATTCTATTGTTTAAAAATTTGCTGTCAACTATACCATTTGATTATTACTGACAACTGAACACTGATAACCGTACACTTTCTTTACTCTTCAACCAGCAACCGCTTTACCAACTCTCCACGCTTCAAATGCTTTTCAAATATCTCGTCAACATCTTCTTTATCAACATAGGTATACCAGACAGCCTCTGGATAAATCACCATCACCGGCCCAGCAGCACACCGATCCAGACAGCCAGCTGTATTAATTCTGACTTTATCGGGAATTTCCTGCCCCATCTGTTTTAATTTCTTTTTTGCGTATGTGCGGATATCAGCTGCACCATGATTTTCGCAGCAAGCCGTGCCATCAGCTCTCTTATTAGTACAAAAGAACACGTGATATTTAAAGTGAGACATAATGATTTTCGGATAACTATAAACAGGCAGGTATAATAGCAGCGATCTAATTGTCGATGAACATCTCTTTAATGTATAAGCCCGACCTTTCTGCAGCTGATCAATGTGTAATGTGCGGTATGTGCCAACCCCATTGCCCCACCTACTCAGTCAACCATATCGAATCAGAATCACCTCGAGGCCGGCTTGCCATGATCTTAGGCATCGCACAGAAAGAACTGGCGGCCGATAACAGTGTTTTGAATCACCTAAACAGCTGTACGGGTTGTGGCGCCTGTGAGGTCATGTGCCCTTCTCGTGTTCCTTTTATGCAGCTGCTGGATAACACAAAACTGATAGCCTCGCCTCGTCAAAGCCTGACACTGAAAACACTTTTATTCTTGAGTAGCCACCCGGGAAGATACGCTTTATTAAAAAAGGCACTTGGCAATCAGGTACTGGGCAAGCTTTTAAGGTCATTCAAACTCTTAAATAAACATACCGCTTCTTTACAAAAGGTGATCAAGCACTCGACTCCCGGCATTGATTTATCATCAGTCAATCCTGCGAAAGGAAAGGCTCGAGGCGATATTGGTCTGTTCACTGGCTGCATTACCTCTCTATTTGATCGCCAGACATTGGCCGATACCATTACATTATTGACCCATTGTGGCTTTAACGTACACCTGCCACAAGGACAGGCCTGTTGTGGCGCATTACATCAGCACAACGCCCAAATCGACGTTGCTCAGAAACTATCTCAGCAAAACCAGCAAATCTTTCAACGTAAAACACTGAACGCCGTCATAAGCACATCGACTGGCTGCACCACTCAACTAAGCACACAGTTAAATAACATTGCCATTTTTGACATTATGCAATTCATCAGCGATCAGCAATTGTTAGATAACCTGGCATTAGCCCCACTTAAAGCCAGTATTGCAGTACATGAGCCCTGTAGTCAGCGCAACCAGTTAAAGCTCAGCAGTATCGGACCGCTACTAGAAAACATCCCCGAGGCGAATATCATTAACCTTGATAACAACCATCAATGTTGTGGTGCTGGCGGTGCGAACCTGATTATGCAGAATGACTCATCAATACAATTAAAACAGCTAAAAACCGATGCTATTTCTCGACAGAACCCCGATATCCTTGTGACCACCAATTATGGCTGTGCCCTGCACATTGCCAGTGGACTGCAAGAAAACTTGAGCCAGGACAAACAGATCGAAATATTACACCCGGTCAGCTTGCTTGTTCGTAGCGCCTCATTACAATAAAGCCTAATCACTAATACGGGTTCTCATCATGCGTCATTTTTCTCCACTCGATCAGCTCATTATGCAAGGCGACCATGCCATGCGTACAATTTTTGGTAAGCCTGAAATCACCGAGCGCGATTACCCGGCAGACAAGATTGACGATACCGAACTCAGCGAAGAACAACGAAAACATGTAGCAGGCCTGATGCGAATCAATCATGCCGGCGAGATTGCTGCACAGGCTTTGTACTCTGGCCAGGCATTGACCGCTAAGCTTGAAGACGTGCGAGAAAGCATGAACCGTGCTGCAATGGAAGAAAACGACCACCTCGACTGGACCGACAAACGATTAGAAGAATTAGGCAGCCAGCGCAGCCTGCTGGCACCGTTCTGGTATGCCGGCTCATTTGCTATTGGCGCGATCGCTGGCGCAGCTGGCGATAAGTGGAGCTTAGGTTTCGTCGCAGAAACTGAAAAGCAGGTGGTTAAACACCTGGACCATCATTTAGAAAAATTACCAGAACATGATGAGCGCAGTCGCGCCATTCTCGAACAAATGAAAGAAGATGAACAGCACCATGCCACCGTTGCGTTAGAGCATGGTGGTCGTGATTTACCATGGATAATACGCAAGCTAATGACACTGACATCGAAAGTGATGACTAAAACAGCGTATCGGATTTAAAGCTTTTCTCTTTATCACCAAGACACAAAAAAGCCCGCGGATCTTACGATCTCGCGGGCTTTTTCTTGAATCAGATTAACTGGCTAGATTAAGCAGCCGCTTCTGATTTCTTGTGGTAATCCACAACTTTCTGTACTTCGTTCTTTGAACCCATGATCACAGGTACACGCTGGTGAAGATCAGTAGCATCTTCATCCATGATACGGCCACGACCAGTAGAACTCATGCCACCAGCCTGCTCCATGATGAAACTCATTGGGTTTGCTTCGTACATTAAGCGCAACTTACCGGCTTTACCTGGCTCACGTGTATCAAATGGGTACATGAAGATGCCGCCACGAGTCAAAATACGATAAACCTCAGCCACCATAGACGCAACCCAACGCATGTTATAACGCTGGCCTAATGGACCTTCTTCACCTTGTAGACAGTCAGCAATGTAATCCTGAACTGGCTTTTCCCAGAAACGCTGGTTAGACAGGTTGATAGAGAATTCTTTAGTTTCTTCAGGAACAGTAACACCTTCTTCCGTCAGAACGAATTCACCAATGCGGTGATCCAGAGTAAATGTATTTACGCCTGTACCAGTAGTCAGTACTAATACTGTAGATGGGCCGTATACAACGAAACCAGCTGCAACTTGCTCAGTACCTTTTTGTAAGAAATCTTCCAATTCTGGATCAGCTGAAGAACCTTTAGGCGCTTTAACGATAGAGAAGATAGTACCAACAGAGATGTTTACATCAATGTTTGAAGAACCGTCTAATGGATCAAACATCATCAGGTACTCACCACGCTGAATACCTTCTGGAATCATCAAAGGATCATCAATCTCTTCTGAACCCATACCCGCTGTTAAGCCAGTAAATTTCAGGTGATCATACATCATGTCATTAGTGATGATGTCTAACTCTTTTTGAGTTTCGCCCTGAACATTCTCAGAACCAGCCACACCTAAAACACCTGATAATGGACCCAGGCTCACAGTTGATGCGATTTCTTTACAAGTAATACTAATTTCGTGGATCAGTGAGATCAGATCGTAGTTAAGACCATCACCTTCACGGTTACGACACATCAAATACTGCTTCAATTTAGGGTTTTGCATATTCACTCCAAATACTTTTTTATGAGAACCACGTTCTCAACAATAACCTCATTAACTACCGAGGGGGTCTTTCGGATATTTCCTAAAGCCTAAAAATTCCTTTAAAATCAAAGAACTTAGGAAATATCCGAATATTTATAAGCTGCTAACAGCCCACAATAGGGCGCGCATCATATCATAATATTCTAAAATTCCGAATTAATAAGATAGCAATTACTAAAAATAATCACGCCGGCAGGCGTTTAACAGAATGTTTGTGCTATTAAATATAGTAATAAAAGCTTAAAAAGCAGGGAAAAAACCCGTGAAAAGACACCGTTCAGCTGAAAGTTCCAACTCGCTTAATCAACAAAACCCGCACCTCTTCTGGCGACGCACAAAAATCATCGCCACTCTGGGGCCAGCTAGTAACAAAATGGGAACGATTGAAGACTTGCTCAGGCTGGACGTCAATGCATTTCGACTGAATATGTCCCACGGTGATCATGACAGTCATCGACTGCTGGTCAGCCGAATTCAACGCGCAGCCAAACGCCTCGATAAACATGTCGCCATTATTATGGATCTCTGCGGCCCAAAAATCCGGGTCGGAAAATTTGAAGAAGGCTCGATTGAATTACAAGATGATGAGAAAGTTATTGTGACTAGCCGTCAGGTAACTGGAAAAAAAGGACTCATCAGCTCCCAATACCGTCAGTTACATAAAGACGCCAAGCCCGGTGAACGCATCTTACTGGATGATGGCAATCTTGAATTACAGGTCACCTCAATTAAAGATACCGAAGTCAGCTGTAAAGTAATTTATGGCGGCACATTAAAAGACCACAAAGGCATGAACCTGCCCGACTCCAATTTGAGTGTCACCTCATTTACCGCTAAAGATAAAAAAGATGCTGAACTTGCCGCTGAACTCGACGTTGATTTTATTGCTTTGAGTTTTGTGCGTAATGCCGGCGACATTAAAACACTTCAGCGTTATCTGAAAAAATCTAAAAGCGACATTCCAATCATCGCAAAAATAGAAAAACCTGAAGCTGTTGAAAATATCGATGAGATTCTCGATCACGCCTACGGCATTATGGTTGCTCGCGGTGATTTAGGAATCGAATTACCCGCAGAAAGCGTCCCTTTACTCCAACAGGAACTTATTCGAAAAGCACGTGAACATGATCGTCCTGTTATTGTTGCAACACAAATGCTGGAATCCATGATCACTGCATCGCGCCCTACCAGAGCTGAAGTCAGCGATGTTGCCAATGCGGCCATGGCCAGTACCGATGCAGTGATGTTATCCGGTGAAACGGCCAGTGGAAAATTTCCGGTCAAAGCTGTAGAAATTATGGATAAAATTTTACGCGAAATAGAAAGTCATCAATGGAAAAACAATGAATTTGGTCAGCGCCTGAATGAAATCAGTAAAGGTGAATTTCCAGTTCGAGAAGCGGTTGGAAAAGCCGCATTAAATCTGGCGAATGATTTAAATTTACAGGGAATCATTATTCCTACCAGAGCCGGAACAACAACCCGAATTCTTGCCGCAGCTCGCCCACCTTCACCGTGCATTAGTGTCAGCTCAAATCCAAAAGTAAATAAATGCATGGCGCTGCACTGGGGCGTCGTACCGGTACATATTAATGAACCAGACTCTCATGACTGGCGCGCTTTGTGTTCGATCATTAGTGATAAATGTAATTTAACTAAAACAGGTCATACTGTTTTATTGGTGTCGGGCTTTAATGATGACCCGGCGTTGAATGAGCCGGTTATGAAAATTTTAGAAATTTGATTTCTTAAATCGAAATCAAAAGACTAAAGTCAAAAGCGCGGGTAGTCGACCCACAGGCGAGTAACCTTTCTTGTCCGCACAAGAAACGTCACCCAAAGAATGCGCCCCAAATCCCAAGGCCTCATAAAAAGCATGAGGCTACCCTCGTCATTTGTTCTTTTAGTGGCTGCTGCGGAACTCGCACAGAAAACGCGCTCAGACATCCTCGCAGAAAGCCCCACTAAAAGAACTCATTTCTCAGCTTGCTCAGATGGGGATGGTAAATCAAAAGCCTAAAAGCAAATTCGGTTTAGATGTTGACGTTGACCCACCCCTCCCATCTGAGCAAGCTGAAGATTGAGTTAAAAATAGGGAGTTTTCTGCGAGGATGTTTGAGTGAATAGTTTTATCATTCACGAGTTCCGCAGCAGCCCTGTTTTTAGGGAGTGATGAAGGCACTCTCATTGCTTTTCAATGAGAGCTTGTGAACTGGGCGGATTTCTTTTGGTTCGTTTTCTTTGTCCGTCCAAAGAAAATGAACACGCCCGTGGGTGCGGGAACCCACGCTTTTGACTTTGATTTATTTTTTATCTAAAAAAACACTGGCTCAATCCAGCCCCAAACCCAAACCTTCCGATAAATTCCGGCCATAAAAAATCTCACTCATTTCCTGATTCAAAATTCGACCAATATGCCGTAATTCAGTTTCTGAATAATCATTTTTAAGTGAACCAAATAAATAAGTATCAAGATCAATATCTTTTCTTACCATCTTGGTATGAAAAATATTCTCCTGATAAACATTCACATCCACCATCTGAAATAAATCTTTAGTATCGTCAGCAATATAATTCTGAATCGAATTAATGTCATGATCTATGAAATGTTTTTGACCATCCACATCCCGAGTAAAACCACGTACACGATAATCCATCGTCACAATATCTGACTCAAAACTATGTATTAAATAGTTCAGGGCTTTCAATGGCGAAACACGACCACAGGTAGCAACATCGATATCAGCGCGAAATGTACTCAGGCCATTTTCCGGATGACTTTCCGGATAGGTGTGCACGGTGATATGACTTTTATCCAGATGTGCTACAACCGAGTCCGGCAACGGACCAGGCTCTTCTTTATTTGATAATTGCTCAGATACGATCGGCTCTTCGGAGATCAGCATGGTCACACTGGCACCTTGCGGGTCGTAATCCTGATGCGCAATATTTAAAATATTTGCGCCAATAATATCCGAGACATCGGTTAATATTTGTGTCAGACGATCAGCGTTATAGACTTCATCAATATATTCTATATATTTTTTTTCATCCTCAGAACTACGCGCATAAACAACATCGTAAAGATTAAAACTTAATGTTTTTGTCAGGTTATTAAAACCATGTAGTTTTAATTTATTTTTTGTCACGCTATCTTACCTATAAACATTTGCCTGAAATTGGCGGATGATAAATCATTTGTACTGCATTGCCATCAGGATCGGCACAATAAAAACTTCTGGCTCCGTCACGATGCGTTTTAGGCTCTTTAAACATAACAACATCATGTGACTTTAAAAACTCAAACCAGTCATCCACATCTTCAATTTTGTTTAGAACAAAACCAATATGATCAAGATGCTGCGCCGCTGACATATCTTTATCCGAACGATGCAGAGCCACATTATCGCAGCCAGAACACAAGTATAGATTATCTTCATCAGGTCGCCACTCGACCTGCATACCGATTAAATCAACATAAAACTTTTCACATTCTACAAAGTTATTAACCCATAAGGCCACGTGCCTCATCCCACCAACAGCATTAGGTTTTTTCATTCTTTACTATCTCTGAGTTTTTTTAAACAGGTTTTCACAAGCCAATTGCAGGGATTCTTTTCCAAATAAAGACTGAATAGCCAAAGGTAATGCAACCGAGCCTTCTGACAACAAGTCGTTATGGAATTTCTTAAGACTGTATTCTGGTGTTTGCTGCAGCACATCACGAACACCACGTATCAGCGCCCAGCCTGTGGCATATGACATAGGTACTGTCGGTGAAAAGCTATACCAGTTTAATTCTGCCAAAGCTTGTTCAGACTCAAAACCCAACTCATCGCATAAGCGTTGAGCAGCATCTTCAATACTTAAACCACGCGTATGAATTTCAACATCAATCATGATGCGTAAAGCCCGCCACAAACGATCACGCAGCATAATAACTTTGTGTTCGGGCTTGCTCAGATAACCCTGCTCCACCATCAACTCTTCACAGTACAACGCCCAGCCTTCATAAAATGATGACGTTGCGTTCAGCACCCTGACCAGGCTGTTGGCTCCGGCTGTTAAGTTAGCCGTACTAAATTGTAAATGATGACCGGGATATGCTTCGTGCACTGATGTTAAATCAATACTTGTTTTATTGTGTTCGGCCAGACCCTCATCAGTTTGCGGGATCGTTACATAGTAGTAACCATGCTGTTCAGGGTCAGTACGAACGGGGTCATCATACGCTGCAAAAGGAATTTCATGGCGTAAAAACTCTGGGGTTTCCACAACAGATAAACTCTGAGAGTCCGGCACACTTACCAGATCCTTTTCTCGCACAAAAGACAATGCCTTTTGCATACTTTGCCGATAAGCATCAAGTAAATGGTCGGCATCTGGTGCATCAGATTTAATAACAGCCAACACTTCCTGCAATGGTTTACCTTCAAGCAACTCATCTATCTGATTACGCGTCTGATTAAATAACTCATCACCAAACTGATGTAACTGATCAGCATTGATTTCAAGAAAATGTACTTCTTTTAATAATCGTTCGAATTTCTTTTTACCACATGCAAACTCACCAGTAGCAACCGGTAAGATTTCTTTCTCAAGGAAGCTGACAAAGTCTTTCAATGCATTGCTGGCTTCTTCACTATACTCATGCATGCGACGCGGGTTATCAAATTTTTTCACCACCACCGGATGCTGATCAAGATTTAATAAAAAATTAACTCCGGCTTTACCCTGCGCTATCGCAGATTGCAGCCAGACCTGAGGAATTTGTTCGGGCTTTTGTTTTAAGAAAGTTTTTGCGCCCCGCAAATGAGACGGTATTGCCTGCAACCGATGTTTAACGGCCGCGTGAAAATTATTCACTGGTCTCGTCAATAGCTGATGAATAGCATTAACAGGCAAATAGTTCTCAGGGTTTAGATATCGCCAGTCGCGTTCCAATAAATCATGTAGCTCATTGGCCGTAGCTGAATAAAGTATATTGAAGTCCATTTTTTCATCCGAACTCAATACACTCTCATCCAGTTCTAACAAACTCGACAAAAGACTTTCATTTAAGGTAATCAATACACCAATATCATCATCACTATACGGTGTTAATAACTCTTCATACCCCGGCTCTCCAACTGCGACAGCCTGCTCCGGGTGAAAACGAAACCAACTCTGATAATAACTTGTTACTAACTCTCTAAACGCCATAAACCAATCACTTATCTCTTATTCTGAAGTTTCAATAATTTCATAATCATGTGTTATATCGACAGTTGCTGCTAGCATTATAGATACTGAGCAATATTTATCTGCCGATAATGAAACCGCTTTTTCGACCTTTTTTTCATCCAGGTTTTTACCTGATACTACAAAATGCGCATGGATTTTAGTAAAAACTTTAGGCTCTGTTTCAGCTCGTTCAGCCGTTATCTCAACATGACAATCAGTAATATTCTGCCGGGTTTTTTTCAGGATCGAAACCACATCAAATGATGAACAACCACCGAGGCCCAACACAACCATTTCCATTGGTCGTATGCCCAGATTTCGGCCACCTGCTTCTGGCGGGCCGTCCATAACAACTGAATGCCCACTATCAGACTCACCCACAAAAGTCATATGATCTAACCATTTAACCCGTGCTTTCATGTTTTTTACCCCATAAATCAGACAAATCTCTCAAAAACCTCTTGATGTAAAGGCTATGATTTGCGAAATTACAACCAGAAGGCCGAAATAATTCGGCCAAAACTACAAAGACAATAATAATGAGTAAGATACCCGTAGTCACAGAATCCAACCCTTCACTTGAAAAATTCCTCTCAAGCTGTCATCGCAAAAAATACCCTGCGAAGAAAAATATCATTCATGAAGGCGACCAGTCCAACACCCTATACTATATCATCGACGGCGCTGTAAGCGTACAGGCTGAAGATGACGAAGGCAGCGGCATCATACTCGCTTATCTCAATTCTGGCGATTTTTTTGGGGAAATGGCGCTGTTTGATGAAACCTTCCAGCGCTCTGCATTAGTTGTCGCAAAACGAGAATGTGAAATAGCCGAAATTACCTACGATCGATTCCGTGAGTTATTTAAAGAGGATTACCAGATACTCGAAATACTGGCTAAACAGATGGCGACTCGATTACTGAAAACCAGTCAGTCAGTAAAAAATCTGATGACGCTGGATGTTACAGGGCGAATTGCTTCTGCCTTACTGGAATTAACCAAACAGCCTGATGCCATGACACATCCGGACGGTATGCAAATCAGCATCACCAGACAAGATATCGCGAAGATTGTTGGCTGTTCTCGAGAAATGGCTGGACGAGTTTTAAAAGATCTGGAAGAAAACGGCCTGATTACTGCTCATGGTAAAACGATTGTGGTTTTTGGTAGCAGATAAAATCTTTCAGTTAA
>Ga0316206_1002680_pt1 | contig 11438 bp, 10 predicted proteins | sample 6monthpyrite_MG_FD_204942 | JGI IMG/M metagenome (GOLD analysis project Ga0316206, IMG submission 204942) | Microbial mat bacterial communities from mineral coupon in-situ incubated in ocean water Damariscotta River, Maine, United States -... | ecosystem: Environmental > Aquatic > Marine >...
ATTTTGTATATCGACAGAGCGAAATAGTTTTACGGTATAAACTAACTGAGACTGAACATAAGCGGATTTCTGATCAACGTCCACTTCGAGAAAAATATTTTTATCTGTGCTGGATTGTGATCCGGATGAACGACCAATTTTTATCGTCAATGCTTTGGTTTTGTTTTTTCCAAATTCAATAGGTGGAATGGCATAAGTTCCTGCCTGTTTGGCAAGTAGTACCACAGTCCAGACTGTTTTACGGCTGAAGCTGCCATTGACTATTGTCATGTTGCTGCTTTTGCTTTTGTTCAGAACATCGAAATAAACACCGAGCGGAGAAAAATCTGGCTCATCATCAACAGATCCATCAGCTTCAAATACAAGATTAAACGATTCGTTTGTATTAATGTTTTGTCGGTCGACAAACACGCTTATATTAGCAGCGCTGGCTAACGTTGTGGTTAAGCTAAAAACAATAAATAATATGAAAATATAAAATTTATTTACCATTGCTGATCACCGTTACTGTTATTAGGTCTTTGTTCTGTCTGATATTTGAATTTTCGTCTGAGTAATCCGCCCGGATCATCAGGAATGCGTCTTAACCATTGTTCATTGGCTTGTTGCTGTTCTTTTGAGGGCTGATCTTGTTGCAAGCCTTTAGTTTTTTTCTGTTGATCATTCTGTTTGTTTTCTTCAGTAGGCTTGGAGGTTTGTTCTTGTTCTGCCTGTTTGTCCTTGTTGTTTTCATCAGAGGGCTCATTCTGGTTATTATATTCTGATTGCTGAGATTTCTTAGAATCTTCAGACTTGTCACTATCCTGCTTTTTATCAGACGCTGAGTCTTTATTGTCAGATGAAGATTCAGAGTCTTTAGAGTTGGATTTATCTTTATCTTTATCTTTATCTTTATCTTTATCTTCGTCTTTAGATTTACTGTTGTCAGGCTGGTTTTTATCGGACTGTTTATTGTCCTGCTGTTGCATTTTTTCAATCAGATCACGGTTGTGTATAGCATCACTGTGCCCGGGGTTGTTCTCTATGATTTTATTATAGGTTTGCAGTGCATCGTCATACATGCCTAGTTGGGCCTGTGTGTTTGCCAGATTGTATTGAATGTCAGGATCAGATGACTGAAGATCCTTGTAGGTTTCTAGTGCCTGCTTGTAATTGCCAGCCTTATATTCTGCACCGGCTTTCCATCTTTTATCTGAAAATTTTTCAGCGGCCTGCGCGGCTTTATTATCTTGTAGAAGCTGTCTGGCCTGTTGATTGTTGTTTTGCCAAAGTGAGTTCCAGTCGAGGGCATAGGCAGGCTCAGGAAGTTGTATGAATATGAATGCTAAAGCAAACAGATATCCTTTTCTAAAGGCCAGTAAAGAAATAACTAAAACGGGCAATAAAAGCCATGGTCCTGTTTCAAACCAGCTGTCTGTGTTCAGGTCAGTTGATTTGGATTGCTCATCACCGTGTATTCCATTTAATGGTCGAAGCAGGATGTCTATATCGCTATCCGTTGTGCTTAGTGTCTGGAACGTGCCTGAGCCGGTGAGTGCCAGTTGATGTAATTTTTCCTGATTAAGTTTAGGGATGACAATAGCGCCGCTTCTATCTTTAAAAAATCCGCCTTCGGCCAGAGGGATGGGAGCACCATCGGCTGTTCCTATACCAAGAACAGAAAGCGTATATTTGTTTTGTAAATGTTTTTTGACGCTGTCGAAGCTGTCATTATTAATACCATCAGTTATCAGAAGGACATGACCAGATTGTAGCGATGTTCTTTTAAATAGTTGATGTGCAAGTTCAATCGCTTTATGAGTCTGACTGCCCTGACTTGGCATAATGTTGGTGCTAAGGCTTTTTATCTGTGATGAAATCGTTGCTGTATCTTCGGTTAATGGTGTAACAGTGAACGCATCGCCAGCATAAACGATAAGTGCGGTTTGTCCTTCGGTTCTTAATTTAAGTATGTCTTCAATTTTATGGACGGCTCTGGTTAGTCGGCTGGGTTTTATATCGGTTGCGTCCATTGAGCGTGACAGATCAAGAATAATGACAAGTGCTGACTGCTTTTTAAAAACCGGTTGAGGTCGTTTCTCCCATGTGGGGCCTGCGAGAGAAATAATGGTTAATACCCCGCCAATAAATAGAGCCGACAGAAAAGGTTTTTTGTGATGAGCCGTGTTCTGCTTAAACAGAAAAGGAAGCAAATCTTTATCGCAGAAACTATGCCAGCTTTTATTTTGTAACTGTAGTCGACGCAATAGCCAGTAAAATATTACCAGAGGGATAATAGCTAAAAACCATTCGGGCCGAAGAAAATGAAAAAGGCTCATAGTCTGCCCCGGCTTGTTATGCGGATCAGGATTATAATTGCTGCCAGTAAAAGAGAAAAGGCAAGTGGCCAGTAATACAAAGCTTTTGTGGGTCGAAAGCTTTGAGTTTCTTTTTCTACTGGCTCAAGCTGATCGAGTATCTGGTAAATTTTTTCAAGTTCCTGGGTGTTGCGAGCACGGAAATATTTTCCACCTGTTTCTTCGGCAATCGCAGTCAGTGTTTTTTCATCGAGGTCTGCCGAAGGGTTGACTCGTCGTGAACCAAAAATAGAACGCACGATCATTTCATCCGCGCCAATGCCAATGGTGTATATTTTTAGCTGATATTGTTTTGCAAGACCGGCTGCCGTTAGTGGCTGAACTTCTCCGGCGGTGTTAGCACCATCGGTTAATAGAATAAGTACACGACTATTTACTTCTTCTTTTTCAAGTCGCTTAACCGCGAGGCCAATAGCATCACCAATAGCGGTCTCTTTTCCGGCCAGTCCGATAACGGATTCATCAAGTAAGGTGCTTACCGTTTCCCGGTCAAAGGTAAGTGGTGTTTGCAGATAAGCTTTTTTGCCAAATAAAATCAGACCAATACGGTCACCCTGACGACGTTTAATAAATTCACTGGCAACAGATTTTGTCGCCGTCAACCGGTCAACCAACTGGCCGTTGAGTTTAAAGTCTTCTACTTCCATACTGCCTGATAAATCGACCGCAAGCATCAGGTCGCGACCGCTAACAGGCAGCTCAACCGGATCACCAAGCCATTGAGGTCTGGCACTTGCCGTCACCAGTAATATCCATGCCAGTATCGCAATAAATAATAATAATTTATTTGATGATTCTGATTTCTCTGCGCTGTAATTATCAAAGTCGTGCATAAAAGGAACGTTTAGTGCTGCTTCGTTCTGACGAGGTGCAGCCGGTAATAACTTATATGCAAGATAAGGTAGGGGTAAAGCGATAAATGCCCAGAGCCAGTCAAAGTGGATCACAACGGGTTCTCCTTATTAGGCGAAACAGCTGGTAACTTTTTTAGCCATCGATGGCACAGGTTTAACAGGGTATTAACATCATCACTGTAATCAGATTTTGAGTAAATAAAATCAGTCAGTAAATAACCAGGGCCAGACGAGAATGTGTTATCAGACTCAGGCAAATCTTTGTCCAGCCAGTTAAGCCAGTCTTTTCCTGTAAGTGATGCGCATTCTGTTCTCGGGTAGCTACTTATCGCCGCCCGGCGTAAAAGTTCAGATAGTGAAGTCACCAGTTGTTTTTTGTTCAGGTTTTCCTGGTAGTCATTTTTAATGCGCTGGTATTCAATCAACGCCAGCTTTTTTATGCGGTGATTTTCACGGTATTTTTTTATAATAAAAAAAACGGCAATACAGACAATAATTATCAAAAGGATTAACCAGTAACCTATAGCTGGCGGCCACCAGGAAACAGAGTCGGGCAGGTGTATGTCTTTAAGTGGTAATTGCTGAGGAGATTGCATACTGATTATCTAAACGATGCCTGAAGCTGTGAAAGTGGATCATCTTGTGTACTGCATTCTATAAAAGAAATGCGGTGTTTTCTGGCAAATGTTTTCAATGCATCGATCCGGGCAATAAAATGCTGGTGGTATTGCTGCTGGTTTTCTTTACGCGAGCTGAATCTTAATTTGTGATCCTGATGCTGTACCAGGTATTGACCATCAGCAGGTAAAGATTTTTCCAAAATATCATAGATAAAAAGCATCACAATATCATTGTGTCGTGAGAGCTGGGTAATGTGTGAGCGCGCCTGTTCACCAAGATTTCTGAAATCACTGATAAGGAAAATTAAACTACCGGGTCTGGCTACCCGACGCAAACGAGCGAGCGCCTGTTCAGCGTTGATTTGTGAGCCGGATTGTTTGGTTCCTGAATGCTGGATCTGTTCCAGTTGTTTAATAAAGTGTAAAACGCTGGCCTTGCCTCGCTGAGGTTTTAATTCATGATGCGTGTGTTCAGAAAATACCAGACCACCAACACGATCTCCCTGTGAGTTTGCTGCCCATGCAATAGAAGCAGCTGCCTTTGCTGCAATAACAGACTTAAAAGCGCCGTGAGTTGCAAAATGCATGGGTTCACGAAAATCAGTCCAGCATAAGACAGGACGTTCTCTTTCCTCAGAAAATATTTTAGTGTGCGGTTCGCCGGTTCTGGCGGTGACTTTCCAGTCCATGTTTCGAATGTCATCACCGGGCTGGTAAATTCGGGACTCGTTAAACTCCATACCTCGCCCCCGGAAAGAAGAGAGATAAGTACCGCTTTGCATGGCTCGTATTTTTTTTAACGACAATACTAATTGTGAAGCCTGATGTCTTAGTTGAATCAGGCTGTGTTGATTAATTGATATTAAACCGTTTTTCTGATTATAGGTTGTCGTATCTTTGTGTCGGTTTTGTTCGGGCATTATGGAACAGCAATACGGTTAACCAGTTCATTGATAAAGCGGTCAGTGGTAATGCCTTCTGCTTCTGCTTCATAACTTAAAATTAAACGATGGCGCAACACATCAAAAGCCATGCTTTGAATATCTTCCGGGCCAACAAAATCACGGCCAGCTAGCCAGGCATGTGCCCGGGCGCAGCGATCGAGTGTAATGGTGGCGCGAGGGCTGGCACCAAACTCCAGCCATTGTTGTAAGTCGTTACCGTATTTTTCTGGCTGGCGTGTGGCGAGAACTATTTCCAGTAAGTAACTTTCGATATTCTCAGCCATATGGATATCGAGAATTTCATCACGGGCGTCGAGTAAAGTCTGTGCGCTGATTTTATCAATAGATTCGATAACATTCTGGTGCGCTTCGCCGCGAGCCAGCTGTAATATTTTGCGTTCAGCCTCTGCATCCGGGTAATCAATACGAACGTGCATCAGGAAACGATCAAGCTGTGCTTCAGGTAACGGGTACGTGCCTTCCTGTTCAATCGGGTTTTGCGTTGCCATTACCATAAATAGTTTTGGTAATGGATAGGTGGTTGAGCCGATGGTGATTTGTCTTTCAGCCATTGCCTCTAATAAAGCGGATTGTACTTTTGCAGGCGCACGGTTAATTTCATCTGCCAGTACCAGATTGTGGAATAACGGGCCTTTTTGAAAAACAAAACTGGCATCCTGAGGACGATAGATTTCCGTACCAGTTAGATCTGATGGCAATAAATCTGGTGTAAACTGAATACGGTGAAAATCAGCTTCTATGCCATCGCTCAGTACTTTGATGGCTCTGGTTTTAGCGAGCCCTGGGGCACCTTCAACTAACAGGTGTCCATCTGCCAGCAATGCTATCAAAAGCCGGTTAACCAGATGTTCCTGGCCAATAATATGTTGTTCTACGTGTTGTTTTAGCTGCTGGATCTTTTGAAAATTAGACATAAGCGGTTCAAATTGTGGGGTGATTAATTTTTATTTTAAATAGAGTATACGATTAATAATTATACTAATAGATGTATTTTAAGTGCAGAATTGAAATTATCCAAGTACGGAACCGGCGAGGGAGTCCGGTTCCGCATTTTTGACAGGATAATCTAACTACTTACACAGAGTTAGTCCGGCCATTTCAGATTTAGTTCCCAGATAAAAGCATTTTTTTCCAAATGACTGCGGCAACTTAGACAGATCAGTGGCTTATGTTTATAAAGGGCAAGCTGGGGCTTTTTCAGGCAACACTGTAAAATTGTTAGACAGTGAAATATGAACCCGTTTGGAGTAAATTATGGGGTATCGTTTAAGTAAGATTTATACAAAGACCGGCGATAAAGGCGAAACCGGGATGGCTGATGGCTCCAGAGTCGCGAAAGACCATCAACAGGTTTCAGCAATCGGTGATGTGGATGAATTAAACTCGCAGATCGGTTTATTAGTGGTCGAGTCTGGCAATGCCAAGATGAAAGATACACTGAACCGAATTCAGCATATTCTGTTCGATTTGGGTGCAGAACTGACCATGCCGGAATATGTGGCAATAGAAGAAACGCACGTTACTTTTCTGGAGAATTATCTGGATCAGTTAAATAACAATTTAAAACCGTTAGACGAATTTATATTGCCTGGTGGAAGTCGAGCTGCTGCTCAGGCGCATGTGTCCAGATCAGTTTGCCGCAGAGTGGAACGTAGTCTGGTTAGTTTGAACCGTGAGCAACCGCTTAATCAGGCCGCTATGGCATTTATAAATCGATTGTCGGATTTGTTATTTGTCATTGCCCGGCAGTGCTGTGCAGATGACGGTGTTGAAGAAGTGTATTGGCAAAAAGGCAGAACACAAGCATAAGGATAATGAGTGAGCATGAATAACTATCGAATTGGTGTTGATTTAGGTGGTACTAAAATTGAAGCCATCGTACTGGATCAACAGGGTGAAGAAGTGACTCGACAACGGGTCAGTACACCAAAAGATGATTATCAGAAAATATTACTAACCGTTGCAGATCTGGTTGAAGATGTCGAAGAAGGGCTTGGTGAAGTCGCGACCATAGGAATTTGTACACCTGGCGCTATTTCACCTGCGACGGGTTTGCTCAAAAATTCTAATACGATTTGTATGAATGGCCAGGCAATCAATAAGGATCTGGTTTCTTTGCTGGGCCGGGAAATTCGTATTGCAAATGATGCGAATTGTTTTGCCCTTTCAGAGGCGGTCGATGGTGCGGCAGCTGGCGCTAAAGTTGTGTTTGGGGTGATTGTTGGCACGGGAACTGGTGGCGGTATCATCATTAACCAGAATGTATTGACCGGAAAGCATGCGATTGGTGGTGAATGGGGGCATAACCCTTTACCGTGGCCGACAGCAGAAGATGGCATTGGTCCGCTTTGCTACTGCGGTAAGAATGGATGCATAGAAACCTATCTATCCGGGCCGGGCATTACCCGGGACCATCAGGCTCATGGTGGTGATAAAGCAGGAGCAGAAGAAATCGTTGAACTGGCGGCATTAAATTTTGAACGGGCAGAAGCGACCATGCAACGCTATGAAGACAGAATGGCAAGAAGCCTGGCCAGTGTGATCAATATTCTCGATCCGGATGTTATTGTTCTGGGTGGTGGCATGTCTAATATTGAGCGTCTGTATAAAAATGTACCTAAACTGCTCCCCATGTATGTTTTTTCAGATGTTGTATCAACACCAGTTGTGCCGCCAAAATTTGGTGACTCAAGTGGCGTGCGAGGTGCTGCCTGGCTTTGGTGAGATTTGCCATAAAAATTTCGGGGCGTTATATTTAAAAGATACCCCCCGGGTTATCTGCTAAAATTACATTTCAAGCTGCAGCTGTCATCGTGACAAACCTGCTCCTCAGTTCAGGATAATTTTGTGACTAATAACGATATTCTACGCCGACTACGCTACGTTTTTGATTTTAATGATTCGAAGATGATTGAAATTTTTCAGCAGGCCGATTACTTATCAACACGTGAACAAATCAGCGACTGGCTGAAAAAAGATGATGACCCGACTTATAAATCATGTGATGACATGACGTTGGCTACTTTTTTGAATGGCCTGATTAATGAAAAGCGTGGGAAAAAAGAAGGTGCTCAGCCAGAGCCAGAGAAAAAATTAACCAATAATATGATTTTCAGAAAGTTAAAAATAGCACTAAACATGAAAGATGATGATGTGCTGGAAATAATGGGTCTTGCAGATTTAAGAATCAGTAAACATGAGCTTAGTGCCTTTTTTCGAAAACCAGGGCATAAACATTATCGGGAATGTAAAGATCAGATCTTGCGAAATTTTATAAAGGGACTACAAATAAAGTACCGAGATAATATTTAATACCCTGATAGAGTTAGTGGTTACTATGAAAGCTGATCTGCCTTTACCTCAAGAAAAAAAATTGACCGTTGTTTTTAGAATTGAGCCGGGCTGTCTGGGCCCTGAAGGCGAAAGTCATATCGAAGAATTTTGTAATTTTGCACAAAAGGCAGTTGAATCCATTGATGCTGATTTTGTTCACTGGATATTGACCCCAAGAACAGATAAAAATCTTCCTGAAATGCAATACCAGATTAGTAACAAAATATTAACGCATGATAAGGCTGACCGTTATCTGGATGTTTTTAATAAAAGTCTGGATGAGTTTGAAGAGCATCTGCATGATGGGGTGACCCATTTGATTGATCGGTACCTTGGGCATTAATTTCCTGTCATTATTTTTTACGCCTTAAAATACCTTTCGTGAGAGTTAATTCCCGCTGTGATATATTCAGATCATAATAAAGCAGGATAACGTTAGGGTAGGGAAATGAAAATCTTCGGCATCTGGCCATTAATGCTGGTCACATTACTGTTTACAGCCTGTTCTGAAACGGATGACGACCCAGATAACGCCAGTAATATCGATAGCTTTCAGTCAGAAAGTTTACGACTGGTGCCTGATCAGCTGCCTGATGCTTCATCCGCTAATATCCTCCAGTCACATCATGACTATGTGTTCGCAGAATTTCAGGCTCATATTCCAGCTGAATACAATTCAATAATAGCGCCATTCGACTGGCAGCAGTTCATGGCGATGATATCGCTAGGTGCAGAAGGCACAACACTCGACGCGTTTACAACGGCGACCAGATTCAATTTTAATCAGACCTCAGTGTATGAAGATATCAGTGTCTGGGAGCAATCTATCACTACAAGCCCAGCTGTTAACAGAGCGAGCTATCTTTGGGGACAGAGTGGTTATCTTTTCAGCCTGGAATATCTTCAGCAGCAGGCTGAATTATTTGGCCCGCAAATGAATGCGCGCGACTTTTTGGCAGACCCTAACCAGCAGCAGTTTGATATCAACGGAACATTGCTCACTGATTATTCTTTAACCAATTCGAAAACAAGACTGGTGGCAGCGCAAACAACGCATATCAATTCTGGCTGGTCTTCGTCGCTGCTCGCTGAGGAAGTTGTTGCAAGGCTTGGTAGCAAGTACAGACAGAACTGGGTGGGCATGGTTCGCCTTGAGGGAGAGCATAACGTATACCAGGCATCGAACTATAAAGCTGTTCAAATACCTTTTGAAAGTGATGGATTAGCTTTAATTCTGATTACGCCCAATGAAGGTGAATTCGCGGCTGTTAGTGGAAACTTGAATTCAGATTTTTGGATCCAAATGATCGAGAATATGGCATTAGAAGATACGGTCGTATATGTACCAAAAATGAATATCGATCGTGAATTGATTGAAGAGGACTTGCCAAGATTAGGTGTTGCCGGTTCTGAGAGTGGGGCTAATTTTTCAGCAGTAAATAATGCCGGTTTTTTGTATATTGAGCAGGCTTATCAGAATGTATCGATGGCTGTTAGCCTGTCAGGTATTAATACTGTTACAAAGAATATAGCTGTGCATAAGGGAATGGTTAACGAACCTGATTCTTTATTTAGTGGTTTTGTCTCTATTGTAGATATAATTCTTCCAAGTTTTTTTACTAATGGACATAATGGAAGCTGTTTTTATCCACCACAACAATCCCCATTTATCTTTGCGATTTTGGATAAGGCAACAAATTCAATTCTCCATCTTGGACAAGTGGTTTATATAAATGGTGACAGGGTAGAGTCGGACTGGATCGTTCCTTACAATACGGAATGTGGAGATGAACCACCGGTAGAAATTTATAAATATAAAGGCTCGGTCCAGTGCGAGTTAAATAGTGGTGTTGGGTACTGGGACATGGAGCAAACTCTTTTAGCCGAAGGTATAGAAGTGTTAGCAGCTGGTGAGCAAAGTGATAATCTTGGACGGATTCAAGTTTGTGGTGCTGCTGACGGGGTTATAAATGTTTTTAGTATTCGTCAAAGTCAGTTGTCTGAAGCGCAGGTATTAGGTTTTAATTTATTGTCTGAACTGCCTCAATAATAAACTGAAAAGATTGAGGCTTACTAGTCAGACAGTTGTTTTTCTGTCGGTAGTTTCATCGACAATAAAGCAGCCAGAATAACAAATAAGCTTGACCACCATAAACACCCTTCCAGCCCTTGAGTCTGATAAACCCAGCCGGACATAACGGTGCCAAACAATCGGCCACCGGCATTGGCCATGTAATAAAAGCCTACATTCATTGACACTTTGTCCTGATCAGACCAGGCGACGATAAGGTAAGAATGAATAGCAGAATTAATGGCGAACACCATACCGAAAATTATTAACCCGATAATAAGTACAGCCTGACTGAATACTTCGTTGCTTAATGCTATCGCAATAAAAGCCGGTAACAGTGATAAAACCATTGCCCAGTTTCTTACGCTTTTTCCATCAGGGCCATGACCATGATGGCTCTGTTTTAATAATCCGGGTGCACTGGCCTGAACAATGCCGTAGCCAATGATCCAGATGGCAATGAAGCCGCCAACCTGCGTAAAACTCCAGTTAAAAACTGAATGCAGATAAACGGGCAGAGCAACCACAAACCATATGTCGCGTGAACCAAACAGGAAAAAGCGGGCAGCTGATAACCAGTTGATGGCAGGTGACTTAGAAAAAACCTGGGAAAATTTTGCTTTGCTTTTAGATTTACCCAGACCGGATGGCAGCATTATTAACGAAATAACAAAGACAATAAATAAAGCGCTGGCCAGAATTATTAATGCACCACGAAATTCAAATACCTGTAGTAGTAATGTGCCGAGAAAAAAACCAATGCCTTTGAGTGCGTTTTTTGAACCGGTTAATACAGCGACCCATTTGAAAAGCTGAGGGTTGTCGGTTTTATCTGATGGCAGTATGGTTTTTATACTGGCCTTGGCTGACATTTTGTTCAGGTCTTTGGCAATGCCGGATAATGCCTGAGCCATCATGACATACAGGACAGACAACCACGCGTCAGGCACCGTTAACATCGCCAGTGCAATAATTTGTAAACTCATACCAATATGCATGGTCAAATTTAGACCAATGCGGGAGCCTAGCCAGCCGCCAACAAGATTAGTGACAATGCCAAAAAATTCGTAAAACAAAAATAGCATGGCAACTTCAAGTGGTGAGTAACCAAGCAGATGGAAATATAAAACCACCAGCATGCGAATGGCACCATCGGTTAATGTAAAAGCCCAGTAGCTGGCTGTGACGATCAGGTAATTTTTTAAGCTGCTATCCATTGGTGGTTTCTGCGTTGGTTT
>Ga0316206_1002681_pt1 | contig 11437 bp, 4 predicted proteins | sample 6monthpyrite_MG_FD_204942 | JGI IMG/M metagenome (GOLD analysis project Ga0316206, IMG submission 204942) | Microbial mat bacterial communities from mineral coupon in-situ incubated in ocean water Damariscotta River, Maine, United States -... | ecosystem: Environmental > Aquatic > Marine >...
ACTGGTCCTCAAGGTGATCAAGGTATCCAAGGTATAGCAGGTGCTGACGGAACGAACGGAACAAATGGCCTCGACGGTGCCACTGGCGCCACCGGTCCTCAAGGCGATCAGGGTATTCAAGGTTTAACTGGGGCAACTGGTCCTCAGGGTGACCAAGGTATTCAGGGCGTCGCCGGAGCTGACGGAACAAATGGAACTAACGGCCTCGACGGTGCAACTGGCGCAACTGGTCCTCAAGGGGATCAAGGTATTCAGGGTGTCGCCGGAGCAGACGGAACAAATGGTCTCGACGGTGCGACTGGTGCAACTGGTCCTCAAGGCGATCAAGGTATTCAAGGCTTAATTGGACCCAATGGTCCTCAAGGCGATCAAGGTATTCAAGGTATAGCAGGTGCCACTGGCGCCACCGGTCCTCAAGGCGATACAGGTTTAACTGGGGCAACTGGTCCTCAGGGTGATCAAGGTATCCAAGGTATAGCAGGTGCTGACGGAACAAATGGAACTAACGGTCTCGACGGTGCTACTGGCGCCACAGGTCCTCAGGGCGATCAGGGTATTCAAGGTTTAACTGGCGCCACTGGTCCTCAAGGTGATCAAGGTATTCAAGGTGATCAAGGTATTCAAGGTGACCAAGGTATTCAAGGCTTAACTGGACCCACTGGTCCTCAAGGCGATCAAGGTATTCAAGGCGTCGCCGGAGCTGACGGAACAAATGGTCTCGATGGTGCAACTGGAGCTACAGGGCCTCAAGGCGACCAAGGTATCCAAGGTTTAACTGGGGCAACTGGTCCTCAGGGTGATCAAGGTATTCAAGGTTTAACTGGAGCTACAGGGCCTCAAGGCGACCAAGGTATTCAAGGCTTAATTGGACCCACTGGTCCTCAGGGCGATCAAGGTATCCAAGGCTTAATTGGACCCACTGGTCTTCAAGGCGATCAAGGTATTCAGGGTTTCGCCGGAGCTGACGGAACAAACGGAACCAACGGTCTCGACGGTGCTACTGGCGCCACAGGTCCTCAGGGCGACACAGGTTTAACTGGCGCCACTGGTCCTCAAGGTGATCAAGGTATTCAAGGTGACCAAGGTATTCAAGGCTTAACTGGACCCACTGGTCCTCAAGGCGATCAAGGTATTCAGGGTGTCGCCGGTGCTGACGGAACAAATGGAACTAACGGTCTCGACGGTGCAACTGGCGCGACAGGTCCTCAAGGGGACCAAGGTATTCAAGGTTTAACTGGAGCTACTGGACCTCAAGGCGATCAAGGTATTCAGGGTGTCGCCGGAGCTGACGGAACAAATGGAACTAACGGTCTCGACGGTGCTACTGGCGCAACTGGTCCTCAAGGTGACCAAGGTATTCAAGGCTTAACTGGCGCCACTGGTGATCAAGGTATTCAAGGTGTCGCCGGAGCAGACGGAACTAACGGAACAAATGGTCTCGACGGTGCAACTGGAGCTACAGGGCCTCAAGGCGACCAAGGTATCCAAGGTTTAACTGGAGCTACTGGACCTCAAGGCGACCAAGGTATTCAGGGTGTCGCCGGAGCTGACGGAACAAATGGAACTAACGGTCTCGACGGTGCAACTGGCGCCACAGGTTTAACTGGCGCCACAGGTCCTCAAGGTGACCAAGGTATTCAAGGTTTAACTGGAGCCACTGGTCCTCAAGGTGACCAAGGTATTCAAGGTTTAACTGGAGCCACTGGTCCTCAAGGTGATCAAGGTATTCAAGGTTTAACTGGAGCTGACGGAACAAATGGTCTCGACGGTGCTGAAGGACCTGTCGGACCAGAAGGTCCTATCGGCAATTCAATTTTTCAACTCAATGGAGCAGACACCTACTATAACGCTGGCAATGTCGGAATTGGCACCACGACACCAACTAACCTCCTCGATATTGAAGGAACTGGTGATGCCAGGATTCTCGTTACCTCCAAAGGAACATCAAACAATACAGCAGATGTCTATGTAGAAAATAATTTAGGAACTCAAGGTGGGATTCTTATCGCCGATCCGAATTTCACCCCCATCCCCCACCTAGCGAATAGCCTCTCTCTTTATTCATCCGAAGCTGATAGTATCAACCTAGTCGCGCATAAAACCGGGGCTCCCATCAAGTTTCATACTTTTGACAATAACGACCAAATAGCAAAAATGATTATCGATAGTATTGGTAATATTGGTATGGGAACAGAAACACCCGGCGCAAAACTCCACGTCGCCGGTTCGACCATAATGGGAGATGGTCTCTCTCAAGTTATGGTGGTAGGAGCATCCTCTCCAGGATTTCCTAGCAGCGATGGGACAACTAATCTTTGGTCTGCGAACGGTGCTTATTGGGCCGCTCCCATGATCTACCGTTCCGAGCGTTTTCCACTCGATGGCAGTGGTTCTTTTCCCGACGATAATTTCGGCGAACTCATTCTGCAAGGGACATCCCATGGCAATGTCTATAATCGCGGGGTCAGTATCGTCACCACTCCCAACGATACGACAGCGCCATTGATTAGAATGAGAATCGATCCCAACGGCAACGTCGGGGTTGGCACAGCGACACCTACAGCAAAACTCCATGTGCAAGATGGATCATTCTTAAACTCTTCAACTAATCCAGCTGAATCCCCTGCTGTGATTATCAAACAAGATGGCATTGCCGACGATATTTCCTATTATTTTATGGTGGGAGATCAATCAGGAAATGGCATCGGCGGTCGAAAATTACAAATCTTCAATTTTTATGACGATAATTCTGACAACACCACCTTACAACACAACCATATTATGACCTTCGATATTGATGGCAAGGTGGGGATTGGAACGCAAGCCCCCGACTCCAAACTGCACGTCGATGGAGTCGATGGCAATCAAATCATCGTCTCCGGCGGAGCGGGCGCTGCCAGCACCGGCTATGTCATGCGCGCTGGCGCCACCGGTGGCTCAAACTTTTTAACCTTTGACGGAGCAGATTTAAAAATTGGTCACGACCTAAAACCTGCCAACGCCTTTGGAGATAATACCCAAATCATGCATCTCCTAGCAAATGGCAATGTCGGCATCGGCACCACATTAGCACCAAACTCCAAACTAGAGGTGGCGGGAACAGTCAGTGCCACCGCCTTTGTAGGAGATGGCTCGGGACTTACCAATATCGGCTTTAGCATCACCGCCAACTCCGTCGACAGCTCTCACGTTATCAACAATTCATTGACCGCAGACGATCTTGCCGCTAACTCCGTCACCGGTGATGAATTGGCGAACTCCTCTGTTACTGGTGCACATATTGTCGCTAACACTATTGGCAGTGGGCATATTGCCGACGGTGCTATCGGATCGGCGGAAATAGACGTCAATTCCATTAATAGTAGTCATGTTGCCGCCAACTCTCTAACCGCAGATGATCTCGCCCCTAACTCCGTCACCGGTGGTGAATTGGCAAACTCCTCTGTTAATGGCGGGCACCTTGTCGCCAACTCCGTGGCCGGTGGGCATATCGTCGACGGCTCTATCGGATCGGCAGCGTTAGGCGCCAGCTCCGTTACCAGTAGCAAAATTGCAGACGCCTCAGTCGCCACGGTGGACATCGCCGTCCAATCCATAACCAATACTCTCATGGCCGGCATCTCCGCCAATTGCGCCAATGGTGAAATCTTAAAGGCCAATGGCACCGGTCAATTTTCTTGTGCCAGCGACAGCTCTTCACTCTGGTCTCCCGTTACTGGAGGCATTGCCTATAACAGCGGTAACGTCGGCATTGGCATTGCCGCACCGGCAAGTAAACTACATGTAGATAATGGTGACTTAAGAGTTACCGGTGGTGGCATCGGTATGGGAGCGGATAATTACTCTGGCTTTAACTCATTAGCATTCAGCACTGGTGGGGGCTATGGCAATGGAACCATTGCATTCGACAATAGATCCACCAATGGCTTTCAAATCGTTCACGACGGTGGAGTAAATTTAGCATTTATTGGCTCTGGCGGTGGTACAAGCTTCAGTTTTGATGAAAATGTCGGAATTGGCACAACAACCCCTGGCGCAAAACTTCACGTTTCCGATGGAAATATTACCTTTGATATACCCGCCACCAACGCAAACTCTTGGGCCGGAATTACCTGGCCAAATGGCTCTCCTAATTTTCGTTTAGGAAATTCAACTGGTGTTGAATCGGTGAATATTAATAGTGCTGGGAATAGCTGGCTGAATGGCGGCAATATCGGAATTGGCACAACTTCCCCAACTAGAAAGCTGCATGTTGCCGGCACCGTGTACGCCGAAGAGTTCGAAAGTTCCGGAATGGATCTCAACGTCGGTGGAACGGTTGACGATTTCCGCTATATTAGAATTAGTAAAGCTGACTCCTTACCCACTACCTTTAAAATTTGGCGCTCAGTTCATACAAATGGTTCTTGGTATGGGCAACTCTCTGCCACCATCTCTTCCACCATAGGAAATTATGGCTCGCTAAGTGGAAGTACCTTTATTAGCGTCGATAAAGCTGATCATAGAAATAGTGTTGGTAACGGTGGCAGCCTCTTGCGAGAAGTTATTGCCTGCGAAACCGGCGTGGATACCAACGACGGCATCTATTTAAAAGTTCTCGGAGACAGGACCTATTCAATTTTTGACATCAAAACTGCTCTTATTTCTGATTTTGGTGCCACCGCTCCCGTTTGTGATAGCGGATCAACTATTGTCGATACTAACGGCGGCTCGGGAATTTTCCGAGGGGGCAATTTTAGCGTCACTGGTAGTCTCGGTATAGGCACAGCGACCCCCGCCGCGAAATTAGATGTTGCCGGGGTTATCCGCGCTCAACAAATCTGCGACGAAAACGGCGCCAATTGTATGGACCTCTCAACGGGCACCGCCCCCTCTTCCTCCCTCGTCGACCCCGCCAATACCAGCAGCCAAGTTCTATCTGTCGCTTCCGGTGGCAATATTGGTATCGGACTCGGTGCCAGCACGGCAACCGAACCTTTACATGTGAAAGGTGCTGATAGTGGAATCTTAATCGAAAGTGACGCCATCAATAGACCAACCCTCTCGCTGCAAAATGGTGCACAAAAAATGTTCACCATGAGTGCCAACGGAAGCCAAGTGGACTTCGACGCCTACAACACCAGCTCCGGTCAAGTGGAAACCGCAATGACCATGAAAGACGGAAGAATCGGCATTGGCACTACTAACCCACAAAAACAATTACATATCATGGGTGCTGGTAGCTACACCGCAAGCTTACGCTTCGGTCTAGGAGAAGCATATCCAACTTATTACTCTGAAATGGGATTTCTAACAGGGCAAGGCAGTGCCCTCACAGAATTTAGAGCGACAGCGGCTGGCGTTGGTGTCGTCGCCTTACAATATACTTCAGATGGAAATGTTCACGTACCAAGTGGCAAACTTGGCGTGGGGACAACTAGCCCACAGACAAAAGTAGAGATAATGGGAGATATCCAATTAAGAACAGTAGATTCCAGCTTGCCCGACAACGGGTCGATTGCACCCTTAAAATGGGCACAAAGAAACGACCCCGGAACAGTAACCGCGCAAATAGACGGGCTCGGTGCTGCGCCAGCAAATGGCACCACCGGGAAACTCGCCTTTTACACAAAAAATACCGGTGCGCTCACTCAACGCATGCTCATCGATGAAAATGGCAATGTCGGGATTGGGACAACGGCCCCTATTGCCAAGTTTGAGACCCAAAGAAACACAGGTGGACTGATTGCAAGATTCATTAATAGCGCAACAACGGGTAGTGATGGGGTCTATATTCAAACCAATAGTTCAACTGCTGGAGATGCGGCATTTTTCGTAAAAACAAATGGTGGTGCCACCGATGCTTTTATCATTCGAAATAATGGCAAAGTCGGTATTGGCACCACCGCTCCAAATGAAATACTTGACGTCGCTGGATATCCGGTATTCGGCTCTCTAACCGAACGCCTGAAACTAGGCAGCGGATCTCTAGGTTTTAATCGCAACGTTACAACAGGCGCCATTTACGATACAGGCATTCATGCTTATCAATTCCAACACTACGGATCGGCAAGCAATACTTCTGATTATCTCGCCTTACAAGTTTATAATCCAGCAGCCGGCGTGGTCACACAAAAAGCCTTGGTGGTTAACGGCGCAGGGAATGTCGGGATTGGGACAAGCACCCCAGTTGCTAATTTACATGTCCACAAAGACCAAGCAGCACAAACATTCATTAAGGTATCCAATAATGATCCATCCCCCGCCGCCAAAGCGCAATTAACTCTCAATCCAAATGGAGGCGCAGCAGATGCTCAGATCTTTTTTGATATGTTAACGGCCCCCCATTGGTTGATGGGTGTTGATAAATCAGATGGTGGGAAATTTAAAATTTCCACTGGTCCTCAAGGTGAATTTGACTTAGACCCGAACGTATTTACCATTCAATCAAATGGCAATGTGGGTATCGGCACTTCAAGCCCCAGCAAAAAACTAGAAGTCGTCGGCGACGCCTCCATAACTGGCAACCTAACTAGCGGCGCTTATACCGAATTTAGTTTTTATTTTAGTGCAACAGCTGCCGGCGGCCGCCAAGATCTCTTTGAATTCAGTAGAGACTCGGCGAATTGGCAACATAGTGGAGTTTATGTAGATGTGCAAAAAACCTATTATAATAACCCTCGTGTAACCACATTTTTAGCTTACGCCGGCCATAACCAAACCTTGGGGCATTCAGTGCTCTCTCACGGTGGCAGGGGCGATGCTCCCATTGCCTATTGGCACGATGGCACCACCGTTGGAGCAGAAACTGTGGTGAGTGGGCTTATTCTTAAATCAACCTTTTCCATCAATACCGCGCCTTATGATTATTACTCTGTTACCGTTAGAGTTCCCTCTCACCTTTCTGTCGTTCCCACCATCACAGCGCAAGGTCAAGTGGCCTTAAAAAACACTTACAATGCAACGAAACTCACCACTGCTGACACTAGTTCGCAAACCATCACCACCAAAAGTGGCAACGTCGGTATTGGCACCTCAAACCCCAGTGAAAAACTAGAAGTTCAAGGCGCCATCGAAATAGGTGGAACATCGGCGGCAGACGAAACAAGATTAATTTTTTCTCCAGAGGATGGCTCCAACCGATTCACCGTCGAAACCTTCTTTTTCAATCCATCCTCACAAGATAGATTGGGCTTTCGTTCCAGCACGGTTGACAATATTTTAGTCATGAAAGGAGATGGCAGAGTAGGTTTTGGAAAATCAAATCCAACTTCTACCATCGACGCTGTTGGTGATATTGCCGCTACCGGCCTAGTTTTTGCGGGAGGAATCGCCTTAACATCGGATAGACGCTTCAAAAGAAATATTAAAAATTTAGACAGCAGCTTAGAAAAAATCATGCAAATCACAGGCTATAGCTATGATTGGAAGGTGGAAGAGTTTCCAGAGAAACATTTTTCAGATAAAAAACAAATTGGAGTTATCGCGCAAGACGTGGAAGAAGTCTTTCCCGAACTTGTATCAACAAACTCTGAAGGGTATTTAGCGGTGAACTATTCCGCTCTAGTCGCCCCTCTCATCGAAGCCACTAAAGAACAACAAGGGATGATTAACGCCAATTTAGAGCTGTTCAAGGTCATGCACGCCGGACTCGCCACCAGAGTCAGTGCCAACGAGAGAAAAATTGCCTCTCTCGAAGAAGAACTGACCTCTCTCGAAGAGACAAATACTAAGATACAAGAGGAAAATAAAGTCATGAAAAGCTACCTCTGTAGCAAATTTTCAGACGCACCTTTTTGTAAATAGAAAAAAGGAAAAAAGGGGGCATGACACTTTTGCAGCCCCCTGAGTCTCAAAGCCGGATAAGATGGCAGCAGACCTGTGGATTAGCGACAACTTGGAAGCTCTGAATATTTAAGAAAAATTCAACAAAAAATCTTTCGGCGATTGGATAAACCGGCAATAATTCTCCCGGGTAATAAAAAGAGATTTCGCCGAGTAGAGTTCGCAAAATTTTTGTAAACCTTGCCCTCTTCTTTTTCTGCCAGACTTTACTTCAATGGCATATAGATTTTTTTGCCAACGCAAAATAAAATCTACTTCATCATTGCCTTTTCTCCAATAAAATAATTCATCTGATATCTGCAATAAGGTCATGCCCACACTTGCCTCAAAAACAAAAGGTTCTTTTTCATAATTTGCTGAAAAAAGATGATAAAAACAAGGTGCCAAAGGAATAATTTTAGGAGAAGAACTTTTCGTTTTAAAATCTTGAGAACCATATTTTGGAATTGTTTTAATAAGATAGGCAGATTCAAAAAGGGAAATATAATATTTAATGGTTTCAATATTTCCTTTTTCTTGTAACTCGCCCAAGATCTTTCGATAACTAATTTCTTGAGCAGGATAGCTAGCAATAACCGCGAAAGCATGCTTAAAGAGCGCCGGTTTTTTGACGGTAGAGAACTGTAAAATATCTTTGTCTAAAACGCGCTCAATAATGGAGGATTTCGTGTACTTTATATAGCGATCATAATCGTCCAAAAACTCATACGACTTAGGGTAGCCTCCGAATTTTAAATAAGTAGCTATATCCATCGGCATCGCCTGATTACTTTCACAATAATTCCAATGGTACACTGGAATTATTTCAAATCGCCCGGCCAAGCTTTCACTTACTCCCCTGGTTAAGGCGAGAGAGCTGGAGCCTAATAATAATAACTTGATTTGACTTTTTTTTCGTACTTGAGCATCCCATAATTTTTTTATGGTTTCGGCCCAATTATCTACTTTTTGAATTTCATCAATAACTAAAAGAGTACCATGACCCTTTTCTTGAGCGATTTGCCATTGTTCTAATGACCAATCTCTAGATAGGGAAAGTTGGTCGTCAGCATTGACAAAATGATGAGGAGTTTTTATGCCTTGCAAAAACTGCTGAACACCGGTGGTTTTGCCGACTTGGCGCGGGCCCATAATAAGCTGAATAAGCGGGTTCGGCTCGAGAAACCTCTTTTTAAGAGTCTCAACAAATGACCTTTTTATAATTTTTAAATTCTTACTCATAAATGGTAGACTAACCTATCATTTATGTCAGGTCAACCTATCATTCAGAGAGTTGGAACCATAACCTTCAAGTAAATACAGTAAAAATAAGTAGTTAGAAAGTTATGCTATTCTATTCTATTGTATTTAAGAGTCTTATTTTTGATATTTAATACATTTAAACATGTATAATAACTCGTTACTCTGGTTTTTAAGTATCTTAATTTAGTTATTAAGTGTATAATATATACAAAGTGCCGATAAGTCTCTTGTACGGAGTAGGTTTGGCCAGGAGAATTTATGAGTTTAGCATTAAAAGAGAACATATCAGATAGAGAGCTAATCGAGGGCATCAGCTCTTTTGATGTCACAGATTTTGATCTCATGAGGGACCTTGAGATATCTGAACCCACTCTTCGAAAATATAGAAAGGATAATGGAGGGAAGAAAGTTCGAAACTCTGAACCAAGAATGAAGTTGATTGTTCTTTATTTCACACTTAATTTGGCCAAGGAAAAAGGTTATAAAAATACATTTGAAGCCATAAAGGAAATTTTTGTTAAAGAGACACCTCTGCTAAAGTTTATAAATGAAAATGCCTCTGAAAATCTAATTATTATTGTTATAGAACAGGCTTTGAGTTCTCAGCTCGCAGTTAAGTCAAAAATGAATCCGATTGATGAATATAGGGAAAAGTATCAGTATTTAAACGAAGATACGTTGAGTATTGCTACGGAGAAAAATCCGGAACTTTTAAAAGAATTGGTAGAAGATACAGAATTAAGACCTTCAACTCGTGCTGATGTACTTGAGGCCTTATCTGTGGGAGGAAGAGAGGATTATTTTGAATTTGTAAAAAGTAAGATCGTTGAGTCAGCTCCACATATTAGAGAAGCTGCTTACAATGGATTATATGAATATTATGACAGTGACCAAAAATATTCCTTTTTAAAAGAAATTTTTCAAGAAAACCTTCAAGAAGAGAAAGCTGAAGGTGTGAGGGCCACAGTTACTAGCTTGCTAGAAGAAATGCAAGCCTCTTAAAGGTGAAGATTAGAACTAGGAAGTCAAAGCGAAATACAGAATATGAACTTGAAGACTTTCTTCTGAAAGAATTTTCCAAGGATAAAGAAATATTTGTGCCTGACCCAGAGTTATCTTGTAATGAATGTATTGAAGTTGAAGATTTAGAAAATAAAATCGATTCACCTCTTTCTTTCATGGTAAAGTTAAAAGCAGATATCTTATCTGATCCAAGAGCAATAAAACCAGGAGTCTCAGGTTATAAACTTCCGGAAGAATATAGTTATGAACTCGAAAAAGCAGAAAGTCTGTTCGAATCAATTGCAAATAACCACTATATTTTAAAATTAAAAGAGGAAGAATTAAAAAAGTTGGGTAAAATTATTCATTCCAAAATAAATGATGGCCCAACCTATTCTAACGATGAAGTAAATGATTACCTATTTGAGTCTCATGAGCAAAATGAGTGGGAACTTCTACTGAAGTTAGAAAATAAAAAAAAGTGGCGGAATTATATTGGAAGAAAGTTTAAAGATAAGCTAAAAAATGATTTTGGTAAAATAGATAAAAAAGGCGTAGAAGAGGCTATCGAAATTGATAAAGCTGGTTTTATTGCAATTGTACAAAAGATGAATAAACTTGAATGTTTCAATGAAGAAGAATTGAAGCATTTAGCGCCTTACTTATAATTGAAGAGTTGTATGGGATAAGGCGCCAGCAGGGATAAGGTGCCCGGATAAGGTGCCGGATAAGGTGCCAGCAGACTTGTCCTCCCGCGGATAAGGTGCCCGCGGATAAGGTGCCCGGATAAGGTGCCCGGATAAGGTGCCCGGATAAGGTGCCAGCCGCGGATAAGGTGCCAGCAGACTTGTCCTCCCGGGATAGGGATAAGGTGCCGGATAAGGTGCCAGCAGACTTGTGAATTAGCGGTAACTTGGAAATTTTGAACCTTTAAGAAAAATTCAAAAAGAAATCCTTCGGTGATTGAATAAACCCGTAATAATTTTCCCGCGTAATAAAAAGAGGTCGTGCCGGGTAGAGCTTGCAAAATTCCTGCAAACCTTGCCCTCTTCTTTTTTCTGCCAGGATTCACCTCAATAGCATATATATTTTTCTGCCAACGCAAAATAAAATCAACTTCATCATCGCCTTTTCTCCAGTAAAATAATTCATCCATTATTCGTGCCATGCACTCGGTATCTTGCGGATAAGGTGCCCGGATAAGGTGCCAGCAGACCTGTCCTCCAGATAAGGTGCCGAAATGGTAACTACTCATACCCCCACAAAAATTATTTTGCCAGTTGGAGGTTAATTGCCTCAAAAGATGCGTATCCCTCATAGCGTTTGGTTTTTACAAAGCTCGTAATCCTGGCGTATGCCTGTGCAAATT
>Ga0316206_1002682_pt1 | contig 11436 bp, 7 predicted proteins | sample 6monthpyrite_MG_FD_204942 | JGI IMG/M metagenome (GOLD analysis project Ga0316206, IMG submission 204942) | Microbial mat bacterial communities from mineral coupon in-situ incubated in ocean water Damariscotta River, Maine, United States -... | ecosystem: Environmental > Aquatic > Marine >...
AATTATTCTTTGTGAATCTTTGACTGACGAGAGACCGATGATGCCATATACTTGCTGACACCACATGCAGCCGCTCGCATCATTGAGAAAGGTCAAATACCATTCTTTTGTATGCATCGCTCGCTGCAAGAAACGATGCTGAAAGGCCAATACAGAGACAATGGATCGCGTGCCGATCATAACTGCTCTCGCATTGTGAACCCACCGGATGGTTCTGCGTACAAAGACACTGGCGTATTGCTGGGTCGATTGAAGATTGTGTTCTAGAATATTGATCAGTTTCTCGTTGAGGGTATACATGGCCAAGGACGACCGACCAGAGCGCAAGGAGTTGCTGCCAGATATCGATCCTGACTGGGTCAAATCGGCGTTGAGCAAGCCCGAAGATGATGTCCCCGAGATCGATCCGGATGACCCGGACTCGGTCTGGCTCTTGGGCAACGACCCCGAGGCGAAGTTTTCGAGCGTCGCCGATCGTCGCAATCAGATCCGCAAGCAGATGCTCTCGACTGGTGGGCAGTTTGTCATGGGCCTCTTAATGATGTTCATTGCTTTGGGGATCACGATCATGGCGATCACCAACCCCGAGAAGAAGTTCATTATCCCGGCCGCGATCATCGCGCCGATCAGTTTGATCTACATGAAAATAAAATGGCGACGATGGCTCGGCTCGGCGCCGTATTTTTATCGATTGATGTCATCGCTCGGTGAGGATGCCGAGAACATACTCGTCGAACACGAGAACAAACGACGCCAGAAGTATGTCAACAAGGTCGGCGATCTTTACGCGGTCAACAAAAAGAAAAAGAAATAATCCCCCGTATACCTCAATCAAGATAAAAGCCCACCGATTCCGATGGGCTTTGGATTGATTTCGCTTTGCAGACTTAGGCGAGTTCCGGGAATCGTTCGATGACAACCTTAACCAGATCCTCGACATGCGACGCCGATTCGTCGAATAGTCTTTGTTCTTCATCGGTGAGCTTGAACTCGACGATCTTCTCAACGCCGTCCTTGCCGAGCAGCGCCGGGACACCAACAAACAAGCCCTTGTGCCCGAACTGCCCATCGAGATAGGCCGCCGATGGGATGATGCGTTTTTTGTCTTTGATGATCGCCTCGGCCATCTGGATGGTGCCCAGCGCCGGGGCGTAATACGCGCTGGTGCCCATGAGCTTGACGACCTCGCCGCCGCCGACTTTGGCGCGATCGACACAGCTCTTGATCTTCTCGTCCGAGAGCAGATCAGTCACCGGGATGCCGTGGACCGAGGTCAGGCGTGGGAACGGGACCATGTCGTCGCCGTGACCGCCGAGCAGCATCGCTTGGACATCCTCGACGCTCACGCCGAGTTCCCATGCGATGAATGTGCGATACCGAGCGCAGTCGAGCGCCCCGGCTTGACCGACGATGCGGTTAGTCGGGAATCCTGTTGCCTTCCACGCGGTATAGACCATCGCGTCGAGTGGATTGGACACGAGGATCACTATCGAGTCTGGAGCATGCTGCTTGATGTTTTCGGAAACCGATTTGACGATATTGACATTGGTCTCGATGAGATCGTCTCGGCTCATACCCGGTTTACGAGGGATGCCAGCGGTGACGATGACGACATCGGAGTCGGCAATGTCTTTGTAGTCGGCGGTGCCGACGATGTTAGAATCGAACCCGTCGATTGGCCCGCAGCAGGCGAGGTCGAGCATTTTGCCCTTGGCGACGCCCTCCTTGTCGGGGATATCGAGTATCACGATGTCGCCGAGCTCTTTGGAGGCGGCCCAGTGGGCACAGGTCGCGCCGACATTGCCGGCACCGATGATGGAGATCTTTGCACGCTTTGGCATTTGGATGGTCCTTTCAGTCGTCTGATCCGGGGGGTCAAATCCTCCAACTTTCGACGCCGGCATTCACCGGCGGGAGGGTCTCTATCCTAGACCGCACCGAGCACAATCACGACTCAGTCATCAGATTCCGGGTCAGTATTGAGCCATTCGACGGGGATCAGATCCATCGGCTTTCCCGCCTTGGGCGGCAGCGGGACCGCGCCCATCTCGCCGCCACTGACGACAGGGATGAGCAAGGGCTGACCGGCTTGGAGCTGCCCGATCACCGGAGCGACGACATCACGGATCGCACCGCCCTTGAGGAAGTCAAACTGGCGATAGACCTGGCAGATTGGGCGGATGATCTGGGGGTGTTCGACCTCGCCGTCGCACGCTGAGAGGAATGCCTGGATCAGATTAAGCACATCGTCTTCGGGTTGCCCGCCGAAGGCGTTGCGGGTGATCGCGACGGGGGCACCGGTGAACATTTCGACACCCGGGGTGGCGATAAGCACCTCGCCGACGAATCCGGCATCGAGGAGATCGCTGGCGAGCTGGGCCGGGTGGAAGGCGACGAACCGCTCAGAGCTGACAATCCACGCGACGCCTTCATTGAGGGCGATCTCCCAGGCGTCCTTGGCATCCTCGATGAGTTCGATGATGGACTCGGGCATGGACTCGCCCCGCCAGATGGCGTTGAGTTCGGATAAATGGGCTTTGATGGCGATCTCGGATTTATCCATCGCCAATGGGCGTTCTTCGGGGTCCACCTTGTCGATCTCGCTGAGCGCCATCGCCAGAGCGTGGAGCCCGATGGTCGGGGCGACGGAATCGCGCCAGCGTTGCCCTTGCTCGTCGTTGGGCAGCGCCACCGCCGATTGTGCAAAGCTGATCCACCCGGCGAGGAGGGTTGACCAAGAGACTGGTTCGTTCATTTGGTTGGTATCGTTGGTCTGCATTATGGAATCGTAGTCCGGCAGTGGAGAATGGCTACAAAAAATCCCCCGGGCCGTGGTGGGCATGCCCGGGGGAGGGAGGCGTGAGATCGAGGGCTTGATGGCAGGGATGACGCCGCCTCGACCTCCGCTGGGTGAGCGTATTGTTCTATACACTCATTGTATCGTTCCCATTTATCTCACAAACCTGGCAGCGGCCAACGCCGTCTGATCCGGTATACACTTTGCTGAGTGCCCGCTTCGTGCATGCTCCGTGGCGACGAGCGCCTCGCATACGGTCAGTCGGGCCGGTTTACCATCGGGATCGGTCCGTGACCCCAGCTCTGGCAGCGTACATTCCGTTTGTTTGCCGACCGTCCCCGTCTAGGGCACACCGAATCGAGTGTCGTGTGCCGCTGCCGTAGCGGTTTGTGAGTGTTTTCCTTTCCTTTTTTCTAGCTGCATCCGAGTGAATTGCCGCAGTTGAGGCATTTATAGCAGGTACCCGAACGAACAGTAATCGTCCCACACACATCGCACGGCGGCGCATCACCAGACGATTCGAGCGCCATCGAGAGTGTTGCGCTGGCGGTCCGTTGGGTCCGCATCTCGGTCATCTGCACCTTGGTGTTCTTCCCGGTGTTGATCGCGGTCCGCGATACATGGGTCTCTGTGAGTGTCTGATCTTTGACCTCGATCTCACAATCAATCGTTTCGGCATCGGTGTTGGTGATCCGCCGGGTAATCACCGTGGGCTCGCTGAACTCTGGGCTCTTGTCCAGCGCTTCGGGCCGCTTTGGTGCATTGGCCTCTCGGTAACCTTCGATGAACTCCATCCCAAGCCAGCGGAAGATGTAGTCGACCAAGCTCTTGGCAAACGGGATATCCCGATTGGTGGTCATCCCCGAGGGCTCGAAGCGTTGGTGGGTGAACTTCTTGACCAAGCTTTCGAGCGGCACGCCGTATTGCAGCGCAACCGAGGTGGAGGTGCCCAATGAATCCATCAGCCCGCCGATGGTCGAACCTTCCTTGGCCATGGTGATGAAGAGTTCACCGGGCATCCCGTCGTCGTAGACGCCGCAGGTGAGGTAGCCCTCATGCCCGGCGACATTGAACTTGTGGGTGATCGAGCGCCGGGTGTCGTCGAGCCTTCTCCGCATCGGACGATGGACGATCTCGATTTCCTTCTTAATCACGATCCGGACATTCTCGTTGCCCACCGCGTCGGCGAGTTCGACGACATCATCCGTGACTTCATCAAGTGCCGATGCGAGTTCGAGTTCGTCGACCACAACATCTTCATCAAGCTCGTTGTCCGTATCACTCTTCGAGTTCAATGGCTGGCTCAGTTTACACCCATCGCGATAGAGCGCGTTGGCCTTGAGTCCGAGTTCCCAGCTCTGGCGATAGGCGTTCTTGATATCGTCAAGAGTCGCATCGTGAGGCAGATTGATTGTCTTGGAGATCGCCCCGGAAAGGAACGGCTGGGCAGCGGCCATCATGCGGATGTGTCCACCGGCAGAGATCAACCGAGTGCCGATGTTGCCACAGGTCGAGGCGCAGTCAAACACGGGGAGGTGCTCGTCTTTGAGATGCGGTGCCCCTTCGATGGTCTGCGTGCCGCAGACGAGTTGATTGAGTTCATTGATCTGGGCGTTCGTCAACCCGAGGAACTTGAGGGCGTTGAAGCCCTGGTCGGCTTTGGCAATTTCCGGACCGATACCGATCCGGGTGAGGGTGTCGTCGCCGAGCCCCCACGCGCTCAAGGCCATGCCGAGTTCGAACGCGCCGGGGAGTTGATCGGTGATCTGCTGGAGATCATCGTCATTCATGCCCTGCTCGATGAGCCATGCCGCGAGCGAGACGCCGGTGGAATCCGGGACTGAACTCGGCATCGGGACATGCAGGTTGAGCGTGCCGAGAATATATTGGATCATCGCCCGGCGTTGATCCTCGTCATAGCCCAGCGCTTTGAGGGCGGGATTGATCGAGGCGTTAGCAATCTTGAAGTATCCGCCGCCGGCGAGTTTTTTGAACTTGACGAGCGCGAAGTCGGGCTCGACGCCGGTGGTGTCGCAGTCCATCAACAACCCGATCGTCCCGGTGGGCGCGATGACGGTGGTCTGGGCGTTGCGATACCCGAACTCTTCGCCCAAATCCAAGGCTTCGTCCCACGCGGTGGTCGCGTGGTGGAGCAAGTCCATCGCGTTGCCCAGAGGCACGCCGTGATCGCGGATGAGTTCGTGATTGATCGGCACGGGTGCGATGCGGAGGTCTTCGTACTCGCCGCTGTCTCGCGCCACACCCATCGCCGCTCGGCGATGGTTGCGGATCACGCGGAGCATGTTGTCCTTCTCGACTTCGTACCCGGCAAACGCGCCGTGCTCGCCGGCCATCATCGCGCTCTGGCGATACGAACGCCCGGTCATGATCGCGGTCAAGCACCCACAAATCGCGGTGCCCTGCTCGGAATCGTAGGGAATCCCCGCCTGCATCAGCATCGCGCCCAGGTTGGCATAGCCGAGCCCGATGGTGCGGTAGTTGAAACTCAGTTCGGCGATCTCACGCGACGGGAAGGCGGCCATGAGCACCGAAATTTCGAGAACTATCGTCCACAGATCGACGCCGTGCTCGAATCCATCGATATCAAACTCGCGGGTCTCAGGATCATAAAACTTGAGGACATTCAACGATGCGAGATTGCATGCGGTGTTATCGAGGAACATGTATTCGCTGCATGGGTTCGAGGCGTTGATCCGACCCGCACCCGGGCAGGTGTGCCAATCGTTGATCGTCGAATCATACTGCACGCCCGGATCGGCGCATCGCCATGCAGCGTAGGCGACATCGTTCCAGAGTTGATTCGCATCGACGCTCTTGACGACCTCGCCGGTCGTCCGGTAGGTCATCTCCCATTGTGCCCCGGCATCGACGGCATCAAAGAACGCATCAGGGATACGGATCGAGTTATTCGAGTTCTGACCCGCGACGGTGGAATAGGCTTCGCCGTTGAAGTCGTAATCGAGCGTCAATCCGAGCCGGGCAGCGGTTTCGCCGATGGTTTCTGTATCACGCTCGGAAGTCTTGGTCCCTTGGATCGCCTTCATGCCTTCGACGAGGGCTGCGACCTTGATCTCCTCGCGGACCTTCCAGTTGACGAACTCGCAGATGTCCGGGTGATCCATATCAAGGCAGACCATCTTGGCTGCGCGCCGGGTGGTACCGCCGGATTTGATCGCGCCCGCTGCGCGATCGCCGATCTTGAGCCAGGACATCAATCCCGACGAGTTGCCCCCGCCTGAGAGCAGTTCGTTCTCGGCCCGGAGATTCGAGAAGTTGGTGCCGGTGCCTGAGCCATATTTGAACAGGCGGGCTTCGCGCTGCCACAGGTCCATGATCCCGCCTTCGTTGACGAGCGAATCATCGACGGACTGGATAAAACAAGCGTGAGGCTGTGGATGCGAGTACGCATCGTCAGCCAGTTCGGGCTCGCCGGTTTCTGGATCGACGATCCAGTGCCCTTGGGCGGGGCCGCTGATCCCATAGGCCCAGTTGAGCCCGGTATTGAACCACTGAGGCGAGTTGGGCGCGCACATCTGATGCACCAGCATGTAGACCAGTTCATCATAGAACGCCGTCGCGTCTTCGGGGGTATCGAAGTAGCCGTGGGTTTCGCCCCAGTGCTTCCAGCACCCGGCAAGGCGATGGATCACCTGGCGGGCAGAGCGCTCAGGGCCGGTCTTGGTCGAACCGTCATCATTGGTGATCGCGCCGGCGTCGCCGGGCAATGCAAACTTGTCCTCAAGCTGAGGCACGCCCGCCTTGCGGAAGTACTTCGACACCATGATGTCGGTCGCCAGCTGCGAGAACCCAACCGGGACCTCGGCATCGGGCATCTCGAACACAACCGAACCGTCCGGGTTCGTGATTCGACTCGATCGCGTGGTCCATTGGGTGGATGCGAACGGGTCAGTACCTTCCGTGGTGAATCGACGAGTGATTTTCATGCTGGTTCCTTGGCTTACAACTCAGTTCAAGTGTGGTATACGAATTTCCGTATTAGGCGAAGCCTTACGCCACATTTCCCGGTTTGTTCATTTGCCGCCATTCGTGTGGCCCGACATAAGTGTCGAATTCGTCCCACGAATACATGCAGTGTTCATTCCATACATGTGCGACTTCTGGCATCTGGTGTTTTTCCCATTGATGTGATGTCTGGATTGCTGCTTGCAGGTCAACTTCTGGATCTAAAATCATACATAAAACCGCCATTTCAGCATCTTCCATGCTGAATGCGATAGCTGACAAACCTGACAAACTTCTTGCTTCAAATGCTATAGCACAATCTGTTCCTTTATGGCAATAAACCCGCATAGCCCTATCCATGTCCGAAAATGATCTGGCGCCGGCAATACACCACATCCCGTCATGTGTCCTCTCAAAAATGAACCCTAATGATGTGGCAAGATCAGACCTAGCCACGGCACGACAACAATCCTTTGCCAAAGCAAGCTCAGTAACAGAATCATCAATAGCATCACGGTGTTCATCCAATTTTCGAATATCAACGATCATACTTAATCCACCCTCGGCAATGTCAGCCCACCCTGATCCTGATACTTCCCCGCCTTATCCGCATAACTCTGTGCACAAATCTGATCGCCCTTCAGGAAGATGAACTGGGCCAGCCCTTCGTTGGCGTAGACCTTGGCGGGCAGCGGCGTGGTGTTGCTGATTTCGAGGGTCACCTTGCCACGCCATTCGGGCTCGAGCGGGGTCACATTGACGATCAGCCCGCACCGGGCGTAGGTGCTCTTGCCGACGCAGAGGACCAGGATATCGCGGGGGATGTCGAACCACTCGATGGTCTCGCACAGGGCGAAACTGTTGGGCGGGATGATCACATGGTCGGTGCCCTGCTCGGCGGTATCAACGGTGACCATCAGGTCGTCGGTGAAGGCCTTGGGATCGACGACGGCGATGCCGCCGGTCTTGGGCGTTGGGGTGAAGATTTTGAAGACGGTTCCGACGCGGACATCGTATCCATAGGACGAGACGCCATAGGAGATGGTTCCATCTCGTTTGATGGCTTTTTCGAAGGGTTTGATCTCGACGAGTTGTTCGATCTGGGTATCACAAAGAACGGCCACGGCTTGCTCCATCTGTCGTTGCCGATATCCATCGGTCGACGCTTTCATCGGGGCATCCGTTGCCCCTGTGTTTCTCTCCCGCCCTTGATGGCCGCGCCCACGCGGATTCTCAAGGGTCACCCATGCTCACCCCAACAAGGCGATACGACAGCGTTTGGGCGTGTTTGTAGAATCCACACCCCCGATCCAAGCCGGACGCACTCGTCATCGATTTGTTGTGCCAACCGTACGGACTGGCGGTCCCCACCCGGCGTCACCCGCGCGATGGCAGGGCCATGCGGGGCATTCTCCCGAATGCACGATCCTGTCCCCAATCAGGTGTTGGCCTGAACTCGTTGCCCGCGCATTGCTGATCGCATCACCACGCACAACAAGGGGTCACAAACCAGAATCGAACGAACACCGAACCACTGTCGCGGATTTGGGTCAAAATGGAAACAGAATACCGGTCGTGCTCATCCGTATCTATCCATTGCTGATCTCGGCTGATTGTGGGCAACCTGTCGGTTGATTCCAACTCTCGATCTGGCAATGACTTCTCGGCCGGGCATACTCCCTTTTTTCTGTCTCGAACCACCATATCTCGATGATGGGTCGAGCCGAGAGCATATCACCACACAAGGTGTGGGGTAAGCGGTATTAGAGAAATTTCGATAAAATTCCTCGATTGTGGTTCCTTTTATCTCGTGCGCGGTCGGGAAGAAACCTGAACAGATCTGAACCCCATTTGAGCCAACTTGGGCAATAGCAAGCGCTTTCCGATCGACCGGGGTGGGTTATCCTCAATAGGGCACAGAATCAAAAACCTCTCATATGCCGTACATAATTTCAGTGTTGTTGATGAAGTTTTCCACAGATTGTTTGTGATGCGCATCGTTTCATCCACACAAATGGCGCACGACTTTTCAATCGTTGCACAACATCGTGCATACAACGCACCAGATCGTGCGTACCGCACTACGATCACACACAAAGGCATGCACGAGCGTCGCGCCCGAAGGACCGAAGAACGCATCATCGGCGCAAAGTACACACACCATAAAGGCACAACCCGTGAAGACCCCCGTAAAACTAGGTACACCTCTCTCTGTCTCGACTCGCCATACGCCCCACCGCGGGTTGATGACGGTGCTGATCGGGGTGCTCCTTGTTTCGTCGATGTCGACGGGTGGGTGTGGCGAACGCTGGAGGCGATGGAAGGATCGCAAGAAGCCCGTTCCAAAGGCACAGATCAGCCGACCGACCATCTCGCGGGATATCCCATCGTCGCTCCGTGGAACGATCGGGTCTGAAGCTCAGATCAAGGGCGTCCAGCAGACACTCGTCTCCGGGATTGGATTCGTTGTCGGGCTCAACGGCACCGGTGGATTAACGATCCCGGAGCAGTACGCGGCGCATCTCGAGCGGGAGATGGGCAAAGGCGGGGTCTCGGTTGCCAACGACCACGCGAACTCCAAGATCGCAGGAATGAGCCCACGGGATCTCCTGCGTGATCGCAATACCGCTGCGGTGATTGTCCAGGCGGCGATTCCCGCGGGCGCTCGTGCGGGCGAGACTTACGATGTCTATGTCCGGGCCATCAACGCGACGAGCCTCGAGGGTGGTCGGCTCTGGACGACGGAGATGCGGATTGGGCCACCGAGTGCGTTCGGAAGCCCTCAGGCCCGTATTTTGGGCAAATCTCGCGGCCCGATCTTCCTCAACCCATTCGCCGAACCCGGTGGACAGTTCGACGGGATTACGCGCGATGTCGGGCGTGTGCTCGACGGCGGGACGGTGACCTTCCCAACACAGATCGAGATCATCCTCGATAATCCTTCGCACCAGCGAGCCCGCCAGATCGTCAGCGCCATCAACAGCGCCTTCCCTGAAGTACGCGGCGATGGCGGACCCGCAGCGCGGGGGAAAGACGAGACACTCATCCAGATCCAGATCCCTAAACGCTATATCAAACGGCGGAAGGATTTTATTGACCTGATCTCGCATATCACCATCGACCAGTCCTATCCCGAGATCTACGCCAGGCGCTACGCACGGACGCTGATGGACAACCCCTATCTCGCCGGCGATATGTCGTGGTGCCTTGAGGCGCTCGGTGAGCGGGCGATTCCGTTCCTCAACGATCTCTACGACTACCCCGATGCCGGCCCCCGGCTGGCTGCCCTGCGGGCGGGTGCGGCGCTGGGCGATGTCCGGGTCGTCAAGTATCTCCGCGAGATGGCGCTCGACACCAACTCGAGCTTCCGCACCGACGCGATGAGCCTGATGAGCACCATCGACGAGTCGCTGCTGGTCGATACCACACTGCGTGAACTCCTCGAAGCCCCGGAACTCTCCGTCCGGGTCGAGGCATACGAGGATTTGATGGATCGCGCGACACGGGCAAGACGCGCCCGGATCGCCGAGATGTTTGACTTTGATCCCGGGCGGAATGGCAACGCGGCCAATCAGCTCGATATCCTCTCGCGGGTCTCGGTGCCCAACGATCCCATCCGCGGAGTGGGTCGAACACTCGTCGAGGGGAAGTTCTTCCTCGATATCGTGCCCTACGGCGATCCCCTGATCTATGTGACCCAGCAGCACGAGCCTCGGATCGTGCTCTTCGGGGAAAATCTTTCCTTGCACAAACCACTGCTCGCTTCGGCGTGGTCGGACCGGTTTATGCTCGCCGCCGACGATGTCAACTCGCCGATCCGGATGTACTACCGCGACGAGATGAACCAGACCACATTCACGATGGCGGATGTCCCCGAGCAATTGCCCGATCTGATCCGGCTTCTCGCCCACGACCCGACCCCAGAGAACCCGCTCCCTGGGCTGTCGATGTCGTACTCTCAGGTCGTTGGCGTGCTCTATCACATCTATAACGATCGGGGCGTGCTCGCAGCGTTTACAACCGAAGAAGACCGCCTGCTCGCGGATCTGCTCTCATCGATCAAAACCGAAGAAATCACGATGCGCCCAGAATCGCCCAACACAGAAGAAATTCTGGTCCCCGTCGATGACCCCAGAGCCCCGATCGTCGGCGCCAACGAGGGTGTCAGACGGACACGGCGGACGCTGCTGGTCCCGGTCACCCCTGTGGTCTCGCCAGAAGAGGGGAAAAATAGCGTTCAGTCGCCAAGCACCCCCCAGACAAGCGGGCAGACCAGCGGGCGGAAGGAATAGGGACGATCTGTCCAGATCACACATCGTCACCCATTGATTTGGGTTTTCTCCACCCGCACTCGGGGCATCCGTCGACAAAGATATACCCAAGCTCATAGCTGCACATCGGACATCTCCCCTTGTGCATCCGCCTGGCGTGGCGATAGGCGCGTTTGATCGAGAGCAGTACCCAGAAGAGAGCGGCATACAAGATCGTGTTGATCGCCAACCCTATCCAGATCGGGCGATAGGGGATCATCACGCTCTGGACCATCGGCGAGCCCTTGGTTGCTAGGACAATCGGGACCGAGAGCGCCCCCTTGATCGAGCGGGTGTATGAGCCATCGGATTCCGAGGTGCTTAGGTTGATTGCCCCACGGGATC
>Ga0316206_1002683_pt1 | contig 11435 bp, 9 predicted proteins | sample 6monthpyrite_MG_FD_204942 | JGI IMG/M metagenome (GOLD analysis project Ga0316206, IMG submission 204942) | Microbial mat bacterial communities from mineral coupon in-situ incubated in ocean water Damariscotta River, Maine, United States -... | ecosystem: Environmental > Aquatic > Marine >...
TCAATTCTGTTATTTCAGCATTGCATAATAAGCCACTTTCAACCGAAGAGCTAGACGCTTTGTGTCGTACATACAGACATCATTACAATTTGGAAAATTATCGGTTGCAAAAACCTTTTCCTGGGGTAGCTGAAATATTGGCACATTTCAAACGGCTGGGTAGTTCATGTTTGATTGTTAGTAATAAGGGAGAGATAGCACTTAGACAATTCGTCAATGAGTATGGTTTGCAGCACCAATTTGACAACATAATTGGTGAACGTAAAGCAGTACCAGGGAAACCTAAACCTGACATTTATCACAAGGTGATCAGCGAAGCCTACCCTAACATCCATTCCAAGCAAATATTACATATTGGGGATACTGTTGCAGACTTGGAGTTTGCTCAAAACATTGGTGCTGATAGTGTCTATTTGACGCATGGTTTTGGTGATGATGAAGCTGCAATGGAAATGTCTCCGACATGGTATTGCAAAGGGTTTCATGAACTTAACCAATTATTAACGAGTGGAGGGAAGCATGTTTGATTACAGTCCTCCACAGCTGCCATTTTTAAACCAAGCTGACAGAGTGCTTGAACACAACAACTTAATTAAAACTCTATTTTGGCAAAGTTGGCATGAAAGTTTTGAGCAGCATGCACTGCCACGTTTACCCCAAAATTTGATTGCACTTTGGCATAAATCAAGAGGAATATTTCAACTCGTTTTTATGTCTCATCGCTATGGTATGATTTACTTCGCATCTCGAGGTGAAATAAAGGCTCTTTTATCTTTTGTCAGAAATAAAGCCCGTGAAATAGATGAGGTTTACCAAACGTTATCCGATAAAAGGTTACTGAACTCAATTTACAATCATACCATCAATAACTTTGTGTTTAGTTGGCCAAGCAAAGTTGCTTGTGCTCAGATGATCGCGCCAAATCAGTTCCAATTAAGTAAAGAGCAAGTGCTGTATTATAGGGATGATGCATTTTTCAGACATAGTGCACAGATCAACCGTCTAGGTGATGCGATGGTTTATGATTTACACGACTTCGCTCATTTGGTTAGCACATTATGCAAACCTAGCTTGTACGGTTGTTATTATCACGATCTGAGTTCTAAGATCACCAACAAGCAATTTCGTAATATTATTGCTCTGCCTAGTAAACGAGAACTGGATAGCCAAATCGTCGCAGATGGATTTGTATATACTTATTTAACTAGACACTTGTATGACTCGTTAATAGCTGAACAATTCAAAGAGCCTGATGAATTAGTTGAAGCTATCGCGGAGCAGCTCTGCAATTATTACCTTGCAAAATGCACACTCGTCAGCTCAGAGGATAGACTTGCATACAAACTCTCTGTGCCAATAGAAACGAATCAACTTGTAGTCCTCGCTTTAAATAAACTATATGAGCATTCGGCATCTGAAGTAGAACGCTCGGTTTTCATAAGAGCTGAGCATGATAGTGGGCTATTGGATTTATCACCAGCTACACGTTTACAAACTTTAGCTGAGTCGTCACTGTGGTTTTATCCTGAAGCTCGAAATACTATTCGTCACCGCGCTCATACACTAGCCTACATTAAAACGGCAAAAGCATTGATACCCAAGCGTCCAGCTGAAGCATCAATTTTAGATAAAATTATTCATTTGCTAGCCGGTAACTCTGAAGCATTACGCGGTATTTTGGAGTTGCTATCGCTAAAAACTACGATCAATAAGGGAGTAATACTATGATTTCAGGACATATCGCGATTGTACATGATCATCCAAAAGCAGGTATCAAGTTTCATGATATAACAACACTTTTGAGTAACCCTGACGCTAGGGATCTTGCTATAGAGCAGTTAACAGAGCATTACCGTGGTAAAGTCAATTGTGTGGCAGCAATAGATGCTTTGGGATTCATTGTAGGGGCGATGGTGGCAGATAGATTAAAACTGAAGTTTGTACCTGTAAGAAAACCAGGAAAGTTGCCGCGCGAGACGATTAGCACAGATTACAGCAGTGAATATGCTAATAACAGTCTTCATATTCATAAAGAAGATATAGACCATGATGACAAAATTCTATTAATTGATGATGTACTTGGTACAGGAGGGACATGCTTAGCTGCAATTAAATTATGTGAACAGTTAGGTGCAAAAGTTGTAGGTGCAGGATTTTTATTAGAGTTGCCTAGTTTAGGTGGTCGTAACACGCTAGAGGGCTATAACCCTATTTGCTGTGGTCAATTATAGAACGTTGGATTGAGTAATGACAACGAATAAGCACTATGTTATTCCACAGCGGCAACGTCATTTAATTTTCTCAGCTATGAAGCAAAGAATCGACATCAGTAGTGATAGCACAATTGCTGAACTGATTGAACAAATGCAGGCACAGAAGTGGGCTGTGTTTATTTCTGGTGGGGCTCCTAGGGATTGGGTTTTAGGTAATTACGCCCACGATTTGGATTTATCCGTAAATGTAAGCTTCGCTACTCTGCATAATTTTTGCCTTAGCTTTTTCAAAAAAGAACTGTTACTTACGGATCCTGATTTTGGATTGGTTACCGTGCTTGGTTCGGAATACAAGTTGGACATCAACACATTGCGTGATGAACACTTTGCATTACCTACACCTCCAGAGCACCATTCGTCTTGTGATAATCACGAGGAGGAGGCAGATTTTAGAGCTACCGATATTGAGCGCTTGCGTGCTGATACATTATCACGTGATTTCTCTGTGAATGCTCTATACTATTGCTGCCAAAGTGGCCTTATTTTCGATCCATGTCAACTGGGTATTTCTGATCTCAACAATCATAAGTTGTCTTTAGTTATGTGCAGAAAAAGGTTGGCCGTTGACAATGTAATATGCATTCGAATTTTACAGTTTATGGCTAGAGGCTTCGAACCAAATGAGGAAGTGCATTCGATTCTAGTTGAACGATTGGAAACAGCCGTAACACAACGTGAAGAGTTTGAGGCATGGTTAAAAATCTACATTAGCACGAGTAAAGAGTACTATGAACGCTTTAAGTCATTAGCATATCAATATGCTTCCAATGCAAGGGTTAAAACGCTGCTCCAGCTGTACTTTACAAAAATGGAAGCCTTATAGTGAATAGTCTTTCAAAACGTAGTAAGGCCTTAGCGCTATTCATTTTAATCAGTATTCTTCTAGCAACTGGGTGGGCAGTTGCACATAGTCGCTATTATTTAACCATAGATAATGCTCGCGTAAGTGCGGATCTGATCACTATAAGAAGTGATACTGATGGTTGGATAATAATGGCAAATGCAGATGTACGATCAGAACAAGTATCAAAAGGTGAACCGATAATTACATTTGATGCTAAGGATATAAAATTACAACTGCAAATATCTGACGCAAAAATTAAACAAATAGAGGCTGGTATCTTGCTCAACGAGCAACGTTATGAAGTCGCCTTGGAGAAAAATGAAGAGCAACAGAAACAGTTTCTATGGCAGCAGAAGTTGCTTAATCGACAATTGGCTTTGAAGCAGGAAAGTTCAAACCTGCAAATGGAAAAAACCGATAATATTCGAAATTTGGCATCCATACATGCTGTTTCTAGGCAAGATAAGTTGGCAGCTCAATCTGCGTTAAAGCAAGCCCTTTTAGATATTGACATTCATAAAGCGAGAATAGCTGAGTACTCAGTACAAAAAGGGTTACTGTCAAATGAAAAACATCAGGCTCAGTTGATTTTGTACGAAATATCCCGTTTAGAAAGTAAAAAGAATGAAGCTTTAGCGAAACGCGCTCTTCTGGAAAATCAGCTAGTAAAGTTGTCTTTAGCTGCACCATTTGAAGGGATCGTCGACGAAGTATTTGTACGTGATGGTGAGTACGTTAAAAAAGGGCAACGTTTATATATGATGCATGATTTAAGCACCGTCAAAGTAGAAGCCAATCTATTAGAAAGTGATCTTGGTAAGGTTCATTTGGGTCAAAAAGTAGAAGTACAATTAAGTTATCAGCCAAGGCAATCAATCTACGGAGTGATAACCCGTATTGCGTCGGTCAGTAATGATTCATTAGCTTTGATCCCTACAAGCCAAATAAGCACTGACTTTGTTAAGGTCAAGCAGAGATTTACTCTTGATATTCAACTTGACGATAGTTCTAGATCTGTTGCCCCAGGCATGATGAGTACAGTAGTAATTCCACTATAAAAGGCATTATATGTTTAATAGGAAGTCAATAGCGTGCATTTTAACCGTTGGATTAGGGAGTTTTTCAACCTTACTGAGTAGTACAACCATTGAAGTCGCGTTTGTTCAGGTCATGGGGGAGCTAGGAATGAACTTGAACGAGACTCAGTGGACTGTTTCACTTTATATGGTAGTAATGACTGTTGCGATGCTATTGACTGCTGATCTAGTTAATCGTATTGGATGTAAATACACTTTTCTTTTCAGCTTTATGCTAATGATTATTGGCTCAGCAATTGGGGGTTGGGCCGATGGACTTATTAGTTTATTGTGTGGCCGGGCGTTACAAGGGATCGCTGCTGGGTTACAGGCACCTTTAGCAACGATTATATTGGGCCGTATCTTTGCCAAGGAAAAAATGGGAATTGCCATGGGGTTTTTTGGTGCAATTATGCTGTTAGCTCCTGCTTTTGGTCCTGTGATAGGGGGGTACCTGATCGAGGTAATGTCTTGGAGGGGACTATTTGCTTTTCAAATTCCCATGGCCGCACTGTCATTTGTGTGTGCTTTAAGTTTTTTACAACAAGATTTGCCCAGCGAGCGATCACATAAATATGACTGGTGGGGACTATCTCTTCTCACTGCGCTGCTGTCTACATTTTTTATTTGTCTACAGCTTGCCGAGCTGGAGGGGGTTTATACTACGGAGTTCGCAGTATGTTGTGCTGCCTGCGCATTATTTACATACATATTTTATTTTGTAGAAAGAGGGAGTCCTCAGCCCTTAGTGAATTTTTCTCTGTTTAAAGACCATGTTTTTAGCATCAATGTTGTGGTGATCTGTGTGCTGGGTGTATTTTTGTTTAGCTCGATTTTGATTGTGCCACTTTATTTAGTGGAAATAAAAGGACTAAGCGCTCGCCAAGCGGGAGAAGCACTACTGATACCTGGTTTGCTCATGGCATTGATGGCCCCCTTTTCTGGATGGTTGTCGGATCGCTTTCCTCCAAGGGAGATTATTCTATGTGGTTTAATCTTTAATGTATTTGCTATTTGGTTGACAGCGAAACAGGATGTCGCAAGCGCCATTTTCACTATAATTATGGCAACAGCTTTTTCTAGAGTAGGTATGTCGGTAATGTTACCCAGTCTGTATGTGAGTTCACTGAGGAGATTAGATGAACGGCAGTTGCCCTATGGTTCCAGTATGATCAACTTTGCGCGTCAGATAGGGGGAGCCTTGGGCGTAATGTTGTTTAGCCTCTTATATGAACATAGCAAATCTGTTTCTTCAGATAGATTATGGCAATCTGCTGTGAAGGCTCTAGAGTCAAGAGGCTATGTAGATTGGGAGGAAACTCCTAGTGAATTGAGCAGTATTGAACAGGGAATTCATGCGCTATCAGGTAACGCGGCATTTCAGTCAGTATTTAATATAAACTTACTCATGAATATTGTTTGTATCGCATTAATTTTACTGACGTATCTTCCTACGCTACGACAGAACCAACCCACTTCCATGACAACCAGTTGAAATTTTATACCACTACAGAAGTTGCCGTGCAAGATGCATTAGAACTACCCTAAAAAATATTGGAAGGTTTGTATAAAGCGATATCCGAAGTTGTTCAATAGTGCCAATTTGGTTGTTTACATTGTGTTTTGATTGTTCTGTACTAATATTTGTTTAGAATGATCCAACGTGATTCTGGGAATTGATTCAACAACAGGGAAAGGAATGACTAATTTGAACAGCATGGCTCATGGAAGAGATCTTCTAAAGAGCTAACGCCTAGAATGTGGAAAGAAAAGTTCGGGGATAATTTTTTAACGTCAGATCTGGCATGAATGGGGTGATCTAATCCCAGAATGATCGCTTACGACCAATTAAAGAATATTTCGTTCATTGAGCACTCAAGACATCGTAGCATGAATGGCTTTATGCTCAATTTGATGGCAGGATTAGTGGCTTATTGCTTGAAAGAAAATAAACCAAGCCTTAATCTATCTGCTCTAGAGCTGAACGCTATGGTCGTCGCTTAAGCCGATCTGAGGTTAAACTAGTAATATGCCATTACCGTATTTAAGTGTGAGCTTAGATATTAAATCGAGTGTTGACCATGTGTTTGGATACAATTTGTGCGTGAATAAAATCCGTGTTGTCTCTCGCTTTGGCGACCATGGCTTTGCGAGTATAAAAATACTTTGGATTTAATTGATGTTGAAGGCAAAACTGCGGCACAGACAAACCATTGGCGATTTGCTTCTCAACAAGGTGTTTCCACTCATTAAACGTTTTGCGGGTCATACGTTGCTCCATTATATTAACTGGAGCAACTTTACGATAGGAAATTAGTCAGAGAAATGTGCTATTGGCCGGACGCTTACAATATTTTGCATCATATTCAGGTTAGTCACTTTTGCTTACGTAACTCTCACTTTTATATTTCGCCATTACGTACCTCCTTGTGAGCCACACAAGTTAAATCTCAGATCTGAGCATCTTATACTACCTGCTCAACCTGAACACTTAACCCTTGTTTCACTTCTTCATAGATTTCCAAATCATTTCCAGGAGTGTCTAACGTAACTACCAAAGCATAAGGTATTTCAACCCCATCAAATCCTGCTCGCCCGTTACAATGAACCTGAATAGCAAGATGATCACCTTCAGTATATCCAGCAGCCTTATCTCCTTTCTTTACTTCATGGAATATGGTCCCATTTTTTAGGTGGTGGTGATAATAATCACCGTTATCCGTATTTATAACCTTGTGAGCTGGCGTCGCCCATAATTGAGCCCCTCTATAATCTTGGTGTCCATGATTGACCGGTGCAAACCAAGCAACAGTCACTATTAGACGCCTGTCTATTGTTTCAGCAGCTAAACTCGGGGGCAAAGGTAAGCGGTACTCATGGGCGGCACCATCTTTAATAACACCCGTATAAACCAATGTTGCTTGGTTTTTTTGACAGCCATGTATTCTGTTTTCGTTAACGACCCCGAAGCCAAGATATTGATTCAATTCAGACTTAAACGTACGACTATTATGTTTGTTTTTTAAGTGCTGACTAATCACATTTGTTGCTTCCTCGATGTGTTCAGCACCATGTGCTAACAAAGCTTTTAACACCAACGCATCAGGTGCAAATGATAGCGCGGTTTCATCACCAAGTTCTTTAATTTCCTTAAGAGTCTCACATAGAAACGCCAAACGTCGTGTTGCTAACGCAGCAGCATTGCTAGTTCCGGAAGTAAATCCATACGTATTTAATGCCCCTAAAGAAGAAGAAGGGAGTGCTGTTTTGACTCCAGGCCCAAAACGGGTACTACTAGCCGGCTCAAAAACTACATCGTCATTGGCTAACAAAGTCCTGTTGATATAAGTCTGCCGCCCCCCCGGCATTAGCAACTCTGGTTTTACTGAATTTCTCTTGCCTAAGGTTACAGGGTTTATAGGGCTAAACATACCAGGAGTTGTTACAATATCAATTTGATTTGTTGGTATGTGTCCTTCAAACCTGTCATGATGAGACGATTTAACTGTTATTGCATTTATAGCTTCGGCTGGCGACATCATACGACGTTCGTGCTTTTGTTTCGCAATAGCCTTTACTACCCTTTCTTCCAGTTCTTCTGGAGTCAGTGAGACTAAGTCTCTCTCTTTAGTACCCTCTAAACATATTCGTTGAGTCATGTTACCGGCACTCACAACGAATAACACAGCATGTTCAACAGAAAGCCAATCTAGCATTCTTGCCCATGGACTCATCTGAGAATCAAACAGTCTATAAGGATCACCTATAGATAAATTAATTATCATAACCTCAGGTGCAGTTGGCGGAAGACCATCTTCCCCCAATTTCATACGTATAACTGCTCTATGAACTAAATCTATTGGAAGATAATCTTGGGGAATTTGCTCAATTCTGGTTCCATCCAGTTGTTCACTTCCTGGTGCCAAAATCGGCCTTATATATAAAGGTCGTTCTAAAGAAGGCTCATCTCTTCTATTCAAATCGCCATGTACAATAAGTGAGGCCATTGAAGTTCCATGAACTTGTTCAGACGGGGCGCTATATAACGACTCAAAGTCATCCGGATCATCGATGGTGAGACGTCCAGCCAACGCTTCATGATTAGAAAGGGGTAAACCATCTAATAGCGCAACTAGAGGTGATTGCAAGTCGAGAGGGGGATGTTCAAATTTTTCCGCGTCAGAAGCAAATTGCTCTTCCGGAGCATCTAGTTTTGGAATAATACACTGCCCCAGCGGCCTAAAGAACATGACTTCATCACATCTCATCAGTTCAAATGCAGTACCGCTAGATTCAACCACTTGGCGTACTCTGCTTACAGGTAGCTTCCCCACTAAAGCGTGATAGCTAATCCCTTCATGTACGAAGCTCCTTGAAACTTGCCCCCCACATTCGGCTATTTTCCTTCGAATATGAGCTTCTGCATGCCCCCTTGCCAAACCATTTGGCCTGTACCAAAGCTCTATTTCAAATGGAATAAGAACATCGTATCCTTGAGTTGCATCCTCTACTCTGTATTGCCAATCTTCGAGAATATACGTACTTTCCAACCTGTCCCGTGTATCCCAAAATCTAATGTCTGCGCATTGGAGAAAAGCTTGTTTTAAAGGTGCATACCCCTCATCAATACTGCCACTTTCATCAAAGCGCCTCCACATAGTAAGGAGTCTGTGTAGCCCTGTTTGGTTGCTCATGGCTAAGTATGCATTTTTAACAACTGCTTCTATTTTTCCTTTTTTCTCATAGAAAAAGTTATCGTCCCTGAACTCCCTATCGACAATGCTCTGAGACAGAACTTCAAAACCTTGAACTTTAGACAATGCTTCAGCCAAATTTTGAACATCACCAGCTATTTCTAATACAAGAACTTTTTCAGGCTGCATACCCTCAGGTGTGTCTGCAAGTAGGATATTTTCAGCAAACCGCTTCTCTAAATTTTCAATTTTAGGAATAACTCGAGCAGCTTGTTCATGAAGTCCGGGAGTCCTTGGTGCACCACCTCGACCTTGTAATTTTCCTCTTTTACCGTCTCTTTTTGGCTTGTTAAATGTAAGTATGGGTTTGATTTCCATATCTAACTTCCTTGACTACTAATTAATTATGCTTTCTTTTCTGCCTTGTAACGGTTGGTCCAAAAAGTTAGGCAGTGAGAAGTGATATCTTTAATATTTCTTTCGCTATCCGGCAACCCGAGTACGTATTTTCTCTGAACATCTAATGCAAATTCTTCCAACTCAGCAAAGCTAAGTCCTGATAATTTACGTGCTAATGTACTTGGTGCCAAACCTAAGCTATGACCAATTCGCGATTCAAACTCTTCAAACCACTTTGTAGCCATTCGCTGAGTTGGGCTAGGTATTTCAACTTGAACTTGAAAACGTCTCCAGATGGCTCTATCAAGCATTGATTCATGGTTGGTTGCCCCCACGACTACAACATGACTTGGCAGCATATCTATTTGCTTCAGAAGTGAATTAACTACACGCTTCATTTCGCCATTATCGTTTGCATCTTCGCGCTCTTTTCCTATTGCATCAAATTCATCGAAAAACAGTACACAGCGTTGGGTTTTTATATGCTCAAATAACTTATCTATTTGTTGTGCTGTTTCACCAAGGAAACGGTTAATGATACCTTCATATTTAACAGTAAAAAAAGATACAGAGAGGTGATTGGCTAACGCTTCAGCCAATGTTGTTTTCCCATTTCCAGGAGGACCCGATAATAACAATTTATGCCGAGGTTCGAGATTATAGGAACGGAGCAGATCTCTTCGAGCATGTTCCTCAACAACCTCTTGGAAAACAGAGATAACGTTATCGGGAAGAGTCAGATCAGATAGCGTTTTTTGAGTGTGTATTTCATAGAATGCATTTTGAAGATCTGCATTATGGGTAAACTTCATACCCTCTACGGTCGCTGTACTTGTGAGGATATTTCTTAGCCTATCAGCCAAGTGATAATGATGACGAGCTTTGGCTTCGGCCGCAATTGCTTCCGCTGTTTTTTTGAAACGAGGAAGGTCACCCTTTATTCCAGTTTCAACCAAATTTAAAACCAAATCAGCTCTGGCCATGATGCACCCCTAGTTACTACATCCTGTAGTCTATCAGTAATAATATTAAGAAAACACACATATATCAACTAGACATTTTAATTCATTTAATGAATAATTTCTATGATTTAAGAAACTAAAATACAAGTATGTTTTTATTAAGTGAACCTGAGGCCGTGAAGCTCGCAGTGGAAAAATCTGGCTTGAAACAATCTGATTTCGCAAAAACTATTGGACGAAGCCAAGCTCAAATCTCAAAATACATATCAGGAGATAGCAAACCAACAGCAAAAATATATATTCACTGTATGAATATAGTTAATTCATTTGAATACGGTGATGGAAGCTTGTTGGAGCTGATTAATGAGATATCGTCGTTAGACGGAGAGAAGCATAAGCATATGCGTCATGCTGTAATTGAAATGATAAAAGCCTACAAGTCAAATCTTTAATTCGTTGAAACGTAAATTCAATTTACCCACTTATCTACATCCTCAGCAACGAAAGTTCCTCCTTTCTTGGGCTTCTGATGCGGAATCCAAGAGTAATTACCCATACAGACAAGTTTATCTCGATACACTGTTGGCCAAGACCTTATGCAGCTTTTCTATAGCGTACAGGTGCGGGACGATATCGCCGAGTGCCGAGGCGTATTTGATCTGTCATACGAATTTAGGCACCCGTTCTTTGGTCGAATCGACCAGAAAAGCCGACGAATTTACCTCCTTAATTTACGATGTTTTATTGAATTAATACAAATAGACGTTCGGCCCACCTTTTTACATCTTCCTCATTCAACCCGCTTTCAATCTTTGATTGCTGATGTGGTACGCTTTTATGATTCGCTTCACCAACTAACTTATCAAAGTACTTCATTGGCCAGCTGAATTGGTTGCTGAGCAATCTTCTTTCTATCTCTGATATAAAGTCTCGTAACTTGCCTTTTGGCGCTAATGCTCGAGCTGAAATGACTTTGGTTGCAATGGACGCTCTGCCGTCTGATGTATCCACCTCCAACAAGAAATAACCTTCGTTTTGATGTTCAATCCGTACAATGGCTATATACCTTGGTGAATCGTCATCCATGAGATGGCTTTTGCTGCGCCCAACTTCTGGTAACTTACGAACGATAGGCTTATTTTGTTTAACAAAATACTCTTGCTCTAATATCTCCAGCATTTTAAAGA
>Ga0316206_1002684_pt1 | contig 11435 bp, 8 predicted proteins | sample 6monthpyrite_MG_FD_204942 | JGI IMG/M metagenome (GOLD analysis project Ga0316206, IMG submission 204942) | Microbial mat bacterial communities from mineral coupon in-situ incubated in ocean water Damariscotta River, Maine, United States -... | ecosystem: Environmental > Aquatic > Marine >...
AAACGCCCCACCGCGTCATTAGATCGCAACCTGGCCTATTTGTCGCTGGTGGAATCGCTGGCGGGCTACCCCATCGACGGCGTCGTGCTGAACATCGGCTGCGACAAGACCACCCCTGCCCTGCTGATGGCCGCCGCCACCGTCAACATCCCGTCAATTGCGTTTTCCGTCGGCCCGATGCTGAACGGCTTTTTCCGCGGCGAACGCACCGGGTCCGGCACCATCGTCTGGAAGGCCCGCGAGATGCATGCGCGCGGCGAAATCAACGACGAGGAAATGGCCGAACTTATCGCCTCTTCCGCGCCCTCGACCGGGTTTTGCAACACGATGGGCACCGCCAGCACGATGAACAGCCTCGCCGAGGCGCTGGGCATGCAACTGCCCGGGTCTGCCGCCATTCCGGCCCCCTACCGCGAGCGTGGCCAGATGGCCTATCGCACCGGTCAACGCATTGTCGAGATGGTCTGGGAAGACATGCGCCCCGAAGAGATCATGACCCGCGAAGCCTTTGAAAACGCTATCGTTGTGAACTCTGCCATAGGGGGGTCAACCAACGCGCAAATCCACCTGAATGGCATCGCGCGGCACCTTGGAATTGAGCTGAGCAATCAGGATTGGGAGGATCACGGCCACAAGATTCCGCATATCGTGAACTTGCAGCCGTCTGGCGAATATCTGGGCGAAGATTTCCACCGCGCCGGCGGCGTGCCGGCCGTGGTTGGCGAACTGATGCGCAGCAATCTGTTTCCCCACCCCGGCGCACTGACGGTCAACGGAAAATCCATGGGCGAGAACTGCGAAAACGCGGAGATCATCAGCCCCGATGTGATCTGGCCGGTGTCCAAGCCGCTAAAGGAAAATGCCGGTTTCCAGAACCTGTCGGGCAACCTGTTTGACAGTGCGATCATCAAAACCAGCGGAATTTCCGACAATTTCAAGGCGCGCTACCTTTCCAATCCCGATGATCCGATGGCCTTTCAGGGCCGCGCGATTGTGTTTGAGGGGCCAGAGCATTTCAACGCCACAATCGATGACCCGGCGCTGAAAATCGATGCCAATTGCATACTGATCATGCGCGGGGCGGGTCCCATCGGCTATCCCGGTGGCGCCGAGGTGGTGAACATGCGCGCGCCCGATTATCTGCTGAAACAAGAGGGCGAAATAGAACTTCCCTGTATCGGCGATGGACGCCAGTCGGGCACATCCGGCAGCCCCTCGATGCTGAACGCCTCGCCCGAGGCGCCCGATGGCGGTGGTCTGGCGATTGTGCAAAACAACGACATCGTGCGCGTCGATCTGAACACCGGCACGGTCAACATGTTGGTGTCCGACGAAGAACTTGAGCAACGCCGCGCCACCCTAGAGGCCAGCGGCGGCTTTCCGATCCCGGAAAGCCAGACCCCTTGGCAGCAATATTTCCGTGAAATGGTGCAGCCCTTCTCGCAAGGGATGACCCTGCGCGATGCCCCCAATTACAGAGATGTCGGCTATAAATATAAGCCGCGTAACAATCACTAAAGGATCTTCTACATGAAACTCGTTCGTTACGGTGCCGCTGGAACCGAAAAGCCCGGCCTGATCGATGCAGATGGCAATATCCGCGATCTGTCGGCCCATGTTGCCGACATCAATGGCGACACGCTGGGCGATGCCGGCCTTGATGCCCTGCGCGCGATTGACCCAACCAGCCTGCCGCTGGTCGAGGGCAACCCGCGTTACGGCGCCTGCGTCGGCAATATCGGCAAATTCATGTGTATCGGCCTGAACTATTCCGACCACGCCGCCGAGACCGGTGCCGCCATCCCGGAACACCCCATTCTGTTCATGAAGGCGAATTCGGCGATTTGCGGCCCCAACGACGACGTGGTCATGCCGCGCGGATCGAAAGCCACCGACTGGGAGGTCGAGCTGGGTGTGGTGATCGGCAAAGCCGCGAAATACGTCTCAGAGGCTGACGCGCTGGACTATGTCGCAGGTTATTGCACCATCAACGACGTGTCCGAACGTGACTTTCAGGCGAAACGCTCTGGCCAGTGGACCAAGGGCAAATCCTGCGACACCTTTGGCCCCACCGGCCCCTGGATGGTGACCAAAGACGAAATCGCCGACGTGCAAAACCTGGCCATGACCTGCGATGTCAACGGCAAGCGCATGCAGAACGGCAGCAGCAAAACGATGATCTTCACCGTGGCGCAGATCATTTCGCATCTGTCGGAACTGTTCACTCTGCATCCGGGCGATGTGATCTCGACCGGGACACCTCCGGGCGTCGGTCTGGGCATGAAACCGCATCCGGTTTACGTGAAAGAGGGCGACGTGATGGACGTCTGGATTGAGGGCCTCGGCGCTCAGCGCCAGACGGTGAAGGCCGACACATGAGCAAACCAGACATGCTGCTGGTCGGCACCGCAACCCAGCGGATGCTCGATCAGTTGGGCGAACATTTCACGGTACACGCCCCGGCCCTGGAAGATCGCGATGCGGTTTTGGCCGAACGTGGTGGTGATTTCACCTATCTGCTGGCCAACGGCCATGGCGGCGTGCCCGGCGCGCTGATGGGGCAATTGCCCAACCTCAAAATTATCTCCAGCTACGGCGTCGGTTATGACGCCGTGGATGTCGGCACGGCTGTGCCGCGCGGCATCGTGGTGACCCATACGCCGGGCGTGCTGAATGACGAGGTCGCCAACACCGCGATCATGTTGCTGCTGACCACGGCGCGTAATTTTGTGGCCGATAACGCCTATCTGCACGCAGGCCGCTGGGCGACCGAGGGCAATGCGCCACTGTCGACTGGCATCGCGGGCCTGAAAGTCGGTATTCTGGGGCTGGGCCGCATTGGCCTTGCCACGGCGCAAAAGCTGGCCGTTTTCGGGGTGGATATCGTCTATCACGGACGCAGTAAGCGCGACGTTCCCTATGCCTATTACCCCGACCTGACAGAGATGGCGCGCGATGTTGACGTGCTGATTTCAGTCGCGCCGGGCGGCGCGGCGACGCAGGGCATCATCAACCGTCAGGTGATGGACGCACTGGGGCCGCAGGGCATTCTGATCAATATCGGTCGTGGCTCGGTGGTGGATGAACCCGCGCTGATCGCGGCGCTGCAAGAGGGCCGTTTGGGCCGGGCGGGCCTGGATGTGTTCGACAAAGAACCCAACGTTCCGGCAGACCTGATGGCGTTGGAAAACGCCACGCTGCTGCCGCATGTCGGCAGCGCCACGTTTGAAACCCGTCAGGCGATGGGCGATTTATGTGTCGAGAACCTGACTGCCTTCCTTGCAACCGGCAAAGCGGTGACACCCGTGCCGGAATGTAGCGACCTCTAGGCCCAGAACCCCGCCCATGCCGCGTATCGCCAACATCGACACCCGCCTGTTCAACGTCCCGCTGGATGAGGTTCTGGTGGATGCCAAACACGGCGATCACACGCATTTCCAGTTGATCACCGCCACGATCACGCTGGAAGACGGCAGCCAAGGCACCGGTTATACCTATACCGGCGGCAAGGGCGGGCACGCCATCAAGGCGATGATAGACCATGACCTGACCCCGTTCCTTGCGGGGCAGGACGCCCGCGATATCGAGGCGTTATATGACGGAATGCAATGGCATGTGCATTACGTCGCGCGCGGCGGCATCGCGTCATTTGCCATTTCCGCCGTCGATATCGCGCTGTGGGATATCCGCTGTAAGGCGGCCGGGAAACCGCTGCACGAGATGGCGGGCGGGCATGGCACCACTTGCAAGGCTTATGGCGGCGGCATTGATCTGGGGTATTCCCTGCCCAAACTGCTCGACAGCATTCGCGGCTATCTGGGGCGCGGGTTGAACGGGGTGAAAATCAAGATCGGCCAGCCGACCCTGGCCGAGGATATCAGCCGCATCGCCGCTGTCCGTGACCTGATCGGACCAGATATCGCCTTTATGGTCGACGCGAATTATTCGATGACCGAAGCGCAGGCGATAACAGCCGCTAATGCCTTTAAACCCTTTGACCTTTTGTGGTTCGAAGAACCGATTATTCCCGATGACTTTGCCGGGTTTGGCCGCATCGCACAGGCCACCGGAATGCCGCTGGCGATGGGTGAGAACCTGCATATCATCCATGAATTTGAACGGGCCGTCGAACACAGCAGACTTAGCTACCTGCAGCCCGATGCCAGCAATTGCGGCGGTATCACCGGCTGGCTGCAGGTCGCGCGGCTTTGTGCCGAAAATGACATCCCGGTCTGCTCGCACGGGATGCAGGAACTGCATGTCAGCCTGATGGCCAGCCAGCCACATTCCGGCTGGCTAGAGGTGCACAGTTTTCCCATCGACCGCTACACGCACCGCCCGCTGGTGATCAAAAATCATTTGGCCGTCGCCCCCGACACGCCGGGCACCGGGGTCGCGTTCAACTGGTCTGTCCTGGACGCGTTCGAGGCGGGCTAAGCGCCGCAAACCAACGCTAGGCTTTTCTTTCCAGCGCCTCTCGCACCGAATCCAGCAGCAACGCCCGCGACACCGGTTTCATCAACCTGATGTCGTCTTCACGCAATCCGTCGCCTGTCAGGTTCTCTTCGCTGGCATAGCCCGACATAAAGACCACCGGCAGATCAGGCTCAATCTCGCGAAGCGCCTTCGCCAGCGCGGGGCCCTGCAATGTGCCCGGCATAACGATGTCAGTCAGCAGCATGTCAAACGGCCCCTCGGTGCGGAACAAATCCAGCGCCGCATCGCCGCTTTTCCCTATAACCACATGATATCCCTTATTTTCCAGGATCCGCACAAGGATATCGGCCACCGCCTGCTGATCCTCGGCCAGCAGCACCCGTCCGGAAGATTCGGCCTTCGGCGGTTGCTCTGCCTTGGCGACACCAGCGACGGTTTCCGGCTGCACCTGAGCCTTGAAAAACAGCCTGACAGACGAGCCTGCTCCGGGCTCTGTCTCTATATGAACACTGCCACCCGATTGCCGCATGAATCCGTGAACCATTGACAGCCCCAATCCACTGCTTTCGGTCATGCGCTTGGTGGTAAAAAACGGCTCGAATACCTTTTCCAGTTCGTCCTTGCCCATCCCGATCCCGGTATCGCTGACCATCAGCATGACATAGCGCCCGGACAAAAGTTCATCACAGTCCGCCTTGGCGGAATCACGGTTGATCTCGCGATTTTCGGTGGTGATCGTCAGCAAACCGCCCTCGGACATGGCGTCACGGGCGTTGATCACAAGGTTCAGCAAGGCACTTTCGGTAGAGGCAAGGTCTGCCTCGACCGGCCATAGCCCCTCGGCCAGGGACACCCGCACATCAATGCGCGCCGTCAGGGTTCGGCGCATCCAGTTGTCCATATCCCGCACGATTTCATTGAGGTTCAGAACCGTCGGCTCCAGATGCGCGCGCCGCGCGAAGCTTAGCATTTTGCGCGTCAGATCGCCGCCGCGCATTGTGGCCTTTATCGCCGGATCGATCAGTTCTACCGCCTCCGCGCGGGGCGATCCGTCTCTCAGCAACTCAAGATTGCCAAGAATGACGCTCAGCAGATTGTTGAAATCATGCGCTACCCCACCAGTCATTTGCCCGACCGCCTCCAGCTTTTGCGCCTGTGCCAGTTGAGACTGCAAAATGGCGCGTTCTTTTTCGGATTTCTTGCGCTCTGTGATATCGACCATATTGCCACGTATCAGTCGGCGGGTCGGATCCGGAAATCGTGACAACGAAGCATGGCACGGCATTTCTTCGCCGTCAGGGCGCAACTGAACCCATTCAAAACTGGGGAATTCACCCGCCAGCGCCAATCCCATTTTCAGCGCGGCCTTTTCAACCGACCGCATGCCGTCTGGCTGAAATTCCGGGGCAAACCCGGCCGGTCCCCGGCTGCCGATCAATTCCTCAACCGGAATACCAAAAAACCGGGCGGCAGCTGGGTTGGCATCGACATATAGATTGCTGTCCAGATCAAAAATCACAATGGCCTCGGTGGCATTGTCCACCAGTGCGCGATACCGCTTTTCGCTATCGCGCAACTCGCGCAATGTCAGATGCGTGGTTACGCCGTCGCCCAATCGGCGGCCAATCGCCCCAAAAAGTACCTCGGCCTGATCATAGATCATATTCCTCACGGCAATGATGTATCCCAACAAACCACGGGTTTTCGTTAAGTGGGCGCAATGCCATGACCATCTGCGACTGTATATTAAAGCGCGCAAGCATTGGCCCGTGCACGAAATCGGGTGCCCCCGACAATGGATCGAACCGGACCGGACCATTGCTGTTCAGATTGATCTTCAGGAATGCGTCAAGCCCTTCCCAGATCGGGAATTCACCATGCAACGCCAGGGCACCCTCAAATCCGGGTCGATAGCGTTCTGCAAGCATGTGGACGGAATCGGCACCCGGTTTACGAGATTGCAAGACCCAGGCCCGTTCGCAATCAAATATGTCCAGTATATCGCCCAGTACCGCGTCCAGCATGTCGTCCAGCGACTTGCTATTGACGATGGCCGTGTTGATGCGGTCCAAAGAGGCCAAAGCATTCGCGGGAACGCAGGATTTGTATCCGTGTCCATCTCCCATTCCAAAAACCTGCATTCTTTTGGCCACATATGTCAATTGGGAACGACGATTGTCCCTGCGCACGCCCGGCAACGATTTCAGTCGGCGGCAACCGGCCCCGGTCCGGCAACGCCACACGCTGGGCCAGTTGGAATCCCGCGGAACCCAAAGGGCGATCACGCAGCCGTGATTTCCTGCCCCCTTGGACAAACCCCGTGATAGTCTACCCTATCCACCGGCCAGCGCGAAATGGCCGCCTTTAGGGAGACATGTAATGAAAACAATTATTTCAGCCGCGCTTGCGGCCTTATTATGCAGCACAGGCGCACAGGCGGCGACGTTCAAATGGGCGGGCACCACAGACCCACAGACGATGGACCCGCACGCGGTGAACTCTGCCCCGGTGCTTGGGTTTCTCAACAACATCTACGAAGGGCTGGTGCGCCGGGGCAAGGATATGTCTATCGAGCCCGCATTGGCCACCAGTTGGGAACCGATTGGCAAGGGCGATGGCTGGCGCTTTCATCTGCGCCGCGATGTAACATTTCATGACGGCAGCACGTTTGATGCCTCTGATGTGCTGTTCAGCTATAATCGCGCCTCTAGCGATGCCGCCGATGTCAAAGGCTGGTTCGCCCCGGTGTCCGAGGTGAAGATGGTGGATGATTTCACCGTCGATTTCCTGACCAAGGCGCCCAACCCGATCTTCCCTGACAGCATCGCCAACTGGATGATCATGGACGAAGACTGGACCAGCCAAAGGGGCGCTGAACTGCCCGACAAAGAGGTCGGCAACGCCGCCACACTAAACGCCAACGGTACCGGCGCCTTTATGCTGAAAAGCCGTCAGCCGGGGCTGGAAACCACACTGGTTCCCTTTGCAGGCTGGTGGGGCGAGGCCACCCATAACATCACCGAGGCCACGTTTACCCCGATCCAGAACCCCGCCACCGCCGTTGCGGCGCTGTTGTCGGGCGACGTCGATCTGATCAACCCGGTGCCAATCCAGGATGCCGCCCGCCTGTCAGGCAATGACGCCGTCAAGGTGATTCAGGGCATCGAGGCGCGGGTGATCATGTTGGGCTTTGCGCATCAGGCCGACATGTTGAAATACGGCGACGATGCTGGAAAACCCAACCCGTTCAAAGACGTGCGTGTGCGCAGCGCTGTGGCAAAGGCGATCAACGTGCCGGCGATCCTGCAGACCATCATGCGCGGCAATGCCGAACCCGCCAGCCAATTGGTCAGCCCCGCCATGCGTGGTTATTCAACCGCCCATGCTGCGCGACCTGCCTATGATGTCGACGCCGCCAAGGCGCTGCTGGCCGAGGCTGGGTATGCAGATGGGTTCTCTTTTGGCCTCAAATGCCCAAATGACCGCTACTTGAACGACGAAGCCGTCTGTCAGGCCGCCGTCGGCATGTTGGCCCAAATCGGCATCACCGCAGAGCTTGATGCAATGCCGGTGCGCACCTACTGGCCTGAACTGCGCGAGGATAACTTTGATATGTACCTGCTGGGCTGGTCGCCGGGCACCTTTGACCACGAACACCCCATCCGTTTCCTCGCCTCGACCCCGAACAAAGAGAAAAAGCTGGGCAGCTGGAATTTCGGGGACTATTCGAATGCGCGCATCGACACCCTGTTGCCGATGATTCAGTCGGAAATTGATGATGCCAAACGTCAGGCGATGATCGACGAGGTAACGCAGCTTTACCAAAGTGAACACGCCTATGTGCCGCTTTACGTGCAGCCACTGGTTTGGGGAACAGGCAGCAACATTGACCTGACCCAACGCCCAGACAACTTCTTTATTCTGCGCTGGGTGACAGTTAACTAACCTTGCCAAAATATGGCCAGATGAGTCCCGGGCAAAGCTTGCCATAACGCCCATTGCACAGCCAATGGGCGTTTTTTTGCGCATTCCCCCCCTCAAAAGGGAAAATCTGTGGCTGTTTTCAACACTTCATTTACGTCTTCACCGGACACTATTGTGACGCGCGGCATTTCAGGTGAGACTTTCCGGCGATGGACGAAAAGCCGACAACACAACAAGATCAAGCCCTGACCAAGCTTGCTGCGGACATCTGTTCGGGCGGGACGGCATCGCTGCGTTCGATGTTTGAATCTGCCTCCAGCCAGCCACCGCTGATAAAATGGTCCCCCGACATCAGCGACCTGCGCCATCCCCTGGTGGTCCGCTTTGCGCAACTCTGCCAGACCCTTTGCGCAGCAGATGGGATGATCCTGGCCAGCGACTTTACCTTGGACGCTTTCAGCGGCCTCAAGGACTGGATGACGATCCTCGACAACGACGGCGGCGATCTTCGCTATTCTCATTACGGCGACGGTATCAGCACTGTGCGCGGGTTTTCCAAAAAGGATACCGTGGCGGCCGCACATCGCGACCTGATCTCAGAGTTTTTTCAGGGGGTTTATCGCGCAGTACAAACCCGCAAAGAGTGGCTGCTGACGGTGCATGAACCCCCCAGAAAAATTTTCGCCCGGAACTGGGAAAGCCTGGCACTGCCGCTGCTCGACACGACCGGAGCGGTCTCGCGGCTCATCAATATCTCTGTTCCCGACAATGAACTGCGCCCGGGGCTGGAAATCATTCCCGACCCGGTGCTGATTGTCGATCAGGACCAGATCGTGCGGTTCGCCAACCGCGCCGCGCGCGAGATGTTCGACCATCAGATCTATATTGGCACCAATATGGATCTGTTCACCTTTTCGGGCATCAACTTTACCCCGCCCGCCCCACCAGAGGAAATGGCCCAAAGTCGTGCGGTGCATGATGTGGTCAGCATTGTGCTGCGCGACACCATGATCGAACGGTTTTTGCTGACGATCAGCGCGACCGAACAATGGGGCACGGCCTACTACGTCCTTACCCTGCGCCCCGCAGTCGAACAAAAACTTGATCCAGCCACGGGTTAACCGCGCTTGACCGGACCTGCGCACCACGTCACGCTGTGCCGGTTGGGTCAGGGGGTCACAGGTGCTCAGCTACATCATCCGCCGCGTGTTTCAATCGCTCCTCGTCCTGTTGGTCGTGGGGCTGGTGGCATTTTCGATGTTCCGCTTTATCGGCGACCCGATCGACAACATGCTGGGCCAGGAACGCACCGCCGAAGATATTGAACGATTGCGCGGCCAGCTTGGCCTCGATCAGCCCTTTGTGGTGCAATATGCCAAGTTCCTGATTAACGCAGCGCAAGGCAATTTCGGCAGCTCTTACCAGCAAAGCCGCCCGGTCGCTGACATCCTTGCCGAGCGTGCCCCCGCCACGCTGGAGCTCGCCGCCGTATCAGGCGCCTTCGCGCTGTTCTTTGGCATTGTGCTGGGCGTGTTCACCGCAATCCACCGCCGGGGCTGGGCCAGCCATGCTATCATGACCGTCTCGCTGATTGGCGTGTCGCTGCCCACCTTCCTGATCGGCATCCTGCTGATCTATGTGTTCAGCGTAGAGCTGGACTGGCTGCCCAGTTTCGGACGCGGCAAAACCACCGATCTTGGCGGGTGGACCACCGGCTTTCTGACCGCCAGCGGGTTAAAGGCCCTGATATTGCCCGCAATTACGCTGGGCCTTTACCAGATGACCCTGATCATGCGTCTGGTGCGCGCCGAGATGCTAGAGGTGCTGCGCCAGGATTACATCAGCTTTGCCCGCGCGCGTGGAATACCTGAACGGGTGATCAATTTCCGCCATGCGCTGAAAAACACGCTTGTGCCGGTGATCACCGTCACCGGCCTGCAACTGGGCAGCATCATCGCCTTTGCCATCATCACTGAAACCGTGTTTCAATGGCCCGGCGTCGGGCTGCTGTTCATCAACGCCATCCAAACCGTCGATATCCCCGTCATGGCCGCCTATCTGATGCTGATCTCGGTGATGTTCGTCGCCATCAACCTGGCCGTCGATCTGCTATACGTCGCCATCGACCCCCGCTTGCGGGGCCAGACATGACTGCTTTGCACACCAGAGGTGCAGCATGACCCGCCTCGCCGCCTTTTGGGACAGCGATGTCGCCTACAGCCTTCGCCGCTCGCCCATCGCGTTGCTGTCCTTTTTCGCCGTGCTGTTGCTGACCCTTGGCGCGCTGTTCGCCCCGCTTATTGCCCCACATGACCCATTCGACCCGGCAACGCTGAACCTGATGAACGGCTTTACCGCCCCCGGCACCGCGAACGCCTTTACCGGCGACAGCTTTGTCATGGGCACCGACAATCAGGGCCGCGACGTGCTGTCGACCATCCTGTTCGGCTTGCGCGTGTCGCTGTTCGTCGGCTTTTCGGCAGTATTTCTGGGCATGGTGCTGGGCATCACCGCCGGGCTGCTGGCGGGCTACAAGGGTGGCTGGACCGAGACGATCATCATGCGTATCGCCGACGTGCAGCTGACCTTTCCCGCCATCCTCGTCGCCATGCTGATCTTTGGCATCGCCAAGGGGTTCACCCCGGTAGAATACCGCGACCAGATGGCGATCTGGGTGCTGATCCTCGCCATAGGTCTGTCCGACTGGGTGCAATTCGCCCGCGTCGTACGCGGCGCCACGCTGGTCGAGAAACAAAAGGAATACGTGCAGGCCGCGCAGCTGATCGGGCGGTCCAGTGCGGCCATCATGCTGCGCCACATCCTGCCCAACGTGCTGTCGCCAGTGCTGGTCATCGCCACGATTTCCCTAGCGCTGGCAATCATAGCAGAGGCGACGCTAAGCTTTCTTGGCGTCGGCGCACCGCCCACCCAACCTAGTTTGGGCACCCTCATCCGCATCGGTCAGGGCTTCATCTATTCCGGCGAGTGGTGGATCCTGTTCTTCCCCGCCTGCACCCTGCTGGCACTAGCCCTAAGCGTCAACCTGCTCGGCGACTGGCTGCGCGACGCGCTGA
>Ga0316206_1002685_pt1 | contig 11432 bp, 12 predicted proteins | sample 6monthpyrite_MG_FD_204942 | JGI IMG/M metagenome (GOLD analysis project Ga0316206, IMG submission 204942) | Microbial mat bacterial communities from mineral coupon in-situ incubated in ocean water Damariscotta River, Maine, United States -... | ecosystem: Environmental > Aquatic > Marine >...
TAAGGGATGCGGAGACCTTGCGAGCAAACTCCAAAAAGCAATATCCAAAAGACTTATGAAATTATCTCAAAACAAAAAGCGGTTAAGGGAAAAACTTATTATAAAATTTTCTCAATGGACAAATGATCTGAAAATTTACGAAAAGCTTCGTGAAGGACCCAGAGTCTAGAGTTGATCTAGTAAAATGGATAGCCTGAAAAAAAGAGAGGTAGTTAAAAATAAAAAAATGATCCAAAAAATATTGAAGGGCCACTTAAGAAAAAAAATATTTATCCGAAGGGAAAGTAACAATAAAAACCAAGCATTGGCGCGGTCGGATATTTGTTCCAAATCTAAGGTGCCTTAAACTCTAACTACTACACGTAATTTCCGTGATCTACTGGCAACCACTCTATTGACTCACTTCAGTGCTCTGATACGCTGGCGTATATTATTTAAAATTGAGTGGCAAACATCGTTTGTTGGGGAGGGGCCGTGTTTTCTTTGGAATTTCGAAATATAATTTATCGGCTTAGGATATGCTTAAATATTATAAATGATAAAGAGAATTGCTTATAGAGATTTGTATAATATTAAATTAGCTGACCAACTTCAGCTTTATTAGAAATATCATACAATTTATTTTCAATAATTTGTAATGTTAATACGCAAGCTGATTCGGGATGAAAGATATAGCATTTATCACCCTCAATTTTATACCTACTAGCCACTATCTTTTCTTCACCATTCGTAAAATTTGGATAGTTCAACATAAGGGATGGTTTTGAATCTGTTTGAATTTGCATAGGCTGATAACCCTCTACTTTACTCCTGAAATCAGGATTGTGTATATTTTCACATATCTGACTTGCATTGTCAGTAGGGCAATAAATTTTTACTATATCACTATTATCTAAGTTAACTTTCCTTCTAACTAAAAATTCTGTCGTTTTTAAACCCGCACTAAATACCTGAAATAATGTGGTCAAATCACTAAATTTATCTTCTTGAACTAGATGCTCCCATTGATAACCCGTATTTACTTTAGAAACAAAAAACTCTTTATCAGTAAGAATATCTAGCGATAACTCAATTCCATACAATCCATAGGCTGAATAACAAGCTTCTAATGGCCAAGCTGTAACTCCTAAAAACACGTAATCAATAAACCCATTTCTTGCGTCATTTACTTTCGTTTTCCCCATATAATTGAAACTATTATTTAATCCCCATAATGTCGCTTTTGAGTAGATTTTACCTGAGTTTAATATTTCCAAAAGGGCATCCTTACCTGTCCAATGAAACAATGTCATTCCATTACCTTTTAAGGCTGGAATTAATTTTCTAAGTTCTTTTAAACTATAGCGGTTAGGTGTCATTTTCAGTCTCTTTGTTATCAGAAATTTTAGTTACTCCTAAAGTAATTTCATTAGAAGTAGCGCTCTTAATTCTAGCACTATACTTTGAAGAACATTTAGGACACTCAAAAATGCTTTTTACTGCTAAATCTAGCTCTACAGTCTTGTCGCAACATTTAAAAGTGTAAGTAAACTTTAAGTTATCAGACATATATTTCCCTCAATTTATGTAGTTCTAATTTTCTCACATATTGGCTCCATAGCCTCCATAAATAAATTTAACAGCCTTGAAGATTCTTCAATATCTAAGAGGTAATCTGTGGGTTTAATGAAAATCATGACCCTCTCCCAGTCAGACTTCCCTTCTTCTCTGGTTATTATTTCATAATTATAATCTTCAATATTTTTAATTTTATTTTTCATTTTTTCAAAGTGCCCAACCATTTTAAAATTTGGATTCTTTGAAATAAGATTAATTTTATACCTTTTATCTTTTTTCATTATTTCAAATGCAAATAATAATCCAGTTCTGCCAGCTTTAAATGTTCTGTATTTAACATGAGGCATCCCTCGGGCATATTTTCCATATTTCTCTTGCATTTCATTCTTTATTTTTTCTAAAAACTCTAAGACATCCTGAGGCTGTGGGGCCAATTTACTTGGTTTCTTTCCGACAGAATCATCCCTAGAAATATCTTTAATAAAATAATCGTCAATATCTTCAGGTGGAAGAATTTTTTGAGTATCAATAAAAAGACTATCGTTATTAGAGTCTTGAAAAATGTTAAACTCAATACATGAAATATCTAATTGATTTTTTGATAAATAAGCTACGACACTTTTTACTCTAGTATCAAAATTTTGTGAAACAAGTACTATTTTTTGAGTATGATTTAGTTTATTTAGGTCATCTGGGTCAGAATTTTCACTACCAATAAATGAGATAATGTCTTCAAGTGCATCAAGTTCAATTTTATGCTTCTTTAAATATCTTTCGTAAATTTCAACGATTCTCTTTGGCGTTAGCGTTGAGCAATATGAAGCGTATTTTAAACCTTGAATATCTATTCTAGAACCAGAATCTTTCCTCTTTAACTCTATAACAACTAGAGCTCCAGTCTCATCGATCGCCATTAAATCAAGTCTGTCATTAACTTCAAACTCATCAAATTCTTCACTTATTATTTTTAAATCATAATCAAAATGCCTTGAGAGTATTTCAGAATTCTTCCGTATCCACTGCTGTAAGTCAGCTCTTTCTTGTAAGTTAAGTTTATCTAGCGATGTTTCATTAATGGACTTAATAAGCTTTTTGCTTATATCTATTTTATACACTCATTCCCCAGACTTGTTATTTCTGAATTATCGGCGAATTAACTGAAATTACTTAGCTGTCGATTAAACAAAAGTGAAAACGTCAAGTTTACGCAGCTTAGATTTTTACAAAACTTGTAAAATAATAGTGAAAACTCACCAAAAAGCTTAATTTTAAAGTTTAACTAGAAAAGTTCGAGTCTCGTCTCTCCCGCCATTTCAGCCCAAATCCGCGAGTAACTTTCTCGTTTTTTTCCGTCGCAGTCACCGTCCCCATTTAGAAAACCTCATTTCGAGGCCAAGGTCCATAGTGACCGCAGAATTGCGCCTACAATTGCCCATCACCCCGCGGGCATCATAATCGGGGATGGATTCCTATTCCCAATTTTTTCGTTGGCGCGGCTAACATCAAAAATCTTGCAAAATCCTCTCACTATTTTGTCATCTACCTTAATTTGTTACCAAATCAGTTATTCACTCCAAGGTTTCACAAAATCTGTCCATTAGTTATTTTTCATAAACTTATCTCCTCCCAAAAACATAAACTTTTTTCTCGAGCGAATGCTTTTCACTACTCAAAGACGTGACTTTAGGCGCACGTCTGCCTACGGGGGCGTAGCCCAGTTGGTCTACTGTTATTCGATTTTTAAAGAACGGCCCGAAGTCAGGTGAATACAGTATCCAAACTGAACAAATGTTCAATTTTTTTCATGATTTTCTCTAGCACCTCCTTTTTTTCATTGTTTAACTTTAATTTTACTCTTCGAGCACCCCGTACCACATGGCACGGTATATTTATTAAACTATTTCTTACTTTTTTTGCAAAGTATCCCTCTTGAATCGTAGTTCGAACAATTTTATCTTTTCCTCTAACCCTTTTCACTTTTTGATCCATACAAAAACTTAAAAACCTCATCATGTTATGGGCGATTGTTCCTATTAAGCCCCAGGCTTGATTCGCTTCAAATTTTTTACAAGGGAAGTGCAGAAAATCAAAATTATATTTTTGCTCTTTGATATAGTTTTCGCAATTTGCTCTCCCCCTGTAAAATTCGATAATTTTAACATTGCTCATCTCACTGACATCAATATTGGTAATGATTGAATAGTGCCTATAGTCGTCCTCTTGAGGGTTGTACACCTTAAGCAGATCTAGTTGCTTCTCTATTTCATCATCACTTTTTTTCGCCTGATAAAAACCACCCTCATATTCCCTAGGTTTTCAATTGGGTATAATCCCATCGAAATTTCGCATTCATCTGATCCAAAAAATTCTATCTCTGTTTTTTTCCAAACCAAATGATTTCGATTTAAATCTCTTACATGCCTTCCTATATTATCTTTTAAAACAATCGTATACTTAACTTCAGCAGCTCTTAATGCCTCGAATATCCTCTAAACCAACGTTCCATATGCTTTGGTATTTTACTAAACACTTTATGCACCCACCTCTCCGCCTCAGTTCCAGTCCAAGTATTGCCAGGTCGTAAATCAAAAAAATAACTCAGACCATATTGATCACAAGCATTTTGGGAATCGAACCCCCAAATCCCTTTGTAGTTTTCAGCAAGTTTTTCCATTTTTTTTCCACACTGTTTGTGAGGGGTAGAGTCCATGGAAAGAATAAATTTTGGATCTTTCCACATCGAAGTTCTTAAGGTGACCGCTATATCTAAAAGTACATCCTGAATCTTTTCTATCTGCCTCTTGTGAAATTTTGCTAGAAAATCACCAGCTGTTCTCGCAGGCAGCTCACCTCCAACGAGGAGCTTGAAAAGAAAATCATTTTTCAATTCCTCGTGATCATCAAGGCAGTCATTATCTAGTGCGAAATTAAATAAAAGTCCCTTAACCTTGTCCAGTTGAGTCAGTCCTCTTTTATTCTTCTTTTTAGGTAGTAATCGGCGAAGCAATTTATCTAAATTCAACTGGCTCCAGAGGTTTTCAAATAAAATTATTCCAAAATGGGAAGATAATACTTTTGTTGTTGTTCCAAGTGAGATATTTTTTAGCTTCATAGGAAATCCTTTTTGTTTTTATTGTTTTTTTTTGCAACTAAATCATAAATGACAAAAAGGATTTCTTCACTATGCGGGGCCGCAATTGGGCCCCCTCTAAACAGACCATTTAAGTGAAAAGATTAAAATCAATGGAAGCCTTTCTAGGCCATGTTTTAGAGATGTTTTTTAGATTTTAGTCGCGGATCTCGGCTCAAACTATCTGGATCCAGCTTAAGGCCTTAGGTCTAGTTGATACCAAATACAAACCAACCGTAGGTAAGTCTTTTGCATGGTTTTGGTATTTAACACCCAAAGGGGAAAGCCTGATGTACCAACTAAGAGCGATTAAGACAAACAAAAAAGAAGACTAGACCATCCTGAAGGGTAGCCTCAATGTGTTGTTTTTACTAGGGTTACTGTTAGCCATGTCGATTTGTCGACTTTTTCCCTTCTGATAGTATCCGTCGACAAATTGACATTCCCACATTTTGTCGACAAATCAACATCTGGAAATAAGGAATAACATGTTTATTGGCAGAGAATCACAACTGAAAGATCTGGCACAACTAAAGAAGAAAAAGACTGCCAGCTTGGTTGTCATTACAGGTCGTAGAAGAATTGGAAAAAGTTCACTAATCGAAGAACATGGAAAAACATTTAAAAATATTTTCGAATTAGTTGGAATTGCTCCAGATGCAAAAATTACAAATCAAGACCAACTCGACAACTTTGCGAGGCAGCTGTCTTCAATAACAGAATTACCTGGCTTAAACTTTAAAAACTGGCCAGAAGCATTTACTGCCTTATCTAAGTTTTGCGAGAAAAAAGAGACCCTTATCTTTCTTGATGAAATATCATGGATGGCCAGCAAGGATAAAGCATTTGTGGGCACCCTAAAAATAGCATGGGATACTCTATTTAAAAAGAATGACAAATTAGTTGTGGTCCTTTGTGGAAGTGTATCCTCTTGGATTGAAGAAAACATATTAAACGATACTCATTTTTATGGAAGAATCTCTTGGACACATAAATTAGAAGAGCTACCAATAGAGTTGTTGAAACAATTCTGGGGAAAAAGACAGAATAAAATAAGCCCCAAAGAAAAAATGGAAATAATTTCTGTAACTGGAGGAATTCCGAAATACCTCGAAGAAGTAATTATCTCTCAGACATCACAGCAAAATTTAGAGAGATTATGTTTCTCAAAAGGTGGTTACCTATTCGAGGATTTTAAAAAAATCTTCAACGATATTTTTGATAAAAGGGCCAGTATCTACAAGAAAATAATCCAAGAACTAATCACAGAAAAACTTTCTCCAAAAGATCTAGCAATCAAAGCAGGTATGGACTACAAGGGTGAATTTTATAAACATGTCACAGACCTAGAGTCAGCAGGCTTTATAAAGAGAGATTACACTTGGGACTTAACAGGGAAAGAGTCTAAACTCAGCAAATTAAGGATATGTGATAATTACATCAGGTTTTATTTAAAATACATTGAGCCTAATTCAAAAAAGATAGAGAAAAATATTTTTAAGTTTAGCTCCATCGACAGCTTACTAAATTGGGATACCATATCTGGTTTTCAATTTGAAAATGTTGTTCTAAATAACTGCAGAGTTATTTTTGAAAAACTAAATATTCCTGAAAAAAATATAATTCAATATGGGTCATATTTTCAGACTAAGACAAATCGTAGAGAAGGATGCCAAATAGATCTTCTGATTCTTTGCAAAAGAAAATGCTTATATCTAGTTGAACTTAAATATAAGAAAAAGATAGGTGTAGGTGTTATAAAAGAGGTTGAAGAGAAGGTTCGAAAACTAAAGCTCAGTAAAGAATACTCAATTCGAACCTGCCTAGTTTACATGGGAGAACTATCAAAGGATCTAATTAAAGAAGACTTTTTCGATGAAACCTATGATTTTGCAGATCTTTTAATATAATTGTTTACTTTACTCAAGATACCTTCGAACCATTTCTAGATGCCAACTCCTCCCTTATTCTTGGTTGAAATTTTCAGCTCATTCAAAGTTTTGCCAATAGCCCTGTGAATCAATACACTCTACTAACCTGAAAATCGCGTCATTTACACTTTTTGTTTGACCTAACTTTGGATATTATTACTTTCTCTTGACCAAGTTCAATCGTTGAATCTATTCAATTTGAGTGATAATACAAACAGACGCCTCCATTGAAGATTTAAAAAATTCAAAAAAAAATTATAGCTGGAAAAAACCCAAGGAATGTCCGAATACTGCGTGTCGCAAAAAGCTTTGGGGTCATGGATTTGTTTTAAGGTATTTTGATTCCTGCCCAGAAGGCGTTTATCTAAAACGATGGAGATGCCCTCATTGTCAATTGGTTATTACATGTCGCCCCATAGGTTATTGGCGTAGGTATCAGGAAACAATTTCTAATATTTTTGAAGCTCTCCAATTTCGAATAAAACAGTTGAAGTGGCCTGATTGGGTTACAAGACAAAGAGGGGGGCACTGGTTAAAAACCTTAATTTCAAATGCCAAAATACATCTTTTGATGAAGGAGACCATCACCAAAACAATTTCCTTCTACAAAGATAAAAACCTGGCCATTTTTAATTAATCAAAACCCACTGCCCCCAAAGGGGATATTTCCCTACCTTTCTTTGTCATTACCATAAATATATTGGTGCCAGTGAAAAAATTAACTTAACCGTTCTTTATCGTTTTAAAAAAAAACATGATCTAGAGAGACCAAAAAAAGTTGTGGACCGTAGAGCATTTGAGGCCTCGAGTCCAAATCAATTATGGCAATCAGATGTTATGCATGGACCGATGGTTACAGTTGATAAAAATAAAAAAAAGAAAGCGTATTTAATAGCAATTATGGATGATAATTCTCGCTTAATACCTCATGCCCAATTTTATTTAGCTGAGAGGTTAAGTGATTTTAAAGATTGTTTAAAAAATGCACTTGAAAAAAGAGGGCTTCCTCAAAAGCTCTATATTGACAATGGTTCTTGCTACAAGGCTTTAAATTTAGAGCAAGTCACCGCCGGACTTGGCATAGGTATCGCTCATACCCCTCCATATACACCACAGGGGCGTGGAAAGATTGAACGTTGGTTTCGATATGTGAGAGAAAATTTTTTACCAACATGTCCAAAAGAGCACTCCCTGGCGTCATTAAATGAACTCTTTGATGATTGGGTTGAAAAGTATCAGCACAAAATTCATAGCTCAACGAAAGAAACACCCATTGAAAGATATCGAAAAAATATGAAATGTGTTCGTCCGGCACCAAAAAGTTTACTTGACTATTTTAGATTTATTGAATTTAGGCGAGTAAAAAAAGATCGCACTTTTCGCCTAAATGGAACAATCTATGAAGCCCCTTTACAGCTTATTGATGAACGAGTTGAAGCTCGTTTTCACAAGGAAGACCCAGTGAAACGGAGAAAGGCAATGCTGGGGAGCATCCTTTCAAGGGATAACTGGGACCCGCGACAAAATTGAGTCGCTAAGGGGAGGCAGGATGCTTCCCCTTTTTTATAATTTTAGAGCGGGTAATGCCTTTTAAAACCCATCCACAAAAAAATCGAATAAAATATAAAAAGTTAAACGTAAGAAAGTTGGTCAACTGAATGTAATAAAAGTTGGCCCGTAGAATGTATTGAATCACAAGAGATCACAGAAACATTTGATAAAAATAATAACACCATTAAAACAACAAAGAAAAAATTCACATGGGTAACAGATTTAAAAATAACAAAAGATAATGTTTATAAAATAATGACAGGAGGGCGTGCTAGATGGCGCATTGAGAACGAAGTGTTTAACACATTGAAAAACATGGGATACAATTTAGAACACAATTTTGGACATGGATTTAAAAACTTATGCAATAATTTTATCATGCTTATGTTTCTGGCATCTCTGATGGATCAGCTTCAAGAAATTGCCTCCCCAATTTTTCAAAAGGCATTTTTGAAAAAAGAAAGAAGGATGTATGTATCGAAAAAGGTAAGATCTTTGTTTTCTGAGTTTTTAGTGAAATCTTGGAATGACTTATTTCAAGCAATAATCACTCCTCAAATTTTTACTTTAAGTACGGCATAAAGTTATCTGAATTTCAGAAAATAATATTAACAATTTTACGCAAAAATCCCTTGAACAAAGTATGAAATTGGACAAAATATTGCCCGAGACTTCGCCTTGCCTGACTCTAAAAACCTAGATGCCATGAATTAGGCCGAGCATGGCTGAAAAGGTATGCAAAGAGTTGATTTAAGGGCTTAATAACATCTTATTTATTTACAGTTTTTTTCAAAGTGCATTTTCATTTCTTCATTATTAGACAAATCAAGGTAGTTATTTTGGTATTTAATTTCTTTTCCTCTCCAAGAAGGGTGTGACTCTAAAATTGAATCAATCTCTTTATGAGCTTCTTTGCTAGAGTCACTACACATACACTCTTTAGCAAACTTCATACTTAGCCCCATCAGTTTCATTCCCATTGCTTTCATCTCTGCTTTTGTTTTTGTACTTGAGTACTCCTTCATCTTCTTTTGAACACAATTCGATCCAGCAGAATTTGCTAGAGCCTCTTTTAATCTATTGAAATCATCTGAACCTGAAGAGTCTACTTTTACAGCATTATCTGATATATTATTGTAATCCTTACTACTGAAAGAAAACTTTTTCCTAAAACTAGCTTTTTTCTTATTTTTTACCAAAGCGGGTTTCTTTACAGCGGCTCTAATTGCTTTTCTGACATTAAGTCTTGGAACTTTTTTTACAACATTCCTTTTTATTGGACGTGAAGAACTTTTTGTAATGCAACCAAATCCTCCATTTTGATAAGCTATTTGAGCTTGTTTATTTAAACAGGCTTTTTCACACTCTTTTGTTTCATTTATACCCAAGGACTTACATGACATCCAGCCAGCATGTGCAGAGATAGAAAATAAAAGCATTAAGATGATAGAAATACATCCCACCTCATTTCCCTTTTTTTAATTTTTATTAGTTAATCCATTTTACATCAACTCAACATTTAACGCACCAATCTTTTCGTCTTATGTTCACATGAACACCTGAAATACCGTGAAACATAATCAACTAAATGAAAAACGAAAGATAGGTAAGCCGATGCTTTGCCTCAGGAATCCTTTAAATTTGAGATCGACAGACTCGTCTTTCCCGCCATTTTGTTTCACTCTCGAATCAATAGATGTAAGGTCTTAATTATAAACAAAAAGATTGTAGAGCCAACCCATAGAAGTTAATTCCAAATCCATATTCATCTTGATTCATTACTAAAGGCCAAATTTCTTTATCTTCAACATCTATTTTTATTATTGGTGCCCCTTTAAAAGGCTTTTTATTAAGAATAACTTCGTCATCTGAGTTTAAATATCCATACTTGATTTCAAAATCGTGAGGTTGATTATTTACATTTCGTCCAAGCAAACCAAGCCCATTTTCCTTATTTAACGAATACCATGAGGCAGATGTAGAGGTATGATATTGAGAATTTGAACCTAAAATAGAATTCTTCTCCAATGCCCCAAAATTAGTTTGAAAATTTTACTTCTAAAAATTCCTTCAAATATATTCCACATATCTTCCCCTAATTTCATTTTAACTACAATCAGAAGATTGATCCTTTAGCTTTTGTTCCGGCCAATCACTCCACCAATAATCTTTATGCTCTCTTTCCAACTCTGGATTAACTCCATAGATATATTTATTGCCACTTTTCCAAGTATCTCCAGACATAATAAACTCTACTGTTTTGCCACTCTCATTTAAAAAAGTATGAAGAACTCCTGTTCCACTTGGAAGTGCGACACTATCTCCTTCTTTTAATTGAAATCTTTCGCCGTTGATCCAAGCAATAGGATTTCCTATTAAAACAAATACAAATTCCTCTTCTAATGATTCGGCATGCGGAATACTAGAGCGGTAACCTGTAGGTAAAGTGACATGGTGAAGTGCAACTCTTTCAGCTCCGAACTCTCTTCCAAGATCTTTGCCTTTAGTAAAAACTCGATACTTATCTTCCTCTCCACCATTTGTTTTTTCTTGAATGCCAGATATATTTTTTTGAAATTTCCATTTACCTGCTTCAACCGATCTATCTCCTGGCCCACCGTTATGCTCACCTCGCTTCACTTCTGGTCGATCTTCCCACAAATATCCACCATTTTTACACTCCAAGTTCCTATCAGGGTGATGGGGATAGTAAATTTGATCGTCATTGGTTTCTTGCTCTCCTAGAACCAACAATTCGACATTCTCTGACGTATTATTGATTATGGTGTGAGAATAATTACTTCCAGGTTTAAAAAATACAATATCTCCTGGTTCAGCTTGATATGACCTTCCATTAATCCAGATATCAGGTTTACCATTCAAAATATAAACAAACTCTTCTTCCACTTTATGGGCATGTGGCCATGAACTTCTTTTTTCTGGTAACAAAATCTCGTGATGAATCCCTATTCGTTTCAGGCCTAAATCTTTTCCAACTGACGAAATAAGGGTAAATGTTTCATCACTGCCAGAATATGCACAATAAGCGTTCCAATCTCTCAGCGTTGAATGATGACGAATAAAAGCTGGTCGCTCATCTTTCATAGTAATAGATGCAGGACGTGGCCCTTGATAGAAAAACTTATATTCTTGTAACTGGTCAGCGTAATTTCTCATTTATTTCATGTTAAGCAAAAAAAAACCTGGGCCTATTGTTTCAAAGAGATTAAAATATTAATCGATGAAGGTCGAAAATATAGATG
>Ga0316206_1002686_pt1 | contig 11430 bp, 13 predicted proteins | sample 6monthpyrite_MG_FD_204942 | JGI IMG/M metagenome (GOLD analysis project Ga0316206, IMG submission 204942) | Microbial mat bacterial communities from mineral coupon in-situ incubated in ocean water Damariscotta River, Maine, United States -... | ecosystem: Environmental > Aquatic > Marine >...
ATGTCGAATAAAGAAATCGCCAGAGATCTCGATATGTCACCGAGCACGGTAAAAGTCCACGTTGCCGCTATACTGCGTGAATGTGAGGCCAGCAATCGAACGCAGGCGGTATCCATGCTTCGACAAGCTGGTATTATTGGCTAGCACAATCTAACACTGGATGGCCTAGGCCATCCACCCGATATTTTCTTTTCTCCCCCCACCCTATGATATTCACCATCGATCAACGAGGTAAATATCATGAGTTCACAACAAGCTTTTCCAGTTATATCTGACACACACATCATTGATAACAAACTCATCTTTGATGCCATTCATAAAGTTTTCTCAGAAGAGCTACCCTATCTGCTTAATGACAACGAAATCAGTTTTGTGCACTCGATGATTAAACAGACTGCCGGCATGATAAACCAGAGCTTTAGCCGCACTTTGTACTCAAATTAAACAGATAAAATTTTCACAAAAGAATATCTATTCAGGCCGTTTATTTAATTTTTACAGCCAGATTGAAACTTACAGGAAGAATTATGTTTACCGAAGTCATACAAATTAAAACCGCACTGGGTCTAAAAGTGTTCTCATCAAAGCAACTAGATGCCAATAAATTCATTAATGTACTACTTCAGTGTATGGACAATAATCAGGCATTATTTTATACATTTGATTTTGTCATTGCAGACTTGAGCAACGTCATCGAACACGACCTGTCAATCGATAATTTTGTTGAGTTCACACAAAAAATTCAGCATCATGAAAAACAGTTCAGCAACTCTCTTCTTCTTTCTATCGCGGTAAAAAATAACGAGCTCTACAAACTATTTACCGCCTGGAAAGAGATGCATTCAGACTCTAAATCGCTGCAATCAGGCATATTCAGAGACATAGATCGAGCAACACAATGGACAGAGATGAAATTTTAAGATGAATAACGTTTAAGTGAGATCATTCATAAATAACTAGCCAGATGGCCTAGGCCATTTAACCGATAGTTTCGCTCTGTCACTTCGTTAAACTTTAACTACAAATACGACAGTTTAAATTCAGACATCGAATGGATATGCCTCAACAACAGCATCCCTTGTTAACAGACAGGATCAAAGATGAACGTAATATCAGAAAAACAAGTAAAAACAAAAAATTACGAATCGTTAGTTGAAGAATTGAAGAATACTTTAAATTTTCAATTAAAAGATCTGTTTACACGATTTTTTACAAAATCAGATGACATTATTTTTGATCTTGCAAGTGAAGCAGGAAGCAATGAAGAACAGAGCAAACTCTTCGAACTGCTCCATAGTATCAGGATCGACAAAGCCAATATAAGCCGTGGTCTGACAAAAGCTATTAAAGAATATCTTATACCTGTTAGAGACATTCAGTCAGACACAGACAATATATTTGAACTTATAAGTGAAGACAATAGCGAGGAATTGAGCCTTGTTAGTCAGGACACCATGGAAGAGCTGGTTCTGATCAACTCAATCACTTCAAAGACCGTTGACAAATTCAGTAATGAAATTGGTCTTCTCGAACGTCGTCTGGAGTTTCTCGAAAAAAAGACTAACACTGTATTTAAAAAAGATGCGTTAACTCCAAAGCATTTTTGTCTGTCATTTCAAAAAAGTATCGACATTCTTGAATCCGGCGTGTCTGACAAGCTTATACTTTACAAACTGTTTGAGAAAGAAGTAGCCAGCAATCTGAATGAAATTTACGACACGCTAAATAAAATGCTCGTCGAGGCCGGCATATTACCTGATATTAAACTATATTCTGATTCAAAAAATAAACGTAAAAATCAGTTCGAAACTACTGAAAACAATGATGAGATTCAACAAACTGTTGAAGCCGAAAATCTGACCCCTGAGCAAAAGTACCCCCAGGCAACATCATCACCTCACAACTCGGTGAATGCAGGTGCTAACTCACAAACTCTCAATACAGCAAACACATCATCAGTTAGTAAAATAAACACTTCAACTACGCCAGTTAAAAACATAGACCCGTTAAATACAGCTAATAACATCGGTGAACAAAAGGTCAACTGTTTTGAAGATACCATTACGACATTAGCATCGCCTGCAGTCATTACTGAACAAAACCCGTTAAGCAGTGACCGGTCTTACGGCAACCATCACATCGAAAAAGAACGTTCATCCAAAGCAATCTCTGGCCGCCCTGCCGAAGAAACAAATAGGATAATTAACGACTTTATTGGCAGAGATAGCACTGATTCAGGATCAGCGACAGGAAACTCACAATATTATGGTCATAAGGACGTACTGACTGCATTAACCGAAATGCAAATCAACGTGCGCAATGACTTCGACAACAACACTGTTTCTGTAATTAACACTGACAAATTAAGACATTCAATATTAGAAACAATCGCCAGCCAAGACGGCGGGGCGATTACTAAACAAGTCAGTAATGATATTGAAAAAACCATCGATTTCATTAAATTGATATTTGATGCGATTATTGAAGATGACAGCATTTCTGACGCTGTTAAAACATTATTATTAACACTTCAAATACCGGTCATTAAAGCATCAATGCTTGACCATAATTTTTTTATTGACGACAATCATCCGGCCAGACAACTACTAGATAAAATTTCAGAATTAGGCGTAGGCGTATCTTCACATACTGACCCGATCTTCCAATCTATACAGAAAATCATCAAGGACTTATTAGCAGATTACACTGAAGACCTGGGTGCATTTGTTACTGCAAGAGACAACCTCCAGTTTATCATTGATGAGCTTGCCGCAGAGGCCGCGACAAAGGAAAAAATAGAACATGTAAGCATTCAGAAAGCACATGCGCGTAGAGTAGTACTAAAAGAATTGCGAAAAGCAACATTAAGCATGCGCATACCAAAGCAGACCCACAAACTCATACTAACCGTCTGGCCGACGCTGATGTTTAATCACTTTCTAAAAAATGGTAAAGAAAATAACGAATGGATTAATCTAATAACAACGCTATCAAATATTATTAATAGTATTCAGAAACCTGAAAATCACTACCAGTACACACAATTGCAGAACTCTCGTGAAAGTATTCTGAAAGAAGTTAATAGCGTCATTAAAAACACAAAAAGATACAAAGACCATATCAAAGAGATATCTTCAGATTTGCAAAAAATATATTGCGATTTCCTGAAGGACTCTCCGCATAGCAAGCCTGATAAAGATGAGAGCAACTTAACAAAGAAGAATGTTGTTATTCAATTAAATCAGCGCCTATCAGATAAAGCAGATATTGAATCAAATACCAAAAAAGAAGCGTTACAACTTCTACCTAAAGATGTGATGCCAGGCGCCTGGTTTAGGGTTGACACAGAAAACGGCAGAGCAAGACGTTTAAAATTATCAATCATTATTATTGAGGAAGCTCTCCTTGTCTTTGTAGATCATAATGGTGTTCGCGTCATAGAGAAAGAAGCCACTGAATTCATGAATGACATCAATAACAACAGAGCTCAACTCATCATGAGTCACTCAATTTTTGATCACGCACTTACTTCAGCCGTCGACAACATTAGACACTAGATAGTTATCTCATAGATAAAATACAGAGAATCTTTATGCATACATTTCTAACTTTCGAAGAGACAGTATGAGCGGTGATTACACCCATGCGATATCCATGCAACGACAACTTTGTATTATTGGCTAATCAAATCTGATACCAGATGGCCTAGACCATCCGCCCGATATTTTCTTTTCTCCTCTCCCCCTATGATATTCACCATCGATTAACGAGGTAAATATCATGAGTTTACGGCAAGCTATTCCAATAACATCGGACACACAAATCAGTTTTGTACAGCCGATGGTTCAACAGCCTGACTGAATGATGAACACTCACTTCAATCGCAGTCACTACTCAAATTAAACCGCAAAATAACTTTGTACAAAGACAATTTTTCGTGTCTTTAATTTTCTTATTTCAACCAGATTGAATATTACAGGACAGGATCATGCATACCGAAGTCATACAAATTAAAAATACAATAGGTCTAAAAATTATTGCCTCAAAGCAACTAAATACCAATGAATTCATCAAAGTACTGCTTCAGTGTATGGACAGTGACAAAGCATTATTCTTTACCTGTGATTTTATTGTTGCAGACTTTAGTCATGTCACCTCATTTGATCTGCCATTCAATGACCTTATAAAGGTTGCACAAAACTGTCATCAACATGAAAACCAAAGCAGTAACTCACTTATTCTTTCTATCGCGACCAAGAACAATGCTCTCTACAAATTATTTACCAGCTGGAAAGAAATATTATCAGATTCTAAATCACTGCAACCAGGCGTATTCAGAGACATAGAACGGGCAGTACAGTGGGCTAACATTAAGATCTCTCAAAATTGACCTTTACTTAACGCATTAGATCAGACCATCAATCTGATTAACCAGTTTCACCAGCATAGCCTGGTGAAAACAAATCAACAGAAAATATTCAATCTTCCAAATTTTTTATGGAGAACACAATGCCAATCCTTTATCGAGTCATGCACGAAAATGACATGGATATTACTTTTGAAGTAACCCCGGAAATTGTACAGATTATTGATCAGGCCAACAATCATCTACCAGCAGAGAAAATACTGAAAGGTATCAATGAATTCACGCAGCGTATAGTTATCAATCTTAACGTTAGTGAATAATATTTTTTTAAACCTGAAACCCATCAGCTTCCGGAAACTCAATGTCCTTATCATTATTTTTCTTCTCTTTTCACTAATGGCTATTAGACTAGGCCATACGGTCAATATTAATAATTTATGCGATAAATATAATAGCTTAAATATTTTTAATCAGGACTTATCATGAATTCAAAAAATGCACTCAACCTCCAGAAAGAAAAAATTTATAATATCGCTTTTAAGAAAAATACAGTCTATATTAAGCATCATATCGAGTTAAACAATTCTGATTTGGTGAATGCATCCAGTCAGTTTGTTGGCGATATTAAATTTAGCGAAATAAAATACATAGCCTGGGATTTCTCAGACATCACCAACGTAAACACAGACGATTACACTGCAGAATTATTAACATCTATCAATGAAAGATATAGGCAAGTTAATAGCAGTATTAAAACTGTTTTTATAACGGATAACATTAAATTGGGAAACACTATAAAAGAACATATAAATTTACTAAAAACCAGAGATTCTAATACTATGCTATTTAATTCTATTAACGAATTTATTGTATGGTCAGCTTCACAACAACAAAAATTCTAAAGAAATATTATTTAGTATTTTTTCAACAACGATAAAACGTTAGTAATTTGCACATATTGTCAATGCTCTATAATTAATAGCTATCATTGCAATGCATTACTGACTACAGAACGATTGGAAAACAATTTGAAGAGATCCCTGTTTGTCGTGGCAGTGATGAAATAAAACTGACAGCAAGCTTCTTCGTGGCAGCAAACAATACAGATATTGATCGTTTACTAAAAGATGCAGACAAGGCACTTTATAAGACTAAAGCTGAAGGAAGAAATTGTGTACGTCAGGCCTTTTAGACCATGAGGTTTATCATCAAGGATGACAGATAACTCATCCCTGAGTTATCAGAATGACCTTGATTAAACTTCTACCATTTCGAAATCATCTTTTTTTGCATCACATTCAGGGCAAGTCCAGTTCATCGGAACATCTTCCCATTTGGTGCCGGCAGCAATACCATGCTCAGGATCACCCTGCTCTTCATCGTACATGTAACCACAGATAACACACATATAAGTTTTGTATTCCATAAAGCTGCCTATAATATATTTGGTAAATTGCTGGATTGATTTTAAAGTTCGCGTATTCTACCTATTTATAGTCGCAAACCAAAGCGCTTCAAGCGCCATAAACAGAATTTAATATAATTAATGTCGCAGACCAAAAACAAACCTGAATCAAAACCCGTCGTGCTGTGTTTTTCCGGACATGACCCTAGTGGTGGTGCTGGTATTCAGGCCGATATTGAAGCCATTTCAGCTCAGGGTTGTCACGCCGCTACCGTAATCACCGCTCTCACCAGTCAGGATACGCACCATGTACTGAGCTTTAATCCCGTCGATGCCGGTGAGCTTAAAAATCAGGCTGACGTACTTTTTAAAGACATGACTATTTCTGCTGTTAAAATCGGCATGACAGCCGATGTTGAAATCGTCAAAGCCATTCATACAATTTTGAAAGCTCATAATGAAATTCCTGTAATCCTTGACCCGGTATTAGCATCTGGCGCTGGCAACAGCTTATCCAGTACGCAACTTGTTAACGCTATCAACACTTATCTATTGCCCTACTGCCAGCTAATTACGCCTAACATTCCGGAGGCATTTAAACTGAGCAACTGTACTGACAACACCGAGACAGCAGCTAAGATCCTGCTGGAGATGGGCGCTGAACGCGTACTGATTACAGGGACACACGCCAAATCAACTTTAGTTGAACATTACCTCCATCATGCTCATGAACCGCAGCAACAGTTCCAGAATACCCGACTGCCTCATGAATACCATGGCTCAGGCTGTACCTTAGCCAGCAGCATAGCGGCATTTATAGCTAAAGGATTAACCACGGGCCAGGCCGTGCAAAAAGGACTGGACTACAGTTATCAAACGCTGCAACATGCGCATGCTCCGGGACAGGGTCAATGGCTACCAGACAGGCTTTATAAGTTAAAAAATGACTGAAAACACACTGCATGGCCTCTATGCCATTACCGACACAGCCCTGTTAGCCAACAACTTCGCCGAAGCCATTGAGCAAGCCTTGCTCGGTGGTACTCGCATTATTCAGTATCGTGATAAATCAACTGACACTGACCGCCGGTTAAAAGAGGCTCAAATCATACGTCAGCTTTGTGATGAGTACGGCGCAACATTTATCATTAATGATGACCTCAAACTGGCGATTGAGAGTCATGCTGATGGTGTTCATCTGGGTAAAGATGACCATGATATAAAACTGGCGAGACAGCAGCTTGGCGATAATAAAATCATCGGTATCAGCTGTTATAACCAGCTACAACTGGCCTTAGAGGCTGAACAGGCTGACGCTGATTATGTCGCTTTTGGCGCCTTTTTTAACTCTTCGATCAAACCGGATGCACTAACGGCTCCGCTTTCAATCATTGCTGAAGCCAGGGCTCAAATTAAGATTCCGCTCTGCTGTATTGGCGGCATCACCGCTGAAAATGCCGGTCAGTTAGTTGATGCAGGGACAGACATGATTGCTGTGATCAGCGAGGTTTTTAATCCTAAGAATGAAGATCAAAGCATCAGAATGGCTAGTTCCCAGCTCAGTCAGCTGTTTTCTGCATGAATCATCGGTAAAAATCCTGTAAAATCGCGTTTCGATTTCCTCCTGTCTCATAGCGATGCAGAACCGAGGATAACAATAACTTCCAGTCAAACCAGTAAGGGCAAATCCATGTCAGATATATTTGATCAGGCGCAACAGCATATTCCCGGCGGTGTAAATTCACCAGTTCGAGCATTTAAAGGTGTTGGTGGCGATCCGGTTTTCGTTAAACGTGCTGCCGGTGCGTATATTTTTGATAACGAAGACAAACAATATATCGATTATGTGGCCTCGTGGGGACCGATGATTCTTGGTCACGCTCACCCGGAAGTAATTAAAGTTGTTAAAGAAACTGCTGAAAACGGTTTGAGCTTTGGTGCACCAACTGAGATTGAAACCCAGATGGCAGACAAGGTTTGCGAACTGGTGCCATCTATGGACCTGGTTCGCATGGTGAGTTCTGGTACAGAAGCTACTATGAGTGCAATTCGACTGGCGCGTGGTTACACAGGCCGCGACACGATTGTTAAATTTGAAGGCTGCTATCACGGTCATTCAGACTCGCTGTTAGTTAAAGCCGGATCTGGTGCTTTGACTTTAGGCGTACCGACTTCACCAGGTGTACCTGCTGCACTGGCAGAACAAACACTGACGCTGGATTACAACAACATCGACATGGTTCGTGATTGCTTCAAACAATACGGTGACAAAATTGCCTGCATCATTGTTGAACCTGTTGCCGGTAATATGAACTGCATCCCACCTGTTCCTGGCTTCCTTGAAGGCCTGCGTGAAGTTTGTGATGAATACGGCACCGTATTAATTTTTGATGAAGTCATGACTGGTTTCCGTGTTGCTCTTGGCGGCGTTCAAGCTTATTACAATATCAAACCAGACCTGACGACTCTGGGTAAAGTCATCGGTGGTGGTATGCCGGTTGGCGCGTTTGGTGGTAAACGTGAAATCATGGAACAGATTGCACCACTCGGTCCTGTTTATCAGGCCGGCACTTTATCGGGCAACCCGGTTGCGATGGCTGCTGGTTTAAAAACACTGGAACTGATTTCTGCGCCAGGTTTCTATGATGCACTGAACAAAAAAGTAAACACGCTGGTCGATGGCATTTTAGAAAAAGCCAAAGCAGCCGGTATTCCGATGACCAGCAACACCATTGGCGGCATGTTCGGCCTGTTCTTTACCGAAGCTGAAAACGTAACTGACTTCCAGCAAGCAACACAATGTAACGTTGAACGTTTCCAGAAGTTTTATCACGGCATGTTAGAGCAAGGCGTTTATCTGGCACCTTCTGCTTATGAAGCCGGCTTTGTTTCATCTGCTCACACCGATGAAGATATCCAAAAAACAATTGATGCTGCTGAAAAAGTTTTCAGCACATTAAAATAAGGTCAAAACATGAATTGTTATATTTACCGCTGTTCCGGCAAAAACGATATGTATATCTATCTGAAGGATCAGGATGATTTTTCTGTGGTTCCCGATCACATAAAAAAATCAATTGGTGAAACTGAGTTCACACTTGAGGTAGATATCACGCCTGAGCGCAAACTTGCAAAAGAAGATCCTGAAACAGTTATTGCTAACCTGACAGAACATGGTTTTCACCTGCAACTACCCAGTGAAAAATCAATTGAAGAAGTGATGACTGAAATCGCTAACGCCAGCAAAAACCAAAGCAAATAACTTTTATGCTGGCCTTTGTTTTAAAAATTGTCTTTCGACTCACTGCTTTAGTTCCGTTGTCTGTTGCGCATTTTTTTGGCGCAATGGCAGGCAGACTTGTTTATCTTATTCCTAACAGTGCCAGGCACGTTGCAAAAAAAAATATTGAGCTCTGCCTGCCTGAGCTGAATTCACAAGAGCAACAAAAGCTACTGCGTGACAGCCTGACTGAAACCGGTAAAACACTCGCCGAAATGGGCACCATGTGGTTGAGTGACTACAAGCGCACATTAAATCTGGTGACATCAGTTGACGGTGAAGAACACCTGAAAACGGCACTTGAAAAAGGTAACGGCGTTTTACTGGCAATGCCGCATATTGGGTCGTGGGAATTAGTGAATCTTTATGTCGCAAAACATTATCCGGTCACATCGCTCTACAAACCACCGCACCAGAAAGGTCTTGATAATCTGATCAGAACATCCAGACAACGCACCGGTGCCACTTTAGTACCGACTAATACCAAAGGTGTTCGTGCTGTTTCTAAAGCGCTAAAAAATGATGAAGTAGTGGTGATATTGCCAGACCAACAACCATACCTTCATCACAAAAATGGACTCTTTGCTAATTTCTTTGGTTCTCCGGCATATTCAATGACACTGATGTCAAAGCTCGCCGAAAAATCAGACAGTGAAATTGTCTATGCCTATACAAAGCGACTACCAAAAGGCAAAGGCTTTAAGCTGGTTTTCATGCCGGCGTCGATTAATGACAACAAACAAGACCTTCAGCATTCTGTTGAATTAATGAATCTGGATATTGAAAAAGTAGTTCTGGATTGCCCTTCTCAGTATCAGTGGACATACAAACGCTTCAAAGCCAGACCTGAAGGCTACCAAAAGCTGTATTAACAAAAGCATTAGCTTTACCTCTCCATGATTTATTCATTAACTCATTGAATATACTCACTTTTTAATCCTTCTTATAAATCTACAATATAAAAAATTGACATAACAGCTGTTTTACTTAAAACTAAGACAGTCGTCTGACTACAGGGATTTAAAATGATTAAAGTACTGATCACAGGAGCAACTGGCTTTGTTGGCAGCCACATTCTTGAAAATATGTTGCAGCATCCTGATATTCAGGTTATCGCAGCCTGCCGAAAAAAAGAAAATCTGATTCCCGAATTCAAAGGCGAAGTTCGTCAGGGTGATTTAAGAGACCCTGTCTATGTCGACAAACTCCTGAATGGAATTGATGTAATTTGCCATGCTGCTGCCTGGTCATCACTCTGGGGGCATGCGAAAGAATCAAAAGATTTATATCTGGAACCCAGTTTGAATCTGATCGATCAGGCTATCAAAAAAGGTGTGAAGCGTTTTATCAACACCAGCACGACTTCAGCGGCACCCGCTTCAGCAGCCGATCCATTAAGCCCCGGCCTTAAACAATCATTCTGGCCACATTTAGCCAACTTAATTGAAATCGAAAACACAATGAAACAACGCGCAGATGAAGGCTGTCAGATGATTAATCTGAGACTGGGGCTGTTCGTTGGAGAACGCTATGGTCTTGGTCTGCTGCCCATTTTGTTACCTCGACTAAAGACACATTTAGTGCCCTGGATAAAATCCGGTAGTACAACAATGCCTCTGATAGACGGCCGTGATATTGGACAGGCATTCTCCTTAGCCAGTTTAGCCACTGATCAAAATAATTTTGAAGCCTTTAATATTGTTGGCCCTTCAGTGCCGGTAGTACGCGAGGTCATCGAATTTATCCATAACAATTACGCCTACCCAAAACCGCATTTTAATGTGCCTTTTTTTATCGCTTACCCGTTTGCACATTTAATGGAATGGCTAAATCCAGTTGTTCCCTGGGAACCATTGATAGTGCGAAGCATTGTCCATTTACTGGAAGACACTTGCGTTGATAACAAAAAAGCATTTGAACAGCTCGGATATAAACCCGTTGTGCACTGGCAGGAAGCTGTCAGACGACAGATAGATTCAATGCATGTCAGCAATGCACCGGCCATGAAAATGATAAAACAAATCAATTAATGGTTAAAAAAGTTTATAATTCACAACTTAAACACTGTGGATTATTATTTTGACAAACGAGTTACAGCAAATATTTATTAAGGCATTCCCAGAGCTTGATATAAAAGGGCAACAGCAAGCCATGCAACTGTATCGATTGCTGGCAAATGGCTCTGCAGTCTCGGTCGAAAAGCTCGCTGAGTCTATCGCACTATCGACAAAAGAAACTGAACAACTTTTGCTCTCATGGACAGGAGTGACCTTTAATGAAAACAAAATGATTAATGGTTTCTGGGGTGTTAGTACTGAAAAAACAACACACCGATTTCAGTTAGACCAGGGCACGCTTTATACCTGGTGCGCATGGGAT
>Ga0316206_1002688_pt1 | contig 11411 bp, 13 predicted proteins | sample 6monthpyrite_MG_FD_204942 | JGI IMG/M metagenome (GOLD analysis project Ga0316206, IMG submission 204942) | Microbial mat bacterial communities from mineral coupon in-situ incubated in ocean water Damariscotta River, Maine, United States -... | ecosystem: Environmental > Aquatic > Marine >...
AATGGGTGTCTAAAACCCCGAAAATAATTGACGAGATGTCTAAAACCCCCAATACTTGAGCCATGTCTAAAACCTCAGAAGCAACAACATGCTAGATAAAAATCTAATACCTGAGAAACACCCAAAAAATGATTTATTTATATGTGATGTTGCAGATGCGGTTCTAAAAGACATCATGCCGCAAATGGAGCATCCCTTTTATTCTCTGTCTAAAAAACCGGATACAAAAATAAGACGTTATGAGCATAACGGGAATTATTTAGAAGTTGTGCCAAGCGTAAAAGGGTTGGCAACTATCTACGATAAAGATATTTTGATTTTTGCCATTTCTCAAATCATGGCAAAAATCAATAAAGGCGAGAAAATAAGCAAAAGAGTAAAAATAAACTCCCATGAATTACTCATGTTTACCAATCGCGGTACAGCCGGAAAAGACTATAAGGCCTTACAAGATGGTTTAGAAAGGATACGTGGCACAACAATCACAACAAATATTGTGACTGGTGACGAAGAACAGACAGATACATTTGGTCTAATAAACGCTCATTCAATACGCCGTAAAAATGGCCTTGATGGGCGTTTATTGTGGTGTGAAATAGAATTATCTGAATGGATTTTTAATGCAATAAATGCCAATGAAGTTTTAACGCTTCATCGCGATTATTTCAGGCTTAGAAAACCCATCGAACGCCGTATATATGAAATTGCTCGTAAACATTGCGGAAGAAAAAAAGAGTGGGCTATAGGACTTGATTTGCTTCACAAAAAAACAGGTTCAAAAGGAACACTAAAAGAATTTAGACGGAAAACAAAACCATTATTAGAAAACAATCATTTACCTGATTACTCAATCGAATATGATGAAATTACAGACAAAGTGATTTTTAAAAATCGGGAAAAATGGTGGAGCGATAAACAAGATAATCAAAACACCCTTCCCCCATTGCCAACTTCAGCCTATGAAGATGCACGAAAAGCCGCCCCGCATTATGATGTTTATTACCTCGAACAAGAATTTCGTAACTGGTGGGCAAGCACGGAAAAAGCAGTGCCTAAAAACATAAAAGCCGCATTTATAGGCTTTTGTAAAAAACGACACAAAGCACAACCCTACCCATAAATCATATATTTACAAATAATACAAAAATATTAAAATACAAATGTATTAATGTACATTTGTATTTTAATATAGTCTATGTTTACCTCTAATTTAACTTTGAAGAAAGAGAAAAAATGACCCATATTATAGCCGTTTTAAATCAAAAAGGCGGGGTAGGTAAAACCACCCTTACAAGTAATATAGGAGAAGCTTTCAAACGCTCTGGTTTATCTGTTTTACTGGTCGATAGTGACCCACAAGGAAGCCTTAGAGACTGGAACGAAGCTAGCGGAGGGGAAGTTTTGTCCGTTGTTGGTCTAGACCGAGAAACCCTTGCAAAAGACCTAAACGCAATCATGGGAAACTACGACATTGTATTAATTGATGGTGCGCCACAATCGGGACGACTTGCCGCCGCTGCTATAAAAGCCGCTGAATTAGTGTTAATCCCTGTTACACCTTCACCCTATGATGTATGGGCTTGCGCCGATCTTGTCGAAGCAATAAAAGCACGTCAGGAAGTCACAAATGAAAAACCCACTGCCCGTTTTGTAATTAGCAGGGCTCGGAAAAATACCCGCCTTTCCGGTGAACTAGGCGAAGCATTAAGCGGTTACGAAATCCCCACCTTGCAAGCAGGAACAGTCCACCGTGAAATCTACGCACAAACCGCCGCCGATGGCTTAACCGTATTTCATACGAAAAGCACTCACGAGGCTACGCAAGAAATCGAAACAATCAGAAATGAAGTTATGGAGATTTTGAACAATGGCGCTTAAAGCAAAAACGAATAAAAATAGACACCGCAGCCACACCACAGACAAAGCAATAGAAGAACTCACCAAAGAAGAATTAAAAGGTTTTCATGTTCAGTTACCCGCCTCCCTTCACGCAGCTTTTAAAGCAAAAACCGCAACGAATAGCGAAAAAATGAAAGAAGTTATTGTTAAGCTTATACAAGAGTATGTAGAAAAGCGCTTCCCCCCCTAATACTTACAATATCCTAGCGAGGTGAATCGGGCCAAGAGCGAGGCAGCAATTTCATCCATAGATCACGACTCCCTCCCGCCTTTTCCTGCTTGTTTAGTCTTTCTCTGCGATTTGAGCCCTCACAACTCCAAGACATAAAGATCCTGTATATCCTGTGCTTGTGAGGATGGATTGCTCATCGGATTCAGGTCGTCAAGTTTTCATCAGTTGAAAGGGGTGAGTTGACGACGATAACCGAAGGCCGAGCAGAAAACAAGAGGGAAAAATGGTATTTTTATTTAGTTTATCAATTGGTTACTTAAATTTATTAACTCGTCAACTGTTACGAAATGGTTGACGAGATTTAGAAAACACTTGCAATGATATGCATATCTCTCTATGGTAGAATTATATACTTAAACATGGAATTATATAATGGCACTCAACATCAAAAACGAAGAAACCTGTGATTTGGCCAAGAAGTTAGCCGGTATGACCGGTGAAAGTCTGACGGCAGCGATTACCGATGCGTTACGTGAGAAGGTCGAACGGCTGCAACAAAAGCAAAATAAGAAAGCCCAGGCAGAAGAACTATTGATGATTGGCCAACGATGTGCGAGCCATATCAAGGAACCCGCTTCATCGCTTGACCATGGCGACATACTTTATGATAAACACGGGTTGCCAAAATGATCATTGATACCTCTGCCGTATTAGCCATTCTTTATCAGGAAGAAGACGCTGAAATGTTTGCGCATATCATCGCCTCTGAGGTTGATTGTAAAATGTCAGCCGCGAATTTTCTTGAAGCCGCCATCAATATTGATGCGAAGGGAGATGCCACCGCCAGTCGACAACTGGATGCGTTTATGAAGCGATCAGCGATTACTGTTGAATCAATTACATTTGAGCAGGCACAAGTCGCACGACAAGCTTATATTGATTATGGTAAAGGGAATCATCCTGCAAAACTCAATTTCGGCGATTGCTTTGCTTACGCCCTTGCAAAAACTGAAAATGAACCCCTCTTGTTTAAAGGCAATGATTTTATTAAAACAGATCTACAGCTATACCAAAAACAATAAGACGATTCATGTTTGTTATTCGTAACTTGAATCCCTACGGCACATTTTTGCATGCTACAAGCGTCTAAAATATCACAATATATAAATCTGGACGCTAATATCCAATCAAGCATAGGATGGGCAGAGCGAAGCGAAACCCATCAATACCAAGCGCATGTCTGGATACTAATGGCCGGAGAAATAATAGACACTTAGGGCTTAGCGTACATTTTCGGTCGAGTGGGATTCAAACCCCAGCTCTGATCGCCATTAATCAGTTTTAACTTTACTCGGGTTCTCTTTATTACTAGATTTTATTCATATAATGGTATGCTTTCGACCCTTAGCGGATGTGTATACAGGTTTTACGTGAAACAAAATTTTCTCAATAGCAGACTTTTAAAATAAAATTATTATAACTAATTTGATCTAGAGGGTAAAAAATGGAAATTGAATATTTAGATGGCGAACAACTTGATTTTAAGGATAATAGCCCTTTGAGATCTTCCAATCAGGTGGATCATGAAATTGCTAATGATAAATATATTAGAGGTGATGTTCGAATTGTAACAGAGCAGGCTAGATATCCACTTAATACTATTGTTTCAATGGTCACAAGTTCAGATTACAATCTGAACCCTGAATTCCAGCGAAGACATCGGTGGAGTAGCGAAAGAAAATCTAAATTAATTGAATCTTTCATTATTAATGTCCCCATTCCTCCAGTGTTTCTATACGAAGTTAGGTTCTCAGAATACGAAGTAATGGATGGGCTTCAGCGTCTTACTGCTATATCTCAGTTTTATCAAGACCACTATGCTCTCGAAGGGCTAACTGAGTGGAGTGAGCTAAATGGCTGCACATACAGTACTCTCCCAGAACAGATACGTAAGGGTATTGATCGTAGATATCTTTCATCAATTATATTACTTCAAGAAACCGCGAAAGACCCAAAAGAAGCCGAACGATTAAAACAAATGGTATTTGAAAGAATCAATAGTGGTGGAGAGAAACTAAAGGGGCAAGAAATTAGAAATGCGCTATATCCAGGTAAACTTAACTCATTATGTATTAAGTTAGCTCGAAACGCCCACTTCTGTAAAATGTGGAAAATTCCTGAACCAGATGGTGATGAAATATCAAACCCAGAAATAGTCAGTGATGAGGTCATTTCAAATCCGCTTTATAAAGATATGTCTGATGTTGAATTATGTTTACGTTTTTTTGCATACAGACAAATTGATAGTTGGTTAGGTAGCACAATGGAAGTGTTCTTTGACGAGTATCTAAAAAAAGGAACAATTAGTTACTCCGATAAACTCCTTGGCGAACTAGAGCTACTATTTATCGATACATGTCATCTAGCTTTTGACATATTTGGCGAAAAAGCACTTTGGTTATATCGCGTACGAAATGGAAATACGATTCATTATGAAAGACCTACAAAGGTTCTTTATGATCCTATAATGCACGTGCTTTCTTCTTTAATAGAAAAAAGAGAGATATTGCTGGCTAGAAGGGAAGAAATTATTGAGTCAACAGAAGCGCTTCATCTTGATAATCAAGATATGTTTGATGCTAGATTAACTACTAAAAGTGCAGTAAACGCTAGAGTTAGTTTATTCAAATTATTTTTTGAAAAATTTATATGAGAGAGTCATTTAAGTCCTTTGTGGTTAATATTGATATCTTGGTTAATTATATTAATAATCATGACATATTAAAAGGTTTAATTAACCAATTGCGAAACCAGAATGGAAACTTTCAGCATAAAGCAATTTCATTGCAGTTTAACGCTCCCTCAATGAGGGTTTTTGAATATAATTGTTACGTAATTAGTTTGTATGGCTATTTTGAGCAATTTATCGAGTCAATACTAACAGAATATATTGATAGTATATCTGCATTGCATCATGAATATAATGAACTACCTGATGAAATAAAAAACAATAATATACGAAAAAATGCTGACTTACTTAGTAATCTAGAGCTTCCGAAATATAGGAATATTGATGCCAAATCAATAATTAGAATGTTGCACGATAATACGGTCGAAAATAAAACAAATATTAATACTACTGCTTTTTGTCATCATTCCACTAACTTTAGAATTGGCTCTATCTGTGAATATTTCAAAACAGTAGGCGTTAACGATCTTGGTAAGGAAATATCAAGATACGAACCATTAAAGACTCATTTTGAAGAATCAATAGGTGACTATTCACACTTGACCCTAACTAAGTTATATGAGGTTATCGATGAGTTGGTAGAAAGACGAAATTGTATTGCGCATGGAATGATGTCAGATGACATACTTAGTACAAATAGAATATTAGAAATATGCACTTTCACTAAGACTTTCGCAGAGTCACTAGATATATTTTTGAACGTGGAAATACTAAAAAGATTATTCGACGAAAGTGTGCATACGTCAAAAAAAACATTTAAAAAACTAGAAACAATTAATGTATTTAATAAAGAAATTCTTTGCGTTAAATCCAATAACCTTAATATCTCTAAAGGAAGCAATATCATTGTTGAAAGTGCTAATGTGCCCTCATACTATGAGGCAAAAATTCTATCAATCCAAGTTCAAGGTGATGAAATAGAATCTGTTACTTCAGAGCAATCTATTAATATAGGACTAAAGCTCGATAAGCGCATAAAAATTACCAATTCTTTCTATGTTGTAACTTAATCCTTCATATAGAAAACTAGTGTCAAGTTTTGATATTATACAAATAAAGATGCGTAATACATGAACTCAATGTCCGCTTTTTCCACTTGATTATAGCTGCGTAAGTATTTATTAATAGTCCGTGGCCGTTAACTGACAATACAACGGTTCAAATCCCATAAAGGTACCTTTATGGGATTTAACCCAACAAAGGTATCACTTTCCACTCATCCCACAATCTCCTCAACTTATGACAAAAAGTTGATGGGTTATGCAGCAAACAAGTCCTAATTCTCACCCTATCCCGCCAAATTATCCATCACATAAATACTGATGATCAATGTTTCCTTAAATATGTGACAAGCTCACGAAAATAAAAGTGGCTAACATATAGCCAGACAACACTATATTATGGCGTTAAATATTGTCTTTTAAATCGTTTAATCCCGATTAGTAGACATGGATGTCTGCTAATCGACTTTTTAGACAATTAAAGTCGCCCAATTTTCCTTAGCGTACGTTTCCGTTCCGTTGGACTCCAGACCCCTATACCTATTTTTTCAAAGGGAAAAGGTCTGATTTTGAGCGATCCATGGGATTTTTTGCGGCATAAATAATGCAAATTGACCATTCAGAAAACAGATATAACTGAATGCGAAATGTACAGTGTAAGGCTGTAGAATGACATAGGTATATTTTAGGCTAGCCTCTATTGCGTGGTGTGGATAGGGTGGTTAAATTGCGGCCTATCACCATGTTAGGCGTAAAAATGGAGGGAAATTTGAAAAAAAAATTACAAATATTTATATCATCTACTTACACCGATTTAATAGAAGAAAGACAGGCTGCGGTTAGTGCAATACTAAAAGCCGGCCACATACCTGCCGGCATGGAGCTTTTTACCTCTGGTGATGAATCCCAAATGGATACCATTAAACGTTGGATCGACGATTCCGATATTTATATGCTGATATTGGGTGGGCGGTACGGCTCAGTAGAAAAAACAACATCGCTAAGCTACACAGAGCTCGAATATGATTACGCTGTTGAAAACGAAATACCATACTTTGCCGTTGTAATCAACGAAGATTCTTTAGAAAAAAAAGTTAAAATTATTGGCAGTGATGTCCTCGAAAAAGAACATCCGCAGGAATTGAAACTTTTCAGAGAAAAAGTGCTTAGCAAAATATCCTCCTTCTTTGATGATCCAAAAGACATAAAACTTTCTGTCCACGAAACAATTTCAGATTTTGAAGCTAGGTACGACCTAAAAGGGTGGGTTCATGGCAATGAAATTCAAAGCACAACGCCATTGCTTGAAGAGATATCCAGCCTAAGAAAAGAAAAATTAGAGCTAAAAACAAAAATCGAAGAATTAGAAAAATTGTCACAACAAAGCAAAAATAATAGCACTAGCGAAGAAGAGCTAAATGAACTAATAAAATTATTAACTGTAATAGAAATTGAAACAAATGTTGTGAAAGACGGTGAAAAAAAAATAAAAAAAAGTCCCTTAATTAACTTCTTTATTACCTGCAAAGACTCATTAGTCGTGGGTGTTACAAACCAGAGAAATTCTAGTGAAATGTCCAGACTTCTTTATTTTAACGTGTGTCCAAAACTTCAAATTCACGGACTTGCTCTCAACGAGAAAGTAGCCGGTGTCCAATATCGTAGGTTTTCACTCACCACCAAAGGACAAAAACTCCTAGCCTACATTGACCGAAAAGGGCTTGGGGTTTGAAGTCCAACGGAACGGAAACGTACGGTAAGGGAAATTTAGCGGATTAAATCGTCTACTAAATCGATTAGTAGACACCAACGTCTATTAATTGCCGTTTCACGATTTAATAGACAAGATTTAGAGGTCAAATTTGGCGTCTGTTAAGTTTTGATATTTTAGACACTTAGGGCTTAGCGTACGTTTCCGTACCATTGGACTTCAAACCCCGGCTTCAAAAAAAGGGGGAAAATAAAAACGTATAACTAGTGGATCAAACTGGGTCGGAGATAAAGCATCATATCAATAATAGTTTATCAATGACTGGTCAACTTCTATCAAAAAGTTGATCAGTTTTTTAGCAAACAAATTCAAATTCCCACCCTATCCCGCCAAATGATACATAAACATACCACCGAGGATGAATGCCTGTTAAAATATGTGACAAGCTCACGCAAATAAGAAAGGTCAACATATGTCCAGGCAACGCTATATTATTACCCAATCCGACCTGTCAGCGGCAGAAAAATACCTGCACCGAAAATTACACGAAGAAACCCTCTTTGATAACGATGACTGGTATCCCAATGCCAAACGCGCTTTTAGTCGAGCGCGTAGTGATGCGATCAAACTCAATCGCTGGTGCGAGAACTGGCTGAACACTGAACAGTGGATTAAATTAAAAGCTAGCCTTCGGGCGGCCAGAAAGCGACTGAATGATTATATTGACGACAATGGCCCACCTGTCACGCTCACGATATCAAGAGAGGCTTGGCGAATATTGTCATCTTTATCTAAACGTGACAAGCTCACATTATCGGAATTCATTATAAAACGTCACGAGAAAGCTTGGCTAAAATTAGATAGTGAGTAAATATGCTTCATTCATAAGAACGGTGGGGTATCTATGGATTAAAGAGATCCACCCCAGTGGACTTAAAGTCATCAACATTTATTGTCACCACGGTCATAAGGGTAGTGTGCACATTCGTGCATAAATGAGCATTATTACGGATTTTACTCGGGTATGACACAGTTAAAACTTATTTCCAGCTATATATAAGCTGTTTTACGATTTCAATTGTGATTCAATAACCAAAGACCCGTAATAAGGGTTCACTTAGTAAAGTCGAACATTCTATTTTGGCACGGAAACAGTGCCGTCTACTATACCTTGAGCGAGGTTCTCCAGTAACTTTGCGAAGCGGCAAAACCCTTCATATTGTTGACATAGGATATCGATTTCTTCACCGCTGCATGTATCCAGCACCTGCCTGAAGGTTCCCATTTGATCATACATAGATTCCAACAGTTCTTTATCACCGCCACCGCTGGCGATAACTTTATTCACGTGCCTATCGATAGTGACGGCTAGGCGGGTTTGATTTTCGGTCAGTGACATTCTAAATATCTCTTATCAAAAGGAAGAATAATTATGCATTCATATTTTGATACGCTCTAAAATAATTTATTGGATTATTCGCAAAACTCTCAAGTTTTGCAACAAATTTAGGTCTTTCAAATCGCTTAACGCTCATTTACGCACGAATGTGCACACGACTCTATTAAGCGACTTTGCCGTCAAGACAGATATTTAACTCCTCTAGAATTTTTTGCAATGTCGTCGAATTCGTATTCCGATAGCCTTCCAGCTCATATCGGGCAATCTGTCTTGCACTCACCCCAACTTTACGCCCAAACGCATCGACACTCATATGAGCCGCTATTCTATAACGGATTGGCGTCAGCATCAGATCGTCCAGTGAATGGATCTCAATATCCGATGGCTTACTCTCTTTCAACACCTCGTATTCTTCAATATTCAATTGAATTTCACTGATCAGCTCTTGCAATTGTGCTTTACCCGCTTTTTCTATGAGATCAGGAACACCTTTCTTCTTCTGAGAAGAAAGCGATGCCGTTAACATGGCGAGCTGTTCCTTAGCCGCTGCGTATTGCTTATCACTCGTAATCATACTGAATCTCCTAACCTCACAACAATAATCCCTTTTAGATCACCGTCACGGTTTACTTGGAAGAATTTAGGAAACGGAAGACCGCTTCCTGCCTCGATAATACTTGCTATAAAAAAATCCAATCCATACTTTTTTTTCATTTCGCCTCTGGAACCCAAGAAAGCAGGATCCAACGTTTCCACATCGACAACAGAGGTAAACTCCCAACAACCATCAATATCATTAGGTTCTTTTTTATCGGTGATAAAGCTACCGTCAATCCATAGCGTTCTAACACCTGATAACTCAAAATTACTCACCGCCTCACGCAATCCCCGCATTAATAATTTTCTACGATGAGTAGAAGAACCGAACATGGCTTCCACTTCATCCAAAGAAGCTTGATGTTCCCCGGGGGGTAGTTCTCCATTGGCCTGTAATGCAGGAACACTCATCTGTATAAATATCCTTTTCTCAATATATGGCCATTATGCAACGTCTAATTAGTCATGTCTATATAGACAATGCATGCCATCGTGAAGTGTACTTCACTTTTCCAACAACAACCCGGTAAAAACGGCTCACTCTCTGCATAAATCCAGCTAACTTAGGTATGCATACCCAATTTTTCGATTTCACACCCCCTTTCCACCGCCATTAATTCAGGTGATTTATGCCTCGAAAAGACCGCACGTTTACCAATAACGACTTAAGCCGATTCGCTTGCCGTAACCTCGCTCCTGAAGAACAGGCCAAAATTGTTCATTATTTAATCGATAGTGATTGTTTTCCAATCGAATTTACCACCGATCAAGTCGAAAAAATCATCTGCCAGCATATGGAAACCTCCGCTCGTCGGCAGTTGATGAAACGGTTGATCACGGAAAGCTGGTGTGATAGCGAAAATAAAACCATCTCGTGTCAGACCATAGGAGCCATCAAGACGGCGATTGATGCCCTCACCCTACTGATGAGCATTTTAAGGTTTTTGGCGGCTGTATTGCCACTCTTACGCGCTATCAGACGGTTGTACACCTGGCTTACTCGACTCGTCGTTTGGGTGGAACGGATTTTCGACCGAATTGGCGTGCTTGAAAAATACTTGGAAAGCATTGCACTCGCCATTGTCGCTTTAGGCGAATTTTTTGAGTACCTCAATGATTTGTGCGAAGAATCACCATTACCCCCAGGACTTGATACAAGCGCCCTGAACGAGGGTCTTCCTGAATTGATGGCTGAGCTAGCCGTTATCGCAGAAGATGGCGAAGCGAAAGTCTAAGACCCTTTCTCAATGGCTTTAATGTGAATTAAGAGCTGAGAGTGCCGTGGTATTTAAAATCAATCATTTATAGATTCTGGATTTTGTGTTTCTCATTGGCGCCACGCTAAGCTGTTGATTTTATCATTTAAATTTAGCTCTTAATTCATATTTTAGGATTGAATTCAACTCCTCGGGTTGGAGAACATCCTTTGGCTGTCATAGTTAACCTTGTCTTGTATTTTTCAGATATCGACGTGGTGAAGTTTTAACCGCAGTTTTTTGCATGAATGAGAATAACGAATAATTGAGCGAATGGAATAAAAACTGACCTTTTTGACCTGAAATGTATTCAGATGTAATCTATATTATAAGGTGTAGTTATCCACAGGCCTCTTGTGTGTTAAATAGTGTTAATAGTGTGTTACGCTAAAAAAAACATCAAAAAAATAGATATAAAACAATTACATATAAAACTACTCGGTGTCTAAAACCCCGAATCTCGGTGTCTAAAACCCCGAATCTCGGTGTCTAAAACCCCGAATGGGTGTCTAAAACCCCGAAAATAATTGACGAGATGTCTAAAACCCCCAATACTTGAGCCATGTCTAAAACCTCAGAAGCAACAACATGCTAGATAAAAATCTAATACCTGAGAAACACCCAAAA
>Ga0316206_1002691_pt1 | contig 11388 bp, 14 predicted proteins | sample 6monthpyrite_MG_FD_204942 | JGI IMG/M metagenome (GOLD analysis project Ga0316206, IMG submission 204942) | Microbial mat bacterial communities from mineral coupon in-situ incubated in ocean water Damariscotta River, Maine, United States -... | ecosystem: Environmental > Aquatic > Marine >...
ACTCCAAATAAATTCAATAGAGAGGAAGATTCATGCAGGGTTCTGTTACAGATTTTCTCAAGCCTCGTGTGGTAGATGTACAGATTAAGGACGAGCGTCGTGCAAAGGTTACTTTAGAGCCTTTAGAGCGAGGATTCGGCCATACGCTGGGCAACGCTTTGCGAAGGATATTGCTTTCATCCCTGCCCGGTTGTGCAGTTGTAGAAGCACAGATTGAAGGTGTATTGCATGAGTACACTGCAATAGAAGGCGTGCAGGAGGACGTTATTGAGATTCTGCTGAACCTCAAAGGTCTTGCTATTGTGATGCACGCACGTGAAGAAGCAACATTAACTTTACGAAAAAAAGGACAGGGTCCTGTGCTGGCCAGTGATATCACACTGGATCATGATGTAGAAATCATTAACCCTGATCATGTTATCGCCAACCTTACCAGTGATGGTGAGTTGAATATGACACTCAAGGTTGAACGAGGTCGTGGATATATTCCTGCGACACAGCGTGCAAAGATGATTGAAAGTCGTCCAATTGGACAATTGCTGCTAGACGCAACTTTTAGTCCTGTTTATCGTATAACCTATAATGTTGAAAGTGCGCGTGTTGAACAGCGTACCGACCTTGATAAACTGATTATTGGTCTGGAAACAAATGGAACGGTTGATCCTGAAGAAGCAATTCGTCAGGCTGCGGGTATCCTGCAATCACAACTTTCAGTATTTGTTGATCTTCAGGGTAATGAAGATGAGCAGCCGGAAGAGAAAGAATCAGAAATCGATCCAATCTTGCTTCGTCCGGTTGATGATCTTGAATTGACTGTTCGATCTGCAAATTGCTTAAAAGCAGAAAGTATTTACTATATTGGTGACCTGATTCAACGTACAGAAGTTGAGTTGTTGAAAACGCCGAATCTTGGCAAGAAGTCACTGACAGAGATCAAGGATGTTCTGGCATCACATGGTCTGTCTTTAGGTATGCGACTGGAAAACTGGCCACCAGCAAGCCTGGCTGCAGAAGAAACTGCAACGGCTTAAAGCTTTAGTCAGTACAACCGGAATCAAGTATTAATATTTAGAATTTGGAATAATTGTTATGCGTCATCGTCAATCAGGTCGTCAATTAAACAGAAATAGCAGTCACCGTACAGCTATGTTCAGAAACATGTCTGCATCACTGTTGCGTCATGAAATCATTCGTACAACCTTGCCGAAGGCAAAGGAATTACGACGTGTTGTTGAACCCATGATCACAGTTGCAAAGAAAGACAGCGTTGCTAATCGTCGTTTGATCTTTTCACGCCTGCGTGACAAGGAAATGGTTGGCAAACTGTTTGCGGAACTGGGTCCACGTTATGAAACACGTCCAGGCGGTTACCTGCGTATTCTGAAATGTGGATATCGCTCAGGCGATGCTGCGCCGATGGCATATGTCGAACTGGTTGATCGTCCTGTTGTTGAGGATGATGAAGACTAGTAACAACACGTCTGTTTGAAAAAAAGGCCAGCTTTGCTGGCCTTTTTTATGACTGGAAAATAATGCTGATCGCTATTTCTGTTAACAGTGAATTTTATGACTGGATTCCGGCCTGCGTCGGTATGACGATATAGAAGCTCTGTGCCAGGTGGAGTGAGATGTGTTCTTTTACTGTTTATTAATTTTCATGTTCGCCATTCCGGCGCGGGCCGGAATCCATCTTGCGTTATGCAGTATGGGCCGGTTAAAAAACAATCAACCCTGTTAGGGCCTTATTCTGGTTCGCATCAGTAAGGGGTGAAAGGCTTCTGAAGTGTAAATAAATCAAGTGTAAATATCATGCCTGAATTTATTAGTTAATCAGAATATCATCACCAATATTTGCATTGAAAAAATGTTGCGCACTACCTTTATTCACTGCAATTTCAAGCAAGCCACTGGAATTAGAATAATAGAAAGCTTCACCTGCGTTAACATCGCAGAATGTTTTGGCATTTATTAACTTAATATTATTAAAATAAACATTACTGTTTTTATCGAGATTGTTGTAACGAACGCCACTTATCAGATTACCAAAATGATCTATATAGATGACATGTGCATAGTCGTTGGCAATACCAGCAAGATCAGGCGTATTATCCTGTTGCACCATCTCTGGCAAAAGCCCCATCGCCAGTTTGGCAACTGCGGGGGCAAAAATGTCACGACCATGAAATGTAGTACTTGCAGAGATGGAAGTGTTCGTCAGATGGTAGTACTGATACCCCTGGTTACGTGTAAGCAGAACATTAAAAAGACCATTTTCAGGCCCCACAAACCATTGTTCCTTTAACTTTATTGCACATGCCTTGCGCGGCCCGCCAACACCCGGATCGACAACACATAGAAAAACTGCATTGGCAGGAAAATCTTTTCTGTATGAATCGAGCAGATACGCTGATGACTTGATATCAAAGCCAGGGGCATTATGCAGAAGGTCTACTATCTGTATGTTGTGGGTGTGTTGTAGCAGGACATTTTTGACCTGACCCAGATAGGGATCTGATAGGCTGAAATCTGTAAAAAGAACAATCATTCAGGTTTATTATTGAGATGCTGCTCTAAAGTTAACGTGTTCCGAAGACAACAATCGTTTTACCTTTGGCCGAGATCAGTCCCTGTTCCTCAAGGTTTTTCAGTACACGTCCAACCATTTCACGTGAACAACCTACAATACGACCGATTTCCTGACGTGTGATCCGTATTTGCATACCATCCGGGTGCGTCATCGCATCGGGTTCACTACAGAGATCAAGCAGGGTTCGCGCAATGCGACCGGTAACATCCAGAAATGCCAGATCGCTGACTTTACGACTTGTTTTACGCAGGCGCATCGCCATTTGTGCAGCGAGTTCAAACAGGATATCCGGGTCTTCCTTTGCGAGTTGTCGGTAGCGATCATAGCTGATTTCTGCAAGTTCACAGGGTGTTTTAGTGCGAATCCAGGCGCTACGTGATGCATCATCAAACAAGCCCATTTCACCAAAAAAATCACCTTTGTTGAGATAGGCAAGTACGATTTCGCGACCATCTGAATCTTCAATCAATACAGATACAGAACCATCAATAATATAGTAAAGCACATCCGGGGTATCCCCCGCATGAATGACAACCGTTTTAGCCGTATATTTTTTAGTATGGCAGTGAGATAAAAACCGTTCTATGACGGGGCTAAGGCTGCTTTTTATCGGTATTTTACTCATTGTTAAGTATGCTTTTCCTTGATTCTGCTCGCAGTTATAACCTTAACGAGGTTAACGAGCAAGCTATTTTTAGCAGAAAGTTTGTTAGATAAAATTAAACGAACTTTATATAATCTATTTATACGCAGATTCGCCAGCTTACGTATAATACCAGTTTAGCGGTCAGTGAAACCGAGACTTGAATAACAGGCAAGGCAGGGGTGGATATAAGTGAAATTCAGGAGCAACAATTAATGAAAGCGAGGATCAAGTGGGTGGAAAATGTTTCATTTATAGCTGAATCCGGGACAGGACATGCCGTTGTAATGGATGGCCCGGAAGAGCATGGTGGTCGAAACATGGGGCCACGTCCGATGGAAATGCTGTTGATGGGCCTGGGTGGCTGCACGGCATTTGATGTTTTACATATACTCAAAAAGGCACGCCAGCCTGTTCAGGATTGCGTGGTTGAACTCACGGCAGAACGTGCGGATGAAGTCCCGGCTGTATTCACCCGGATTCATGCGCATTTTATTGTCACCGGTCAGGGGCTCAAGGACAAACAGGTAGAACGTGCAGTAGACTTGTCCGCCGAAAAGTATTGTTCTGCATCCATAATGTTAGCTAAAACCGCAGAAATTACTCATGACTATGAAGTTATTGATCCATCCGAAAGTTAACAGAAGAAAAAAGTATGAACAGACCCAATCCAACTTCGGGCATGCGACATCTCGCGTTGTATGTTGAAAACCTTCCTCAGGTAGAAAAATTTTATACCGGGTTATTAGGAATGGCTGTAGAATGGCGTCCTGATGACGGTAATGTTTACCTGACTTCAGGTAACGATAATCTGGCGCTGCATCAGGCTAAACAATCACTTGCACCACAGGCACAACAGGTTCTCGATCATTTGGGGTTCATACTGGCGACACCTGATGATGTTGACGACTGGTATGCGTTTCTGGATGCGAATAAAGTAGAGATGCGCACCCAACCTAAAACACACAGGGATGGCGCACGAAGTTTTTATTGCTATGATCCTGCCGGCAATACCGTGCAGATGATATATCATCCCCCGATATCCTGAAACGAGTAACCAATAGTGGCAAGACAAAAAAAACTCAAGCTGCACGGGTTTAATAATTTAACCAAAACCCTGAGCTTTAATATTTATGATATTAGTTATGCGGAAGAATCTCAGCATAGAGATGACTATATCGAATATATTGATGAAGAATATAATGCAGGCAGGCTCACAGGTATCTTAACGGATGTTGCAGAAATTATCGGTGCAAATATTTTAAATATTGCTCATCAGGACTATGATCCGGTCGGTGCGAGTGTCACCATGCTGATTTCCGAAGAAGAGACTATCTCCCCTTCATTATCGAACACGCAACATCCAGGGCCATTGCCAGACGCAATAGTAGGTCATCTGGATAAAAGTCATCTGACCGTACACACCTACCCCGAGAGTCACCCGCAAAATGGCATTAGTACATTTCGTGTTGATATTGATGTTTCTACGTGTGGGCGCGTTTCTCCATTAAAGGCACTGAATTATCTGATACACAGCTTTGATTCAGACATTGTTATTATGGACTATCGGGTAAGGGGCTTTACACGAGACACTCGCGGCAAAAAACATTTTATCGATCATAATATTAATTCAATTCAGAATTACTTATCAAAAGATACCTTTAATCTGTATTCAATGATCGATGCCAATATTTATCAGGAAAACATATTTCATACCAAAATGATCCTGAAAGAGTTTGATCTTGATGATTATTTATTTGGGAGTGGCATTGACGCCTTTAGTCAAAAAGATCAGCAGGTTATACATAAACAATTGCAGCAGGAAATGGCTGAGATCTACTATGGTCGCAACTTACCAAAGGGGTAGGAGCCAACTTTAATAATTTCCATACTCTTGCTATATTACACTTATGACAAATCGACATTACAGCCCGGCAGACCAGTTCCTGATGAATCTTGATCAGGCAGTCAAAACGTTATTCGGTAAACCGGATATCACCGAAAGAAGCTATCCGGCAAAAGAGATAGAACTATCGGAGTTAGACAAACAGCAGGCACAGCAAGTTGCTGGCTTGATGCGCGTTAATCACACCGGCGAAGTCTGTGCACAGGCGCTCTATCAGGGGCAGGCACTTACCGCTAAATTGCCTCGTGTTCGCGAAAGTATGGAGCGAGCTGCACAAGAAGAGAATGACCATCTGGACTGGTGCAATACTCGCCTGCAGGAGCTTGATAGTCATACCAGTTACCTGAACCCACTCTGGTATGCCGGTTCATTTGCGATCGGTGCTACAGCCGGGCTGATTGGCGATAAATGGAGTCTGGGTTTTGTTGCCGAAACGGAAAAGCAGGTTGTCAGACATCTGGAAAGTCATTTACAGCAGCTACCGGAAAAAGATGCGCGTAGTCGTGCAATCCTTGAGCAAATGAAAATTGATGAAGAGCATCATGGTACAATGGCCATCAAGGCAGGCGGTGCTGCATTACCGTCACCGGTAAAAACCATGATGGGTTTAACTTCAAAAGTGATGACATCAATTGCGTTTCGCATATAAGTCAACGCAACCAGCAGAATAGTAATTTAATGTCTTATTACAAACACCATGTCTTTTTTTGCACTAACAAGCGCAACGATGGTCGAGCCTGTTGTCAGGATTTTGATGCAGTTAATATGCGAAAGTATCTCAAAACTGAAATCAAAAATGCAGGCCTGTCAGGCCAGGGTGGAGTGCGAATTAATACCGCTGGCTGTCTTGATCGATGTGAATCAGGTCCGGTAGTGGTCATCTATCCTGAAGCGGTCTGGTATACCTATGTCGATAGAGAAGATCTGGACGAGATACTTGAAGAGCATCTAAAACAAGGACGGATAGTCGAGCGTTTACGGCTGGATAAATCAAAGAACTAATATTTGTATTGCCACTCTTCATTTATTCCCTCTCCCTCAGGGAGAGGGTGAGGGCAAACTAAATCTTGATATAAGACCAGCCCTCACCCTGACGCTTCATGATGTCTCCCAAAGCCGAAGGTACCACAATAGTATTCGGTAATGTATCAAACGTCTTTCCTGTTTTATTCTGTAAGCGTTTAATCGCCTTGCTGCAGGCCTTGAATGTAAGATTATCATACAGTTGTTGCAGTTTTTGAATTCGCGCAGCAAAAGGAGAATGTTTTGCTTTTATCAACTGCAGCCCCTGTCCATTGGTTAAAATATCCAGACGAACTTTTTTTGATTCTTGCTTGTAGCGTTGTAATAAACGTTCAGTTTCATCAAGCAGCGTAGATAGCTTGCTCTTGTTACCCGTTGTGACATGTAATACCATTTTTATTTCTTCATTAGCGGGAACACCCTTGAGCTGAACAGCTTCAGCTATATCGAGTATGTTTGATGATGATTGTGTGGCGACATGCAGTGCCCATCCTAAAACAGCACCTGTAACAAGCAGAATGCTCGCAGCCAGCATTCTAAACGTTTTTTGGGAATGATTTTTTCCCGGTGCATGCGTATCTATAGCGGGTGTGATATCTCGATATGCAAAGCGAACCATCTCGCGAACATTTTTTAATTCATTAATACGCTTGCTGAGTTCAGGATCATACCTGAGTGCATCAACTAACTGGGCCGTCTCTTCATGATCCAGCTCATTATCAATCCAGGCATTCAGAAACTCATCAGAATATTCTCTGGAATGTTTCATTTGACTCTCCTTAAGAAAGGCATGCTATCTTCAGTGGTTTGTTCTTTAAGATTCAATAAGGTTTTTGCCAGTGTTTTTCTCGCTCGACATAGTCGACTCATAACAGTGCCGATAGGTATTTCCAGAATAGCGGCAACTTCTGAATAACTAAAACCTTCCAGGTCAACCAGAGTTAATACCTGACGTTGATTTAAAGGCAGCGCAGAAATTTCAGCAAGAATTGTATCGGTGATACATTGTCTGTCATATCGGGTTTCAGGCGTTTCATCCAGGGTAAATTCGCAATCATCAATATTGCGAAATTCCTTCAGTTTACGAAAATGATCACGCCAGCAATTTGCAAGAATGCCATACAGCCAGCAGTCAAGAGAGTCCGGTTTTTTCAGGTTGGCATATTTCTTTAAAGCTTTAGTAATCGTGTCCTGAACAAGGTCATCACTTAAAGCCGGATCATGACACCATGAATAAGCAATGCGATAGAGACGCGTGCGCTGTTGCGCAATGCGATTTTTTATTTCGCGATCCTGGCAGAAGCGTTTAACAGGGTTCATTATGGGGCTCATTATTGGTTTTAATATTTGCTGCATAATACATTGACGCAACAAGCATGTGAATTATTCCATTAGCTAATTCGTATTAATAATTAATAATAAACTTATATGTAAACAAATTTGGCATTGAATGGAATAAATGCAACAATGATTGCGTCTATGGTAAATATGACATAGTTGTTGCGATTACACTACAAACCTGATTGTAATGAGTATGTTTAAGAAATCTGATGACTAATCAGCTTTCAATAATAAAACCAATTTAAATCAAGACTTACAGGAGTCAGAAATATGAATAAAATAACGCTAAGACTGGCTGCAGTTCTGGTTGCGTTTGCGCTCAGCATGGGATCGTTTGCCACTCAGGCGGCCAAGCCATTTGCCAAGCACAAAATCGTACTTCAGATCAGTGATCCAAGCCCTTTTAAACAAACACTGGTTTTAAATGTTGCCAGTAATCTTCTCAAGGCATACGGTGAAGATGATGTAGATATTGAAATTGTCGCTTTCGGTCCAGGTTTGCGTCTGTTACAGAAAGGTAATGTGAATACAGGTCGTATTGCTGGCCTGGCATCAAAAGATATTCAGTTTAGTGCTTGTGCCAATACTATCCGGAACTTTGGTAAAAAACTGGGCGGTAAACCTGCATTAAATAAAAATGCAACAGTCGTTCCTGGTGGTGTCGCAAGAATTCTGGAGCTGATTGGTAAAGGTTTTATCCTGATCAAACCATAATAAATAAAGAAACAAAAACTACTATTCGAACATAATAATATTTATGTCTGAGGAGAAAATAATGAAATCAATGTTTAAGAAAACCATGCTGGCAGCAAGTTGTGCTGTTGCGATGGGAGGGATTTCCCAATCCGTATTAGCTGCGGACTGGTTGATGATTCAGGGAACTGAAAAACCAGGGCAGTCAGCTCGTGCACGTGTATGGGGCTTTATTCAGGCGCAGTATCAGCAAGATAACAGTGATGCAAATGCACAGGGCACTTATACCCCACCTAAATTGATTGGCCCTGATCTGGAGAGTCGTTCAGCTTTCAATATAAACCGTGCACGTATTGGTGTTCGTGGCACAGGTATGCCGCTGGATAGTAATGTAAACTACTTCTTTTTGGTTGAATTTGGTAATAATGCGATTACTAATCCAGGCGGTTCATTTGCAAAAATTACGGATGCAAGTGTTACGTTGAATCATATGAAAGAGTATGGTCGCGTACGTGTAGGTACATTCAAGATCCCAATGGCTGAGGAAATCTATCAGGGAATAGCCTTGTTTGATTATGTGAATTTTACTGAAGGTACTAATCAATTATTACTTGAGCGAATCCCAAACAGGCAATATAAGAATAATATTCCTGCGCAAGGTCTTCCAGTAGCATCCAGCCTGAATGGTTTTGAAAATTCGGTTGCTGCTGCTCGTGGTACGGGTGTTCAGTTATTTAATACCATTAAAGTAGCGCCAACCTGGGAAGTAGGCTATTCCTTCATGGTTGAGAATGGAAATGGTATAAATACTTCAGATAATAATGGTCCAAAGGATCGTCATTTCTATTTCAACTTTACTAAGGTATATAAAGGTGTAGGTCCACGTCGACAGGACTGGAAAACATTTGCCTGGTATACCACAGGTAAACGTGATGTAAATATTCGTGATGATTCTGGGTCAACGCCAACTTATGCTTTTCAGCGTTTTGATCGTACACGTTATGGTGTAGGAACTAAATACTATAAATTACCATTTCGTGTCACTGCTGAGTGGATGCGTGGTAAAGGCGTGATCTTTCAGGGACCACATAAACCAAACTACATTCTTGCTGATGGTGTAGCTAATAATGCCGTAGGCCCAGGTACTGCAGCTTTTAAAGTCGATCACTTCTCAAGTGGTTTGCGTGATGATGCCAAAGCGACTTCGTGGTATATAGAAGGTGCGTATATAGTACCCAAGACCAAGTGGGAGTTTGATTTACGTATAGCCAGATTTAATCGTCTGGAAGACAGTGCGGGTGAAGTTGAGTTTAAAAACACAACAGTTGGTATTCAATATCATCTCAATAAGAAAAGTCGTATTGCTTTGAATATTGAAAGTAGAGATTACAAGGCGATTGGTTCAAACGCTACTTTCGCAGCTGCGGTTAATAATAATCTTAGTGGTGTAGACAAGCGTTACTCAATTCAGTTAACTCATATTTTTTAAGAACTACGTTAATTGTTTTAAAGTGACTAGCAGACCCCGGTATACCCGGGGTCTGCTTTTTTAATTACATGTTTATTTAGAGGTTTGAGATGATTCGATTAAAGGTAATCATTGTTAGTATTTTTTTATTGCAGGCTTGTTCGGGTTCGGCAGTTAAACAACAAGCAAGTGTCACGTCAAATCCGACAGGTGCGAATGTTTATGCTAATGGTGTAAAAGTTGGAAAAACTCCATTATATAAAAACCTGTATAAGGTGTTTCCTGCAAGCTGGAGTAGCTGGACCTATCAGGCCGCAGGTGTCCTGAGTGTTAAAAAGCCAGGTTGTGAAGATTTTAATTTAAAAGTTAGTGATGCTATTTTGGTTAAACCGATTCACGCAAAGCTGAAATGTGACAAACAAATTGTTGCTCCTGCAGCCGTACCGGCACATAAGTCAGCGGTTATGATGAAAACCAAAAATAAAAAAATGAGTAAAATAGAGAAACGTCTGGATGAGTTGAAAGGTTTATATCAGAAGGGTGTGATTACACAGGAAGAGTATCAAGCAACCCGGAAACGTATATTGAATGAATTGTGAGGTTTAGCTACTCATGAATTAAAAGGCCAGCTTTTAGCTGGCCTTTTTTATGCAAAAAAATAATATTTATTTGAAAAAAGTGAATGCAGCACTGTATTCTGGCCTGCGCCAGAATGACAGTGAATGATAGTTGAGTATGCAGGGTGGGGTTTCAGATAGCATATGAAGTGATGTGGTTTCGTCATGCCGGCGAAGGCCGGCATCCAGGGTGTGTAGCAAGTTATGGATTCAGGCTTGCGCCAGAATGACGGAAAGGAGTGGCTGTTTTCATAAAACTCCTTGAAATATAGTCACAATATAAAAATGGAAAATAAGCCTGCTTTAATTTTATGTGCAAATAATTATTGACAAACACATTAATATATTAGAAAATACTTACATAGGTTCAGTTAAGCAATAGTTTAACTAAATCTGACTCCTCCATCCTCCTTTGGTGGATACTTTAAGCGCAGCTCCTACCTTTGCTGCGCTTTTTTTTTGCCCAAGGAAGGGCTTATGTCGCGGAGCCCAGGACGGGCGGGAGCGACGTCTCAAAAGAATCAAACACTTAGCCAGCCTATAGTATTAAAAAGAACAAAACACCAAACACGGAAGGGCTTATGTCGCGGAGCCCAGGATGACCTGAGCGAAGCGAGGTAATGCTGAATGAAGCCCGAAGGGATTCTACAGTGCGGGCGGGAGCGACGTCTCAAAAGAATCAAACACTTAGCCAGCCTATAGTATTAAAAAGAACAAAACACCAAACAAGGAAGGGCTTATGTCGCGGAGCCCAGGATGACCTGAGCGAAGCGAGGTAATGCTGAATGAAACCCGAAGGGGTTCTACAGTGCGGGCGGGAGCGACGTACTGAGAAACAAATTAAGTCACACCAGATCAGAAAACAGGGTTAAATCAGTCATCCATGCGGCTATTGAGTCATTTGTTGCGTCTGATATAACGACCAGCTCGATTATTCTCAATTATTACCCCCTTTTAAACGAATAACACTTGAATATCATTCGCTTCTTATGTAACATTTCCGGCTCACCAAACCATTGGGTTAGTTTTTCGGAGCAACAATAGATGAAAACCTTTAGCGCCAAACCGGCTGAAGTAGAACGTGACTGGTACATTATCGATGCCGAGGGT
>Ga0316206_1002694_pt1 | contig 11384 bp, 18 predicted proteins | sample 6monthpyrite_MG_FD_204942 | JGI IMG/M metagenome (GOLD analysis project Ga0316206, IMG submission 204942) | Microbial mat bacterial communities from mineral coupon in-situ incubated in ocean water Damariscotta River, Maine, United States -... | ecosystem: Environmental > Aquatic > Marine >...
TAAGTAACTGATGGGTTCAATAAGATCATGACCTAAGGCTACTCAGTTTCTTTACTTCTTTCTTTTTCTATAGGTGTATATCAGTTCATCCACCTTGTCCATATACATCTCAAACACACCCAACCGAACACCAACAATTAACACTCAAGGACTCCATATGAAGCCACTACGCAAAGTAATCCGAATGATTGACCCTAACGGTCAGCCTGTTGTTAAAGTACCTCTAGCCAACACTGAGTTGTTTGCAACAGTAGACAGCGCAAGCTATGACAAACTGATAGAAACAGGTATATCCAGTAACTGGAATTTTAATAAAGCCAGCCCTGAGAATAGTGGGTATGTGAGATGCGCTCTTAATGGTTCAAGGGTTTGTGTTGCTCGACTTATAGTTCAAGCAAAGCCCAGGGAAAACGTTCATTACCTTAACGATGACACTTTAGATTTACGAATAGAAAACTTATACGTTGAAAAAGGTCAATCTAAACGAGCTTGGTTACTATGGGATATTTCAGAATAAAAATCTGTCACCCTATCTAAGTATTCAAAGCCAGCAAGTTCCCCCCTGCCACCTTCACCATCCCTCACAAGCACGACACTTTAACAAACTCTCTTAGGAAACACTCAATGATTAAACCTCATGTAACACCAGCAACACAAGAAGATGTCATAGAACTAGCTGAAAAGCTACGTCCTGATGACATTAAAGAAATACATCTAGCATCCGGTAGTACTCCCTACGATTCACTGACAACATCACTCCAGCTCTCTAGGTTTACATGGTCAATTCACTACAAAGATGAAGTGGTAGGTATGCTTGGTATTGCTGAGCATCTTACAGATTCAGATACAGGCTTTCCTTGGTTGTTAAGCTCAGAGAAACTGGATGAATGCTCTTTAAGTTTCATTAAAGAATGCCCAGCCGTTATAGATATCATGCACAGCCTGTACAAGACTTTGATGAGCATCTCTTATGAGAAGCATACAGTCGCTCATAAGTGGCTTCGGTGGTGTGGTTTTGAACAAGCTGGCACATACATAGGTATAGGCCCAGAGGAATCTAACTTCATTTTGTTTACAAGGAATAAGAACAATGTGTGAACCTGCAACAATCTTTATGGCTGCGTCTTCTGGTATGGCTATTGCTAACTTCATAGGTGGTCAGCAGCAAATGAAGAAGCAAACAGCTTCAACTATCAAGTCTCAAGAGATACAGCAAGACCAACTGGTTGAACAAGCTAACATGAACTCATTCTCTCAGGGTATCGCTGCACGTAAACAACAAGCAAAGATAGTCACTGCTGCTGGTGATGTTGGTGTTACTGGTAACTCTGTAGCTGCTCAGTTACTTGAGTCAATGTTTAACGAAGGCCAGAACGACGCACTTGCTACTCAGAACTTAGAGAACTCCGTTGAATCTTCTGTAGCCGAACGCAACTCAAGACTATCAGGCATCTCTGCACCATCCCTACTTAATACAGGCCTACAGATTGGTGCTGCTTATGGTCGATCAGAGATGTACGCTGGTGACTCTAGACCAGCAGAATAATTAACCACTTTGAGTGCGACTCTGTACTCACACTTTAAAGCTTTATGTCTTTTGTAATCGACATCTATAGCTCTCCAGAACCTACCGATGGATATGACGAAGACCTGGATGACTTACTTGAAGATTACGATGAGTATGAAGACAAGTAGTTAATAACTGATGCATGCTTTAAGTGTTGCTGCTTAAAGAATATGCCTGAAGCTGGTCTATGGCTACCCTACCCATATCAGCAACAAACCCAGAGTAACTTACCAAAATAACAAGCTCTCTAACTTCAGCTTACCTATTAAGTCTTAGCTTTATTATTAGCAGCGCCTTCTTCAGAGCCACATGAGTTTTTTCGGGTACTGTAAGTAATAAAGTCATTATTAATATTTCTCAAAGCATAATCCTCACCATCGATAAAAACAATCTCACTGACAATATTAAGCCCTTGCGGTTCAATTGTAGGTAATATCTGATGATAATGAGTAAACACCACCTTATTCTCTTGCACTACCCAATTTGCCTCATATACCACATATGGAATTTTACAATCATGATCAGCAAAGACAAAAGACCTTAGTTTATTATCTTCTGTAAATATATCAATTACATTATACCCTTCCAGATAATTAGGGTCGTTTTGAGACATATACCACTTACCATCTAACAGTATGTTTCTTATCTCTTGGTCTGAATATGCACTTTTAGGTATAGCTACCCTGGAACAACCAGTACCGATATGAAGGAAAGTAGTTAATAGTAGAAACTTGCAGATTTTATTCATGAGATAAATTTACAATAATATAATTGATTACTTGTTACCATTCTTCCAGTAGCTCAAACCGCAAACTAAAACCCGCTTCATCAATGGCACCCAAAACTAACATGGACACCCATGCTAAAAATATTGGGACACGCCTCTAAGAGACTAAAGTCTCTGATTAAAAATATCCGTTAAACTGGGGAGGTTCAACTTGACCTCTTTCCTTACTGTTAATTCCGCAACTGTTTTCTCTTTGCTAGAAAAAAGACTTATAGCTTAATATCAAAACCTCTTTTCGAGTTAATATCTATAGCCATCTCTTTATATTCGCCCGAAGCACTACCAATGCTAATAAATCTCTGGATCTCATTTGCTGCACTAACCTCATCGCCTTGCTCCCAAAGAATGTGGAACAATCCACGTGATATTTTTTCTGAAGAGGGAGATAATTCTACGGCTGTTTTGAAATATTTCTCTGCAACTTCCAAATCCCCTAATTCCCAATGTGTATTGGCTAACATTGCATTCATAATTCCAGAACTCGGATTATCATTAACTAGTTCTTTCAGTATCGTGAGCGTATTTTTCAAATCACCCTTTTTTGAGAATTCTTGAGCAATTTCAAATTTCTTTTTATCTTCGGTTGAAAAAGTATCTGTCATAGCAATATCATCAAAAGTCATTTAAATTGTCTAAATCAATATTATGAGGTTTAAGAGCATTCTGATCTCTTTGTTTACTTGCGTATTGATCATTACCACCTCGGTAATGAAATACCGCATGGAAAGACCTGGCCCCATTAATTTAATCTTTATACAAAATACCATACGTTTCTATATTTGAATACACAGATTGCATTATAGAGATTTCTTTAATTGTCGACTCATCATAACCACAAGTGTCTAACCCATTCAGAATAACTTCAAGTAACATTTTCCATTCGTTTAGAAATTCTGTTTTTCCGATTTCAATAGAGTCTAATGAATTTAAGATTTCTTCAGTATTTCCAATGACAGATTCCCACTTCGCATCTATTTTCAAATAATCATCTTTCCAAGACATTACCCAGCGACTATTAAAGTCACTAGAAGGCCATGTCAATTCTAGGGTTTCATGATTGTTTTCAAGAATAGTTTGTAGCATTAATAAAACATCTGCCAATATCGTACTAATAGAATACTTGTAAGACAGTGGAATAAATACACCAGACCAATTAATCAAAGCCATTTCAGAGTTTAAGAAAAAGGTAGTTTCAATAGCTTCATCTAAAGTTTCGTCTTCAGCATTGAAGATGCCAGTTGTTCTAGGAGCACTTGCTTGAATACAAAACTTCATATTGTTTTGGCTTATATATATTATTATTTATTGTGCTGGGTAGCCATGAAATGTACCCGAACCATTATTTCTGACCCAAATACGACTGGCTGCCACTGTTGAACCATCTGACAAATGAACCTTAGAGCTGTGACCTTTTGGTAAGTTAAACCAATCACCTTGCCCTGATTTAAGTGTACTAGCTTTTTTCCCACAAAATTTAAATCAGCTTTACTTCCCCATAGACCCTGTGGCAGTCCTGTACTCTTTGCAGTTGCAGAGCCTTCAGTCCATTTTATTCCATGCTTCTTGCTTTTAAGATATTTAGCTTCTGGTCTTCTTGCCGGGACGGGATTCTCACCCGCTGGAATTATCGACCTTGCTCGGCCGCACACCCCTTTAACTTTTTTAATCTAGTATTTCAATACCTACTAGTGTTCCATCTTTATTGAAATCCAGGTAAATATCTGGCCCTTTATAATCGTCAATCAAGTCTATTAATCTAGTTTGTTTTTTAACTAAGCCAGGAATTATCTCTTTTGGATGATCTGGCAAATACAAATAGGCAACATCAGGGTCATCATCACTAACTTTCAATTGAATAGGTTGTTTATTCATTATTTTCTATTTCGCTATAAGTACAGTTTTAAGTTTCGCAGTACCATTTTTCCCTACTTGAAATGCTGCTAATCCATTATTTCCAACAGGAACCAATACCCTATCTGCACGAGCACCATCCAATATAGAGCCTTTAGGGAATCCATTTTTACTAATATCCTTAGTAAGAGCTTTCAACCCACTTGTTGCAGCTTTTGCATTTGGAAATACTTCACGCACAACAGACTGATCCCTCGCATGTGGTAAATTAGAATTTACAGCTTTTTTTACTGCCGGAAGTTTCGCAGCTTGTGACTTAGCAACACTCCCAACCCCTTTAGTCTCTGCAAACGATCGACCACCACCAGAAGAAAATAATCTTTGAAATGGCCCTTTTGGACCAGTATAACTACCTCCAATACCCCCAGCACTTTCAGGTCCAAACGGATTGCCCTTCAGATAAGTAAGTCCACGCTTAGGGTTTCTACCATCTGGATCAATAAAGGTATACGGATTATTGTTTGCATAAGCAAACCGATTAAACGTCCTCGGATCTTCCGGATCTACCCCCGCCGGATCCATCCCCATAAATCGCCCCACAATTGGGTCATAATACCTGGCCCCCATATACGTTAAACCAGTGCTACTATCATGCACATGACCTGTAAAACCTATATGATTATTTGAAGATGCTGGGTCTTTATTTACCTCTGTCCCAAATGGCATACGGTGTGCACGCCATTTAACATTTCCTTGCTCATCAGTTGCAGCTACCGGCGAGCCTGATGCATCGGGTATGTAGTAGGTAATTTTTATTTCAGCATTAATTGCCGTATGGAAGAAAATAGCAAAAGAGAGTAACAGCAGCTTACTAACAATATTGATGGTTTTCATTTTGACATTCCCTAAAAGTATTCTTTCTTGTCATTATATTTTTGCGTTATAGACCACACTCTAATATAGGCTATACGTAAATTGCAAATAAGAAATTCCTAATGTAATTCCGTATGTCTTTACAAGGTATAAATCCTATTACCAGTAAGTTGAGATCACCAGGGTATTTTTGTACAAAAATGTGAGACCCTATCTAAGCTATCAAAGGAGGCGAGATTCCCCCGTACCTTCTTTCATCACGATACATCCGCTTCAGGCTCTAAGCTGGGTATGATTCCTAACCCCTAATCAACACTTTAAGTCATCAGCTATTTGTAGTGCACGCCGTTCAATGCCACCAAATAGATCATAATAATCCTCACTTTATGCAGCACATCTTAATCAATGTGATGTTTACTGTTGCTCATGACCAATGCTTTAGTAACGCTGCACGTAGCTCTTGTGCATAAGGGTCAGTACGTACAAATGTATTCCTTGTATCAATGACACACCCAATCACAAATTCATTTCCCTGATTATTAGTCATTAAGGTTATCCCTCAAAGAAATCTATTCGGTATACTAAGCTATCAGTAATTCAGGCAACAGCAGAATTAAAACTCTTCAGTGCATCGTATAAAGTTTGACGTGATATACCATATTCAATAGACAGCGCCTTTTTAGTCTCACCTCCAGCTACCCGCTCTTTAATTGCCCCCACATCCTCATCAGAAAGCTTCTTCTTAGCCCCTATCTGCTTACCGGCTGCTTTAGCGGCAGCCATGCCTTCTCTTCTACGCTCATTGATTAACGCTCTTTCAAACTCACTAATAGCACCAAGCATTTGTAACATTAAAGTCTGCATTGGATTATCTGCACCTGAGAATATCAACGCCTCTTTGTGAAACTGTACAGTGACACCTTTATCATTGAACTGTTGAACAAGGTTCTGCAAGTCCTGTAAGTTACGTGCCAGTCGATCAATAGAATGCACATGGAGAGTATCACCTTCCCTCAACCACTCAATGCATTCACGAAGCTTGGGTCTATTCGTATCTTTAGCTGATGCCTTCTCAGTGAAGGTCTTATCAAACTTAATGTTTACGTTAGCTAGTTGTCGATCGGTATTCTGCCCGTAACTACTAACCCTTATGTATGCCGCATCACTCATCACATGTCTCCATTATTATATTGTAAATATAGGTTATAGTACTTACTGGACATATGTCAAGAAATAAGAATACCAACTTAACTGGACACCACAAATCAATGACTTAGGTGCTAGCTGCAAAGTGTCCACCATGTATGGTAGATGGACACAACTCTCATTTAATCCAACCATATATGACTAATAGGTGCAGATGCCCCCTTGAAAAAAACCTACGAACCACCAGCTAATTAATTTGATAACACTAAAGTAAGTACAAGGGCTATTAAATGTTTAACATATCGGAACACCTATTTAACGGTAGCGAATTATCGGGCTATATCCGAAACATTGTACTAAGCGCTCAAGACACCGTAGACAGGATGAGTAAAGACCAGTTTCTAATATCTACAGATGAACAGATCCTGGAACACATTCTATCTAATGTGCATGTAGTACCAATTAAGCTCTATACCGATCCAGAACAACTCTCAATGGATCAGCATGAAACAACAATGCAAATATCTGATTTCGGCGATAAAGTTACTATTAGAGCCACTAGACTAGACATTGAAATACCTTTTACAGGAACAGCTCACCTTTTAATGCTAACTCCTAGCGCAAGAGCATCTAATCCGCCTAGGGCTACTCTTAAGCAGAATTCAATTATCATTACTATCACAAAACCTCACGATGCATCAGAGGATGCTTTCAAAAGAGAGCTCGACTCAATACTAGCCACTATTAGACAGTATGTTGAGCGGATAAATCGTGACGTAGCTAATATTGAGCAGCAGATTGTAACAACAGCAAAAGCTGCAATTTCTAAACGTAGAGATGCTTTGAAAAAGCATGAAGGACTCTCACAAGTACTCAATATTCCTCTCAAAAGCAAAGACGGAGCTCCACCTGTAACACCAATACCAATTGCGAGAAAGATTACGAAGCCTCTACCAACACCACCTAAGAGCGGGTTTCAGCCACAACCAGGCATCGATGACAAAACCTATGAAGATATCCTTAATATGATCCGCCACGAAGGGCGCACCTATGAAGGCGCACCGAGTACATTTTGTAAGCTCGTCGAAGAGGAGCTGAGAGATAATATATTAGCCCACCTAAATGGGCATTTCGAAGGTGCAGCTTCCGGTGAAACGTTTCGCAAGAAAGGCAAAACAGACATACGCATAGAGGAAAAAGATCGAAGCGCATTTGTTGGTGAGTGTAAGATTTGGGGTGGCGCTAATGAAGTCAATAAGGCAATTAACCAATTGCTTGGTTATTTGACATGGCGTGATTGCAAAGCCTCGTTAATCATCTTCAATAAAAAAACCAAAGGATTCACAGAGCTCTTCGATAAACTATCAGACGCTATATCACAGCATCCAAATCTTATTAAAAGGATCGAACACAACATTCCTGGCGAGTGGCGCTACATACTTCAAATGCCAGAAGATGAAAACCTAAGAATCACATTACATGTATTCTTATTTAACTTATGCACAGAATAATCCCAGCTGTTGATGGTAATTGACCTCATTGAATGCACCCAACATTCAGTCACACCATCTAATTTGAGCTACATTCATGGGGTATATGTTTATTATAACTAATTAATTACAAAGGGATTAAACACCACAAGATAGAGCTCCCTTCTCAGCGCCATACACACCTTATCCCCCTTGATTTCATTAAAAACAGTATTTAATGTACCATCAGAAGACAGATGCTAAGTTACTGATTCTGAATAGGTAGACTATGATTTATAGCGGGGGGTTAACTGTACCCCTGATCTTTGTAATATTATTGATACTGGGGTAATATGTACACATCTGATGGTAGCACTGTCAGTACATAGTCCGTAGATGGACAATTTTACAATTTCAAATGACCTAGTAGGTCGTAAGGGTTACTCCCATGAAAAACGATTTATCTGTTTCCGCTCGGAAACTAAAAGAAGCCTCATCCCATCTTAATGATCTAACAGACAAAGCGAACCAGTCAATTCAAATGGTCGAAGAATTCCTGTCTAAATCCTGCAGCGTTGGTACTTCAACCTCAGTGTCTTTAACTATCATAAACAATGGTCGTAATAAGTTATTACCCGAAAGCCATCTTGAGTACAAAAAAATAAATGCAAAGTATCGCCTTGTAACAGTAGCATATAGAGCAGGAACAGAATTAAAGAACACAGCAAAGCCTCTATCTGACTGTAGTAGGGATATCAAGCTTGCTGTAATAGACTTGTTACCAGAGTTTCTAGATGTAATTACATCACAAATTACAAAACAAATAGACTCATCTGAGATCGTAACTGAATCTGTATATGATGCTATGTGTGAACTTACAGGAAAGGGGGAGTGATATCATGCATACAATATCATTCCCTGTGCCTGTATGGGTACGTGCATTAATTTGCCTTTTTGGCTGCGTACCAATTCCTCTTTTGATAGTTGCTGGTTACTTAGGTTTAGAGTTAACACCATACTTAGTTATTGCTGTGGGATTTTATGCAACACGGATAACGAGTTTAGCATTTCGTAGCGACGTAAATAATAGCTGAATGACTCAATTTGTTTCGTACAGGGAAGTACAACGGAGCTTTTATGTATCACGCACTTTAATTATTGTTGTACCCATAATTCTACCGCTGCACTCCTTACGATAAGATTATAAATGATCTTCCTTGCATGGTTATTGTCTTAAACCCTTATCAGTAAGTGCTAATTTGTTATCCAATAGCTTTACTTGTATATTAAGCAAATGCTTCAGTGTATCAGCTGTTATCGACACAGGGAGGCCTACTAAAACAAACTGGCTTATGTAGCTACACTCAGTTTAAAGACAAGGACTCAAATGAAAAAACTAACTATCCTACTAGCAGCCCTAGCCCTTCTATGCGGTGGTACTGTAATCGCAACGAATCTCATTGCTACAGACCACGCACACGATGACAACACTACTATATCTCATAGTGGTAGAACAAATGCTGAAGGTTGCCATAATGATTATAAAAATAACAGCTATCACTGTCATTGAAGTCTTAGATTGAAACTTAAAGCCACCTTCACAGGTGGTTTTTTATTGCAGGTTGTCTACTGAAGGCGCTAAAAGTGATTATGATAATAAAGTATCAGATCATCATGCAGTGTGGGCTGTGTTTTATTTCAGTTGTAAATAAATAACGACAGCACATTAAAAGGGGAGCTATGACGAACGAAAATAATATGCCTGATATGATTCAAGATACTGCTGATAAGGGAGATGAAACAGCTCGCAGATATAGATATCAATGGTATTATGCAGCTATATCGTGCTGCTCTCTCCTTGATGACTCATTAGACATATCAGAAGTTTTCTGTGAGCAGCATGAAGATATACTTCTAAAACATGAAGATGGGACATTTACTGGTCTCCAGGTGAAGACACGTGCGACAGATCAGCCAGCATGGAGAACCTCAGATGAGCCGGTAAAAAAATCGTGTGCTCGTTTTATCTCACTTGAAGAAAAGTTTCCAGATAAATTTCGTGCCTTTCGATTTCTTACTAACCACCCACTACATTCAACAGGAAATGGGGCTGACCTCGCTTACGTATTAAGTGAAATAAGCAAGGCAAAGGATATTGACGAAGTAACAGGTGTTTCAAGAAAATTTTTAAAAACTGTGGCACGTCAAGCAAGCTGTGAACTCAACATAGCATTCAAAGCATTAAAGAAAACAACAGCTGGTGATAGCCTACCTAAGTTAGCCGATGTTTTGATGCGTCTCGTGAATACTCTGGTAATAGTTTGGCCGGATGCCTCAAATTGCTCTTTCGATAATGTTGTTCAAGTTGCAAGAGAGCTCATAGAGGAATGTGGCCGTGCCTCCTCCATCGCACATGAAGAAACTCTACCTTCGTATATACCAATTGTTACTGGTGAAGTTGAAATAAAAGTTAAGGCCCTTATAGAGAATAAAAGAATTGATAAAGAAGGTCTTCTTAGCACTCTTGAATCAGGACTTAATCAAGTAGCTCTGCTTGATAATGACCCTGATATGCTATGGGACCCTAGTAGTGGAACAACTGAACTTCTCAAAAAGAAACTTACTGCTGGAGGGTTCTCTGTCGTATCTTTGAACTCCGCAGAGGACTTAAGAAATAAAGCTGACTACTTGGGAATTAGCTGGACTCAAAAATATGGACGTGTTCCGGGCCTTCAAAAATATGATCATCTACGATCTCTTGTTCTTAGGGATTGCGCAACAGCATTTGAAGAATCTAAATCTGGTGAAGTCCATTTTGGTAATGATATGCTTTCAGAACTACATACTCTGTTCGCTCAACGACGCTCTGAAAAAGCACAGTTATTTGATTGTAGCAATGAACATCTTGAAGGAGTGGCCTTTTCATTAACTTCCGAGTGCAAGGTTCAATGGAGTATTGACAGCCCGTGGGAGGAGGATGATGATGTCACTGGTTGAAACCATAGCCAACCTAGATAAATCTCTAGACTTGCATGCTGCCAGACTTTTAATTCTCATTAACGCATTTACGAACACAGGGGGTGAAAGCACAGTACAAGGACTCACTAAATTAGCTAAGCTTGACTTTCTTCTTCGTTATCCAGTAATGCTAGAAAGAGCATTGATAGTAAAAGGAAGAAGCACTCGAGATGTAGGCTTAGAGGATTATGAGCGCCAGAACGTAGAATCTGAGATGGTTCGATACCGCTTTGGGCCATGGGATCATAAGTACCGGACTCTACTAAATTATCTTGTAGCCAAAGGATTAGTAACGATCAATGTAGAGGGGCGCACAGTAGTGATTGCTCTAACAGATGCAGGAAGCGATTGCGCACATGCATTAACCGCTGATGATTCTTTCGAGCAATATACCCGGCGCTCTAAAATCCTTAAAACTCATTTTGATTTAACCGCAACAAATCTTATGAAATTTATCTATGATACATTTCCTGAGATCATATCTTTACGCTCAGGAGCATCAATACCAACATGAAAATTTATTTACGTAACTTAATTGTTCGTACAAAGAAATCTATCGAGCAGATTGACTTCTCTGAGCTAGTAACATTCATTAACGGGCCTGTAGGCACAGGAAAGTCAACTGTTGCACGCCTGATTGATTATTGCTTTGGCGGCGACCTTGAGCGCACAC
>Ga0316206_1002696_pt1 | contig 11378 bp, 13 predicted proteins | sample 6monthpyrite_MG_FD_204942 | JGI IMG/M metagenome (GOLD analysis project Ga0316206, IMG submission 204942) | Microbial mat bacterial communities from mineral coupon in-situ incubated in ocean water Damariscotta River, Maine, United States -... | ecosystem: Environmental > Aquatic > Marine >...
TTAGCCTTCATGCTACAAACTGGTGCACAAACAATGGACCAGGGTGAAGTAAGATTGATTCGTGCTGAAATTGCCAGATTACAAAAAATGCCACTACTGGCAAAGAAAATTGAAGAATATCAACCACCTGTTGACCCACATGTTCAAGAAATGCGTGAACTTGAAAAACGAAAACTTATGGCTGAAATTAATGAACGTGAGTCACGAGCAGCTGAAAATGCTGTTGATATCCGTCTTAAAAACGCTAAAGCTGCCTTGGCTGAAGCACAAGCTAGGAGTGTTGGTTCTGACTCTGATTTAAAAGACCAGGAATTCATACGAAAAGCTGATGGCACAGAAATGAATGAAAAATTGGTTGAAAAAAACTTTGACAGAGAAACGCAAGTTGGACTTGCACGAACCAAACAGTTGACTAATTAGTAAAGTATGCTTTATGATATAGCTACATTTAAGTAACTACATAACTAACCCGGACTCAGTAATGAGTATCCAATAGGAATAATTTAATGAATAAATCAGAAGACGAATTAGAGTCGATTGAAGTAACACACCACCGTATTATGGGTGAAGATTTGATTGAATTAAAAAAGAACCCAGCATTTCAACGACTTATTATGAAAGGCTACTTAGAACAAAAAGTTCTTGCCTCAGTAAGTTTGCTGGGTGTACCTCAGGAAAAAGACAGACGAGGTGGTGTACTAGAAGATTTAGTGTCTGCTAGTAACTTACAATACTTCTTTACAATGGTAGAAGGATTTTATGCAGGTTGCACAAATCCTATACTAAGTGATGAAGAAGAAGCTGCAATTAATGCTGAAGAATCTGAACACGGAGTTAACTAATGTCTGAGCTTTCTGAAGAAGAAGTATTTGCAAATGATATCGATCCAATCGATGCTCTCCGGGAAATTAGAAAAACGGAAGGTGTTAAGGAAGAAAATCTTCCCGTATCTGATAATGATACATCTTCTCAGAAAGCTAATGACACTGATGCTGCAGATGATGGAACCGATGAACTAGATAATATTGAAAATAGTAAGCCATCTGAAAGTGTTGATGAAAATAATAACAGTGCTCCTACTGACAATGAAGAACTTGACACTAACGTAGACTCTACCGAGAACGAAAGTGAAGAAGATACTTCAGCGGATACCGATAAAGCAGATGCTGCAGAAGAAAAAACTGAGGCATTAAAGAAAAAATTCATGGCAAACGGTAAAGAATTTGAATTTACCGAAGCCGAAATGCTGGAACAATTTGAGGTAGTTTTTGGTCAAGCAATTGACTACACACAAAAAACACAAAAAATTGCTCCCTATCGTAAAATGATTTCAGCGTTAGAAGATCAAAAAATTACGCATGAACAGTTAAACGTAGCTATTGATGCGTTAAATGGTAATCCTAAAGCGTTACAGGCGCTGATGGAAATGAACAAAATTGAAGCATTTGATATTACAAAAAATGAAGAAGATAGCCCGTATACTCCACCGGAATACGGTAAAAATGAAGAACAATTAGATATTGACGAAGTAATTACTAAAATATCAGGTGATCAAGAATATCAAATTACTGTTGATGTTGTTGATAATCAATGGGATGATACCTCCAGAAAAACATTATCTAGCAACCCTAGCATGATCCAGGGACTACATACTGATATTAAAACTGGGGTATATGATAGAGTAGCCCCGGCTGCTATGAAATTAAAAGTGCTCGATGGAAATAGGAAGTCAGACCTCGAATACTACATGCTTGCAGGCGAACAGGTTTTAGCTCCAAAGCAGGAAACTCCTAGCAACACAGGAAAAACTGCGGAAGAAATGAACCAGGATGCACAAGATGCAGTAGAAGATTTTGACCAAGCATCATCAGAAGCTCAGCGTAAACGATCAGCGTCTACAACTAGACAACGTGCAGATCGTAAAGGCGTCATTGACTATTTAGAAGATGACGATGAAAACTATGATGCTTGGTATAAAAACCTAATGGCATCAAACTGATGAGGATTAGCTAATGGCTGATAACGTATATGGCACAACCGACCGAGCAACTGGTGATTCAACCCACGGCCAAAACACAGTTGTACATTATTATGACAAAGCAGGTGTTAAAGCTGCAAATGAAATGGCAGTTTATGCTCAATGGGCTGACCGTCGTTCCATGCCTCTTAAAATGGGCACTACCTACAAAGTAAGTAAATGGTTACACATTTATGATAATCAGCTTGATCCCAACAACCAACACGGTGGTACTTCTGCTGATTTCGCAGCAAAAGGTTATTTATCTGCGCGTGATATCGTTGGTGTTCAAACAGACCTGACTGACAATGTGGCTCTGGCTGAAGGTGCTGGTGCAGTTAATAAGCAAACCATTAAGAAAGTAACAATTGAGCAGAATTTTGCTCGTTACGGTGAAATGGTTGACTATACTGATGAAGTTGACATGTTTGCTGAAGACATGGTTCAAGTACATTATCGTGAAGAACTGGGCATGTTAGCTAATCGTCGTGCTGAAGATTTAATCCAGCTTGATATGTTAGCAACTACTACTGTTATGTACTCCGGTACAGCTTCTTCACTCGTTACTGTTGGTGTTGATACCACTAGTGTAACTGGTGCAGATGACAACGATAGTCGTGTTACTTATGACTTAGTGCGTAAAGGTGTTCGTAAACTTGTTCGTAACCGGGCACAGAAAAACACTTCAATCGTTACAGGTTCTACTAAAATTGATACTCGTGTTATCAATAAAGCGTATTACGCTATTATTGGTCCAGAAGTAAAATATGACCTGGAATCTGTTGTAAAAGGTAATGTTACTGATAATGGTACTACTGAATATGCATATATTCCTGCGTATAAGTATGCTGATGCAACTAACCTGGCTGAAGGTGAAGTTGGTGCAATGAATGATCTTCGTTTAATTGAATCAGAATCACAATTAGTTTATGCCGGTGCTGGTGCAGTTGTTCCTGCGTCGTACACTGGCCAGCTGGCTAACACTACTTTGACTGCTGGAAGTGCAGCAGCATTAAACACCTTTACCGGTGGCAGTGCTTATGCAGATACTGAAGTACGATTTGATGTATTTCCTATCCTTGTTCCAACTAAAGGTTCATTTGCAACCATTGGTTTAAAAGGTCATGGTAAAATCAAGTTTAACTCTCAGGCACCAAGTAAGATTGAACTCAGCAACCCTTACGGGACTACCGGGTTCTTCTCTTACAACATGTGGTATGCGGGTATCATCCTTCGTGATGAACGTTTACTGAAAATACTGGTTGCTGCTTCAGCGTAACTTAGTACCATAATAAGACGAGCCCTTGAAAGAGGGCTCTATCTTTATTACACCTATAGGAATTAATATGAGTGACGAACGCACAGAATTACTGCAAGAAGCCAATGAATTAGGCTTAGAATTTCCATCTAATGTTAAAACTGAAAAACTACGAATTATGGTAGCAGAATCACAAGGTCCAGCTATCAAAGAACCAGAAAGTGAAGAGCCAGTAAGTGAAGAACCCGAAGATGAAACTGGTATTCCCAATAGTGCAACAGCAACAAGTGGTGTACTTTCAGAACCTGCAGGAAAAAATGTACAGCCAGGTTCCCCGGTAGCTAAATCCGCTTTTACTTTAAAACGTGAAAAAATTCAAAAAGCGAAACTACGTGCTACAAAAACACATATTGTAACAATTACGAATAAAGACAATCGTGAAAATGACGTAATGACGACAGTGCCATTAAGTTTTGAAAATGAACATTTTGGGTTAAGTCGCAATGTTCCATTGGATATCCCGGTTGAAATTGAGCAAGCTCTAATTGATATTGCTGAAAGTACAATGATGACATTACACAAAGATGAAATTATCCAGGGTAAACGTACCGGTAATAAAATCGCTGTTTCTGTCAAAAAATTTGCCATTAGTTACGGTAAGCCTATAGAATAGGTAAATGTACTTATTAAACGCTGAAGCAAACATTCTGTGGGAACTCAGTCCTACAGAAATTCTATGGAGCCATTTGGCTTTTGATGTAATAGTAACTACACCAGAAGGTTTAGTTACTTACTACACCAGCCCTATTCTTATAGAAAATTACGTTGCACCAACTGTATTACTGCCTGGTTCTATAACATACCCATTTACTCCCACCCTAGAAGGTCTCTGGAAAGTTCAACTTGTCCGGGGAATAGCTACGGCTTATACAGTTGTTTCGAAGTTAGAGATGTTTGTATTTGACAATAAAACAACAGTAAACCCCATAAAAAATACACCCTTAGGTGTAAACAGTACAATTGAAGTTGGTGATAATAATGGATTAGTATCTTCATCTGCAACTCGATTAGATTTTAAAGGTACCGCGGTAGCAGTAACTGAAATTAATGGAGTTGCAACTGTTAATTTAGACGATTTCCCTCCAATTATATACAATAGCCCAAATGATATACTTTCCGCATTAAATGGAGCTATTGATGATACTAAATTAGTTGCAGGGCTAAAAACACGAATTGATTTAATCGATGGAATTGGGCCCGGTACAGTTAGTGCCAGGGTTGAAGCCGTTGATGTAAAAGTTGACGCTCTCAGTGTAACTATTAATGACCCAGTAACTGGACTGCCGGGACATGCAACAGCTATAACTGCAAATGGTGCCTGGATAGCAGATATTGACGGTAAAATTGTTGCTGAATCCGGATCTATTGATACATTCATAACATCAGTTGGAGATAATGTTGCTGCTGTACAAGTCAGTGCAAATAGCATTAATGCTTTAGAAGCTCAGTATACTGTAAAAGTTGATGTCAACGGGTATGTAGCAGGATTTGGATTAGCTTCTGAGCCCAATTTAGCAGGTATTCCAACATCTGCATTTGCCGTAGTAGCTGACAAATTTTCAATATCCCCTGTTGCATCTGCAATTGATGCAGAAGCTACGGCTCCATTCTTTCACTTAACTGTGCCAACACTTATTGATGGTGTAACTATACCTGCCGGCACTTACATGAAATCTGCATTCATTGCAGATGCAACAATTACGAATGCACATATTGGAAATACCATTGAAAGTGCAGACGGTGGGTTATCATGGAGTATCGATAAACTCGGGGGTATTTCTGCAACATCAATAACACTAAGGGATACTTTAGGGGTTCCTTTATTAACTTCGGACCGGACTGGTGACGTATTTGACACACTCACTGATTTACAAAATCAAGTAGACGGAAATATTACTTCCTGGTTTTTAGACGGTGTACCAACATTAATTAACTTACCAGCAAGTGATTGGACCACTAATACTATTAAAGACAGGCACCTGGGAGATTTATATTTTGATAACATAGGTGAACAAGGCTACAGATTCAAACTTGATACAGGAATATATTCTTGGGTTGTACTATCAAATACAGACGTAACAGCGGCATTAGCTGCTGCTGCTTCAGCACAGGCTGCTGCAGACGGTAAACAGTCAATTTACTATGGAGCTACACCGCCTACTATAAATGGTGTTGGAGCTGCTCTATCAGCTTCAGATGATGGAGATTTATGGCTTGACTCGAGTGATAATAATGCACCTTACCAGTATACATTCTCTTCTGGTACAGGTACTGATTGGACTAATAACCCGGTAGCTAATGATGTAGCAGATTGGACTAAAATTTTTGGAGCTGCTAAACCTGCAGATAATGCTACAGTCGGAGCAACATGGAGTACTGACATAGCCAATCAACCATCTGACACTGTATTATTGAATGCTAATACAACAAAAACAGATGTTGGATTAGCCAACGTAGATAATCAATCAGCTGCAACTATCCAGGCCGGTACTACTAAAGCAAATGTAGGCCTTGGAAGCGTATCTGACCTTACACCCTCAGCAATGGCTCAAACTGGATTAAACACCGGTACATCAATCAGTAGTGGTGGTATACAGTTAAATGGCGGGGGATCGTTAAGAACGGCAGGCAAATCTTACGGTACTGGTAATGGTGTGTTTTTTGGATGGGATGCTACAGCATACAAATTAGATTTAACCAGTGCTTCTCATTCATTAAGATTTGATGGTACTAACTTAACAATCACCGGTAATATAAATTTACAAAACGCAAGTACTGTCAGAACAGATCTGAATGTAGCTAACGGAGCTACTGCTGGTGCAACTTGGGGGTCAGATATAGTCAGTCAACCGTCTGACACTGTACTGCTAAATTCAAATACAACACCCACTGATGTAGGTCTTCAAAATGTAGCTAACTTAAATTCCCAGGACACAACTACATCAGGACTCAATTCTGGTACTACTATTAGTACCCCTGGAAGTGGTATTACACTAGCTGCAGGCGGTAGTATTAAAGGCGGACAAACCGATTATGCTACTGGAACAGGTTTTTTCTTAGGGTACAGCGCAAGTTTATATAGGTTCAGTATAGGGTCTTCAAATTCTTACTTTAGGTGGGACGGTTCAAATATTTCTGTACGTACTGGCTCTACCACTGTAGAAGGTATAGATATAAATAATGCTGGAGATAACTTAATCACTTGTTATGGCGACAGAGGAGGTGTTCCTGGAACTATTACAAACCTATGCAGTATAGGAGCCGAAACAGGAAGTTATAGCAATAACGGAGTAGTAGACATAGGTGCAGACGTTCTAAACGATGCTGTAAATGGGTTGAGAAGAACAGGAGTTTACTGTAGAACATACAGTGGAATAGGCATGTACAGCAGAAGTCAAACAAACCTAGCAATAATTGCGACATCCGAAACAAACACAGCTCTTAGATGTAGTACTGGTTCAGGAGCTAACTGTGCAGAATTTTCTAATGGCACTACCGGCACAGCTTCTATTAGAGTAGATGGTAGCGGAGTCGCTCTCCGGACTGTTATGCTAAGTGTATCTTTAGGCACAAAAGGAAACTTATTACTTGAACCAATAAGTTCATTAGCACCAACTCATGTAGCTGATAAAGGTACTATTTTTATAAGAAATAGTGCATCAGCTGCAAGGTATATAAATACAAATGGGTCCACCAGTTGGGTATCATTTTAGGAGACACAAAATGGCTTTAGAAAAAACAATAGTTGATAAAGTTTTTGGGTTAACAGTACCTAATGCTTATTTAAAACTTGCTTATTTCAGATGGTCTGATGCAGACAATAAAGCAATTGCCACATTTTCTGTATTTTCAACTGTTGAAGCTCGAAATAATGATAAAACTGTAATAGGTACAATTGACATAGATGTAACAGATAATTTTACTGACTTACAGAATAAGTTATACTCATTAGGAAAATCACACAGTGAACTTTTAAGTTCAAAAGACGTATAACATAAACTACTGAAGGAAATACAATATGATAAATACAAAAGTTGAAGAAACGATAGCACGTCACGAAGAAGAGTCTAATGCTCTCAGTAAAGAAATTGTAATGCTAACAGAAACACTGAAACAAAAAACAGAACGATTTTTAGTCGTAAATAATATAATTAGTACATTCGACTTTGTTAAAAATGAACTTACAGAAAAAACTACTGAGTAGATAACACATAATGTATTTATTAGGTACACAAGTAGAGATAAAATGGATTCTTAATAAAACTCCTAATATTATTTTGCTAAGTGATTTATCCATTATTACTGTGCAACCTGATGGTAGTACAAATTTTATTCCTGCAGTGAATTTTGTAGAACCTAGTAGTACTGAAAAAGGCTTAGTGACACATTTTATTACTCCAGATGCTACTGGATTATGGAATGTGACATTAGTTAAAGGTGACGCTGAAACTTACGTACCATTAAGTAAAACAGTATTATACGTATTTGATAATGTTACAATAGTTACACCATTATCATATAACCCAAACTCTTTAGACTTAATTGGAGCATAAAGTGTATTTAATTAATACTGTACTTTCAGTAAATTGGTATTTACTTACTGGAGCAGCTCCACCGCCTGTTGAAGAGTTAGACATACGTATTACTCCACCTGACAATAATGTTGTATACTTACCAGGCGCAATTGCTGTTGAAAACTATGTGTTATCTACTGCAACAACAAAAGGATTAGTAACATATGAGTTTACTCCTGATGCACTAGGACTATGGACTATTGGATTAAGCCGGGGAATTAGCTCAGAAAACACTGAGTACTATACTCATAAAATTATGGTCAGTATAAATGATACTGAAATAATAAAATCTGTTAAAAGCTCTTTACTGTGAGAATTAAATTATGACTGATATAACAACTGCTGACATAACAAATAAAACTGAAACCTCTGATGGTACAGGAGTATTTGATGTACTCATGCAATCTTCTAGTGTTTATTTAAATGCACAATTTATGGAAGGGCGTATTACCGGGGCTGAATTCGCAACAGTTTACTTAGGTGCAATGCAAACTGTATTACAGCAAGCTATTACATTTATACTGTCAGAGCAAGAAGCAAGCAATAAAGCTGATTTAATAGCTGCACAAACTGCTGAAATTCTCGCTGGAACAATTAGAGCTGATGCTGAATCAACTGCTAAAATTGAATTGATAAATATTCAAGTTACCGAAGTAACTGAAAAAATTGATGCAATTATTGCTCAAACTGCACAATACTATGAAGCCATAAAATCTTCACAAGATAAAACAATCCGTGATAACTTATTAAACAACAGCACTGTCACAAAACTTAAAGAAGAAACAGATTTACTAATATCTAAAGATTTAGAAGAAATTGCTGGTACTGTTCGTAAAGATGCCGAGTCTGAAGTTAAAATCGTAGATTTAAATCACAGTATTTCAATTAAAGCTCAACAAGAATTTAACTTGCAGGAAAAAAATGGCAATATCATAACAACATATACTTATTATGTTGATGGTATAAGTGGAGCAACTACAACAACTGTTGATCTTAATAACGTGTTAGGACCAATATTAAGTACAGCTATTACAGATGGTGCAGGTATTTCTGTAACTTCATTAGATAAAGAAATATTAAAATCTAAAGATTTGTTGATTGAAGCTCAAACACTTGGATTTGCTAGTGATACTAAGCAAAAAATACTTAAACAAATGCATGATGCATTTGCTGTTGTTTTATCAATTGCAGGTACAGGTAATATACCTGAAGCAATTCAGGATGCTGCAATTGATCAAGTAACACAGGAATTACTAAACGATGTTGGGTCAAGTGTTATTGTACAATCAACTGCACAAGTTCCTGATACAGGTGGAACAGCACCTTCAACACCAGATATCCCATGAGCACTAAACAGGATATTCTTAAACGAATAAATGAAGTTGTCGCTGATGAAAAAGGGCACAGTGTCACTATGGACAGTATGTTGGTAGATGCAGAATTAGATAGCCTGGGTACGATGATGATGTTAGCTACACTAGATTCTGAATTTCCAACACTTGCATTAGATGAAAACGGAAATGAATTACTTGCAAATGATTTAGAAAATTTATCAATTAGAGACTTAGTAATAAAATGCAAATTATTGATCATCAAAGCATCATAGGAACTGAAAACCGTGGTAATTACATAGCTATCCCTGAATTAGATAGACTAGCGCCATCTGTACCCCAGTTCATACAACTTGCTGATTTAAGTATTGTCCTGGATAAACCTACTGCATTTATATATGTAGATGGGTTTTCTACTTCACAATCTGAAAGTGGTATTAATACCCCGTCAAATAATAAATATGTACCTGCATTAAAATCTGGCAGTAGTTACGCAATGCATGAATGGATTAACACTTTTAAAGGTCGTAATCATTTAGTGCACGCAAATATAGTTAGTAGTACTTGCGCTGCAGGTATTCAAGCAATGCATGAAGCAGATCAACTACTAAAGTACCGAGTAGTAGAAGAAGTTATTATTATTGGTGGAGAAAGAATTACTGGTGATACACTAAGACTTTTTGGTGAACTGCGTATTCCAATTACATGTGGTGATGGGTTTTTCTATCTGAAGCTTAATAACGAAATTAGCAGTAATGGCTATGTAGTGACTGATGTAAAATGGAAGTATAAGTATCAAACAAATCCATTCTTATTTACACAAAAAACACTAGATACGTTGATACCTGATTACTTAGTAGATTTCGTAAAACTACACGGCACTGGAACTAAATCAAATATTGAAGGTGAAATTGGTTTATCCAGAATAGGTACACCAATAATATATAAAAACACTATTGGGCATACACAAGGCATAAGTAGTTTATTAGAAACATGTTTAGTGCTGAAAGATGAAAATATAAAAGGTGCTATTTTAGTAACAGCTAATGGACTCGGAGGATTTTATGGATCTTTCACTCTTACAAAATGATTCCTGTTAAAGACCTATTTGGCAAAACTCATTTAATAACACAATGTACTATGGTAGATATAAACAAACATTTTGAACAAATAAAAAATACTATAGAACCTAAAGATACTATAAACTTTAAACAACAAATGTATAAATCTTTAATAGCTGATTCAGCATTTAAACTTGATGACGAAAGCTGTTACTTATATTACATAAATGATACTGCCAGGTGTGCTACTGGAGTTGCACTATACGGTAAAAATTCCCCAACTAAAATGTTAGCATTATTTGCTGGTATTTTTACACATATTGATACACATACCTTAAAACTAAATTTTCACTTGCACGCTAATAAGTCTGTTAACGAATATAAAAGTATTGTTACAGAAGCATCAATAAGACGACAACTAATACCAGGATACCCTCTTGTTATCCGAATAGATAAATTAAGAGATAAAATTAATAACATTTATAATAAACGAGGTATGTCATGTCTCGTTTAGTAAAAAATATAAAACGTGCAGTACGAACTACTCTTGACTTTATTGAAGATTCAATAAAATTCGTTTGGGATGATATTGTAGTACCACAGTTAGAATATGTATTTGGTCTACTCGGCATAGAAGACGAAGATTTTGTAATTGTGCAAAAATCAACAAATTTAGTATATGATTATGAAGGTGTTGATGTAGTACAACAAGCCAATACAAAAGCTGCAATCAGTATGACAAAAGAAGGGTCTTCATTCTATGATTGGTACATGGTACACACACGTTCATTAAAAGCCCAAGTTACTTCTTTTTATAGATACGCAGAACTTGGCGGGTATGTACACGGACTACCTACTATGGAAATTCATGGAGGAGATATAGACTACACAGTTTTAGATATTATCTTAACGTTTGAAATTGGTTTTCCAGTTACTCGTTTATCTATTACTACGGTAACACCTTCCGACACTATCTATTTTGAGTATAAATTACAATCACCACCATATAATTATGTTACTTGGGCAAATACGCTAACGTTTACTGATCCTTACGGAGTAGTAAGAACTGACTATAAA
>Ga0316206_1002697_pt1 | contig 11370 bp, 10 predicted proteins | sample 6monthpyrite_MG_FD_204942 | JGI IMG/M metagenome (GOLD analysis project Ga0316206, IMG submission 204942) | Microbial mat bacterial communities from mineral coupon in-situ incubated in ocean water Damariscotta River, Maine, United States -... | ecosystem: Environmental > Aquatic > Marine >...
ATGATCGTCGTGATCACGATATGGCTGCCGCGTTTTGCCTGCAAATAGGCCGGAATTGCTGCCCAGGCCGCGCCGAACACCGCACCACCGATCACCGCAAACGGCAGCGCAAAAATCCAGTGCGACCATGGTATGGATAGACAGACAAGGGCAACACCCAGACCGCCGATCGCCGCCTGACCCTCGCCGCCGATGTTGAACAGCCGCGCCTGAAACGCCACCGCCACCGCAAGCCCGGTAAAGATGAAATTGGTGGCGTAATACAGCGTATAGCCCCAGCCATAAGACGACCCCACGGCGCCATTGACCATGATCTTCATCGCCTCAATCGGGCTTTCCCCGATGTAAAGCACCACCAGGCCAGACACCAGCAGCGCCAGCACCAGGTTGATAAACGGGATCAGGGCGATATCGACCCATTTGGGCATCTTGTCCATCAGGCGGCCTCTCCACTGACACCGGCCATTAATAGGCCAAGTTCACGTTCATCGGTGTCGGCGGGCAGACGCTCGCCCATGATCCTCCCATCAAACATCACTGCGATGCGGTCGCTGAGCGACAGGATCTCGTCCAACTCGACGCTGACAAGCAGCACCGCCACGCCCTCATCGCGCAGTGCAATGATTTGCTGGTGGATAAATTCGATAGCTCCGATATCGACACCCCGCGTCGGCTGGCCAACCAGCAGCAGATCAGGATCGCGCGTCATCTCTCGGGCCAACACGATCTTTTGCTGGTTACCACCAGAGAAATTCTTTGCCTGAAGCAGCGGGTTGGGCGGGCGCACGTCGAATTGCTCCATCTTCTGCGCTGTAATCTCGCGGATTTTCCGGTTGTCCATCAACAGTCTGCTGCGCTGATACTCTGGGTCGTGGTGATAGCCGAACACCATGTTTTCCCAGGCGTAGAAATCCATGATCAGGCCCAGATGTTGGCGGTCTTCGGGCACGTGTGCAATGCCGCGCGCCCGACGTGATTGCCCGTCAGAATGCTTGCCCGTCAGGTCCAGATCCTCGCCGTTCACCCTGATTGTGCCCGTGGCCCGGGTGATGCCGCCCAGAACCTCCAGCAGTTCCGACTGACCGTTGCCGGACACACCGGCGATGCCCAAAATTTCCCCGGCGCGGACCTCTAACGAGATGCCACGCAGCCGTTCCACCTTGTCCTCGTCGACGACGCGCAGGTTTTCGACCTGCAACACCGTCTCGCCCGGCTCTGCCGGTTTCTTGTCGACCCGTAGCAGCACCTTGCGCCCCACCATCAGCTCAGCCAACTGTTCGGGAGAGGTCTCGGCGGTTTTCACCGTCGCCACCATCTCGCCGCGCCGCATCACGCTGACGGTGTCGGTGATCTCCATGATTTCGCGCAGTTTATGGGTGATCAGGATGATCGTCTTGCCCTGCTCGCGCAGCCCTTCGAGGATGCGAAACAGGTGATCGGCCTCGGCGGGGGTCAGCACGCCGGTCGGCTCGTCCAGAATTAGAATGTCGGCCTGTCGGTACAGCGCCTTCAGGATCTCGACCCGCTGCTGCATGCCCACGCCGATCTCTTCGACCAGCGCATCAGGGTCGACGTTCAGTTCATATTCTTCGGCCAGCCGCTTCAACTCGCCCCGGGCCTTGGCCAACGAGGGTTTCAGCAAGCCGCCGCTTTCGGCGCCAAGAATGATATTCTCCAGCACCGTGAAATTCTGCACCAGCTTGAAATGCTGGAAAACCATCCCGATCCCGGCGGAAATTGCTGCCTGACTGTCGCGGATTTCGGTCTTTTCGCCGTTGATGAAAATCTCGCCGGAATCGGCCTGGTAATACCCGTACAGAATCGACATCATCGTCGATTTCCCGGCCCCATTCTCGCCAATGATCCCGTGGATCGTGCCGGGCATTACCTTGATATGAATATCTTTATTGGCCTGAACCGGCCCGAAAGACTTGGAAATTCCCTTTAGCTCAATCGCCGCAGCAGCGTTCATCGGGCACCTATGAAGTGTTGGATCGACGGCCGGTGCGATCTGTCTCGCCCGGCCGTCGCAGTTGGTTTAACCTGCGCAATGCGCACCTGTGATTACTTCACCGGGCAGGCGTCATCGGACATGTAGTCATGTACGGAAATCTCGCCCGCGATGATCTTGGCTTTGGCGTCTTCCACGGCGGCCATCATATCGTCGGAAACCAGGCTGGCGTTGTTTTCATCCATCGCGTAACCGACACCTTCGGCGGCCAGGTTCATCACGTTAAAGCCAGCTTCAAAGCCCTCAACGCCGTTATTGAAGACGTTGTAGGTGGCATTATCGACCCGTTTCATCATCGAGGTCAGAACGCTGCCGGGGTGCATGAAATTCTGGTTGCTGTCGACACCGACCGACAGAATGCCTGCATCGGCAGCGGCCTGCAGAACGCCAACACCGGTGCCACCAGCGGCGGCATAGACCACGTCAGCACCCTGGCTGATCTGGGTGCGGGTCAACTCGCCACCCTTGACCGGGTCATTCCATGCGGCAGGGGTGGTGCCGGTCATGTTCTGGATCACGTTTGCATCGGGGTTCACCGCCTTGACGCCTTGCACATAACCACAGGCGAATTTGCGGATCAGCGGGATGTCCATGCCGCCGATAAAGCCAACGGTGCCGGTCTTGCTGGCCATCGCGGCCATCATGCCGACAAGATAGCTGCCTTCGTGTTCGGCATAAACGATCGACATCACATTGGGTGCATCCACGACCATGTCGACGATGGCAAACTTGGTGTCTGGATAGTCAGGTGCGACCTTTTCCAGGGTCGACCCGTTGGCAAAGCCCAGAACCACAATCGGGTTGGCGCCGCGTTCGGCCATCTTGCGCATCGTCTGCTCGCGCTGGGCTTCGGATGCCAGCTCTGTCTCGATATAGGTGCCGCCGGTCTCTTCCATCCAACGCACCGCACCGCCATAGGCCGCCTCGTTGAAGGATTTGTCGAACTTGCCGCCAAGGTCGATGATCAGGCCAGGCTCGGCCAGCGCCGCAGTGGCGGAAAATGCCAGCGCTGCCCCAGCGCTCATCAGTTTATGCATCAAGGTCATATGGTTTCTCCCAGTTGGAAAAGGTGGCCGGTTGGTCCAGCAACACCCGAAATACGAGCAGATCACTCGGTGATGGGTAAATTAGGACCCAGCGACGAAGGGGGGTCAATAGCTTTTTGACCATTTGGTCGGTTCACTATGCCCGAAAGCCGGATTGGCGCCAAGTCAAGACGAACTCAGCGACTTTTCCATCATCACGGCATCCTCGCGGTGCCCGTTCGGATAACGGTAATAGCCTGGCCTGCGCCCGGATTCGCGATACCTGGCGGCTTGGTACAATGCGATTGCCGCGTCATTGCCCGCCGCGACCTCCAGGAAAATAAACACCGCGCCGCGCGCCTTGGCCTGCGCTTCGAATGCGGTCAATAGCCCGCGCCCGACACCGGCCCGGCGGTGATCGGGGTCGACGGCAATCGTCAATATCTCTGCTTCATCGGCCACAGAACGGCCAAGGGCGAACCCGGCCGCAGCGCTGCACAGAAAACACGTGTCAGAGGCTAGAAATCCGGCAAATTCCGCCGCCGTATACGTGCGCGGAACTGTAAAACAGCGCCCATGTAGCGTGGCGAGCGCCTCTGGTGTCACTGTAAAATTACCGGCGGTGCCTCGCGTGGTGGCGCGGCATCGGCAGATCGCAGGTATAGCGGCGCCGGGCGCGGCAGGTCGGCATCAAACATGCGTCGCCGGGCTTGCCGCCCAATCGCCTCGGCCATCGGATATCGGGGCAGGTGGGCCTGGCCGCCTGTGCGCTCGGCCAGAAAATCGGCGTTGTGGCCTATTATCGCGGCCTTGGCCTTGGTGCTCGGCCAGGGCATAGAGTCCAGATCGCACAGCACCGGGGCACTGGCCCCGCCGCTGTTGAACAGTTGCGCATAATACTGCCCGCGCCGTGCATCCAGCGTGCATAGAACCGCGCTGTCGAACCCAAACGCCATGGCCGTCAGCGCACTTACACCCACGGCGGGAATGTCTAGGCCCAGTGCCAATCCACGCGCCGCAGACACTGAAATTCGCACCCCGGTGAAATTCCCCGGCCCGATGCCAACGCCCAATGCCGTCAGATCGCCCCAGGTCACACCGGCCTCGGCCAGCACCTGTTCAAGCATCGGCATCAGCCGTTCGGCTTGGCCTTTGGTCATGTCTTCATGCTGCGCCGCCAACACAGTATCGCCGCGCAGCAAAACGGCCGCGCAATGCGCGGCCGATGTATCAAAGCCCAAGATCAGTGGGTCAGACGACATGGCTTTGCGCCGTCGCTCAGACGGCGACGGGCCGAACCTCGACCACTTCAGGGATATAATGGCGCAGCAGGTTCTCGATGCCCATTTTCAACGTCAGTGTAGACGAGGGGCAACCGGCACAAGCACCCTGCATATGCAGGTAAACAACGCCGCGCTCGAACCCGTGGAATGTGATGTCACCGCCATCTTGCGCCACAGCCGGACGCACGCGGGTATCAAGCAATTCTTTGATCTGGCCGACAATCTCGCCATCTTCGCCATCATGATCGGCATGGCCCGCATTCGCGGCCTCGCCAATCATCACCGGTTGGCCAGATTGGTAATGTTCCATCACCGCGCCCAGAATTGCGGGTTTGATGTGGTCCCAGGCGACCGCCTCTGCCTTGGTGACGGTAACGAAATCAGTGCCCAAAAACACGCCCGTCACGCCGTCGACCGCGAAAACCCGCTTTGCCAGCGGACTGTCGCCAGCGGTATCCTCGGACGGAAAATCGGCGGTTCCGGCACCCAAAACATTTTGTCCGGGCAAGAATTTCAACGTGGCCGGGTTCGGAGTGGATTCAGTTTGAATGAACATCGCGTGTTCCTTTCGATTGTCACTGGATATGGGGCCGACACCAGAAACTGTCAAGCTTTAGAATGATTCTAAAACTGGGTCCGACCGGGTTCAGGTCACTGCCTCCAGTCGTTCCTTGCTAAGCTCGCCCGGCACAATGGTGATCGGCACCGGCAAAGACCCAGACGACCGGCTTAGCTGGTGTACCAGTGGCCCGGGGCCGGCCTTGTCCATCCCCGCGCCCAGCACCAGAACGCCGATCTGGGTATCTTCTTTGATCTGCGCCAGGATTTCCGGAACCGGCTCGCCCTCACGGACCACAAGTTCCGGGTCGATATTCTGCTTGTCGCGCATCCATTTTGCGAAGACTTCGAAATGCGCCTCGATCCGCTCGCGGGCTTCTTCGCGCATGATGTTGCCGACACCGATCCAGTGCTGAAACTCATCCGGCGGGATGATCGACAGTATCTGAACGCCTGCGCCAGTGTGCGCGGCCCGCATCGCGGCAAAGCGCATCGCGTTCAGGCATTCACGGCTGTCGTCAAGCACGACTAGGAACTTACGCATGAAAGGGCCTCCCTGGTCCGTCGCAGATCATGCCGCAGAGGCCGCCGTCTGGCAACTGTGCAATTTTGGCGCGGCTGGGCTTTGCGCGGTTCCGGCGTTGGGCGAGGCATAGAATATTCAAACGGGTCTCAGTTGCCCGAAAGCGCCCAGTCCCAATACATGTCCCGCACCCGCCGGGTCACCGGGCCGACCTGATAATTGGTCCCGTCGAATTCGGTCACCGGGGTCACTTTGGACATGTTGCCCGACAAAAACACCTCATCCGCGCTGCGGAAGTCATCAAAGGTCAGAACGGCTTCATGCACTTTCGTTCCGTCGAGCGTCAGGTTGGCCATGTGACGTGACCGAGTGATTCCAGTCAGAAATGTGCCGTTTCCGATGGGGGTAAACACTTCTCCATCTTTGACCATGAACACGTTTGCGGTGGCGGTTTCGGCGACGTTGCCCATCGCATCAGTGACCAGGGCGTTGTTGTACCCCTTGGCGCGAGCCTCGGCCAACATCCTGGCATTGTTAGGGTAAAGGCATCCGGCCTTGGCATTGACCACGGCATCCTCCAGCACCGGACGGCGAAACCGCGTGGTGGTCAGGGTGATGGCGGATTCAGGCGGGGGCATGGGGATTTCTTCAAGGCAGATGGCGAAACCGGTGGGGCCGATTTCGGGGACCACGCCCAGCGGGCCGCCATCCAGTGCCCAGTACATCGGGCGGATGTAGACCGCGCTGTCGTTGGGGTAGGCCTGCAGCCCCTCTCGTACGATCTGCACCATGTCGGCGGTCGAGACGTTGGGTTCGATCATAAGCGCCCGGGCCGAGCGGTTCACCCGGGCGCAATGGGCCTCAAGGTCGGGGGCCACGCCCTGCACGTAGCGCGCACCGTCAAATACCGTCGATCCCAGCCATGATCCGTGGTCGGCGGCACGCATGATGGGGATGTCACCATCGTGCCAGGCGCCTTGAAAATACGTGCGAATATTGGTTCCGGTTGCCATGATGCGATCCTTCTATTTGGGCGCAGACTAGGGCGCGTCACACCGGAGGTCCAGAGGCAGAAATACCGCCGACCTGACGATTGTCGATGTCTTGCAGCGGGGTCGAGTCCTGCGGATGTCAGTCGCGGAACAGGCCTGCGGTGCGGCGCAAAACCCCCGGAATACCGCTGTCGGAGTGCTGTCGGACTTGTGTCGGACAACTGTCGGACCCACCGTACGGTGGCCAAACGGCTTGTTTGCCAAGCCGGGGCACGATGGCCGCAAACGCATTTAACGAAAGCCCAGACCTGCCCACCCAGCGCTTTGCCGTCCCTACGAAAGCTGGGTGTCAACGGCTTCCTGGGTTTCCGCAGTTTTGCGGTTCGGTAGTCTGCCGGGCGATTGACCGTCAGTTCCATTCTTAATTGGCGGCCCATGGTGTTTTGGCGTTTTGGTGGCGGTGCGGTGGGTACGTTTGTGCGGGCATGTTCCGGGATGAGATCGCAGGCGATCGTCGGCGGTTTGGATCTGGACGACGACAGCATGATGCGGCAACCGACCCAAAACGCTGTGGCAACGGCGCGATTATCGATCACGCCTTTTCACACCGCGAAGCCCAAGAAAGTGGATGACCTCTGCCCGGCGGATGACGTCGGGTTGAGCCGATTCCGCGCGGTTTTCGTGCCATGCAAAAGAGCCGCCAGTTCGGCGTTGATTTTTTTCAAAGGCCGCCAATAAAACCTAGAGCCATACCGGGCCGCATGCGTATATAGGTCCCTGAAATATCCCCGTCGAAGGAAACACTTTTTTCGGCGCAACGCATGAGGTACACAATATGACCATCCACTGGTGCGGCACCGGCCTTTCCGCCATCCCCGGCCTTCGCAAACTGATCGAGGCCGGTCATGATGTGGTTGTCTGGAACCGCACAGTCGAAAAAGCCACCGATGCCGTCGGCGATCTGACCGATAACATTCGCGCCTTTGACATCGACGTGCTTGGCACCGATCTGGTGGCTGGCGACATCATCGTCTCGATGCTGCCCGGTGACTGGCATGTTCCGCTGGCCGAGATGGCCCTGTCCACGGGCGTGCATTTCGTCAGTTCGTCCTACATCGCCCCTGAGATGAAGGCGCTTGACGCCAAAGCGCGCGAGGCGGGTCTGTGTCTGGTGAATGAGGTCGGCCTGGACCCGGGCATCGACCATGTCATGGCCCACTGGCTGATGGCCGATTATCGCGCCAGCAAAGCGTTCGACGCTGGCAATGACCTTAGCTTTATTTCTTATTGCGGCGGTGTACCGAAACAATCCAACGCCTTTCGCTATAAATTCAGCTGGTCACCACTGGGCGTGCTCAAGGCCCTGCGCTCGGCTTCGAAATCCATTCGCGAATACAGCGAGTTGAACGTCGCCCGCCCCTGGGATGCAATCACCAGCTACACCGCCCCGCTGACCCAACCCGAGGCGTTTGAGGTCTACCCAAACCGCGATTCTATCCCGTTCATGCAGGAATACGGCTTTGAGCCCGGCTGGCGGGTGCGCGAATTCGTGCGCGGCACGCTGCGGCTGAACGGTTGGGCGGATGCCTGGGCCGATGTCTTTGCCGAGGTCGAGACGCTAGAGGGCGCAACGGGCGATGCCCGGCTGAAAGAAATGTCAGACCAGTTCTGGGCCGAAAACGCCTATGACGAGGGCGAGCCAGACCGCGTTATCATGTGCGTCGCGCTGAAGGCCGAGAAAGACGGCGTGCCGGTCTATCACAAGACCTACACGATGGACGCTTGGGGTGATGCGCGCGGCACCGCGATGGCGCGTCTGGTGTCTGTTCCGGTTGCGTTGGCGGTAGAGGCGGTGATGAACCGTGAAATCCCCGTCGGCGTCAGCGCCGCGCCAAGTGATGCCAAGCTGGTCGCGCGGTGGATGGAAACCGTGGATGTGCTGGCACAGCACCTGCAGGTGGTCGATCATACGGCGTAAGATCAATTGGGTCGGGCGGATCGGAAGCATCCGCCTGACCCACCCATCTGGCTAAAGTAAATCTTCCTCGGCATCCGCCACATCGACGCCCAGCTTTTCCATCCCGCTTTCCAGATAATCCGACAGCAGCGGTACACCCAGCAGATACTTTTCGGTGGGCGTCGTCGCCTCTTCGCGTGCGGTCTGCATCGCCTCTTCCAGCTCTTCGGCATCAAACGTCTCGCGCCCGATCCACATGATCGCCACCAGTGATGCCTTCTCGTCGTCGTTCAGACGGCGGATAAAGGCGCGCAATTCTGCCTCGGTCGCATCCCCACGGCGGGATTCCAGAATAGAGTCGGAATCCGTCGAATCGCCACTGCGGTCCCACGTCCCTACCTTGGCCTCCATCTCGCGCGCCCGAATGATGATATGGGCGACCCTCCTGGGAGATATCTGCAGCATGTCCTGTTCCCTCGCGTCGTCTGTGAATTCATGACAATCTTGCGCATCTTCACAACAGGCGCCTTGACCTGAATCATGCCGGACCGCTGCGTGCCTTAGGTCACGCCGGACAACCCGCGCCCTTTCAACAGTGCCTCGACCCCGGGCATCTTGCCCCGGAACAGGGTGTACAACTTGTCGGCCTCTTGCGACCCGCCCGCCGACAGAATGAACGTTTCCAACTTGGCCGCCATTTCAGGGTCAAACGGGCCGCCCGCCTCTTCAAACGCCTCAAACGCGTCGGCGTCCATGACCTCGGACCACATGTAGCTGTAGTAGCCGCTGGAATAGCCGTCGCCGGCAAAGACATGGGCGAAATGCGGCGTGGCGTGGCGCATACCGATGGCGTGCGGCATCCCGATTTCGCCCAGCACCTCCGCCTGCCGTGCCATCGGATCGGTGGGTGCCGCGCGTGCATGAAACCGCAGATCGACCAGCGCCGAGGCGACATATTCCACTGTCTGGAACCCCATGTCATAGGTCGAGGCCGCCAGCAGCCTGTTTAGCAAATCCTTTGGCATCGCCGCACCGGTTTCGGCATGGGTGGCGAATTCGGCCATAACCTCTGGCACTTCCATCCAGTGTTCAAAAAGCTGGCTGGGCAGTTCCACAAAATCGCGCGCCACAGAGGTGCCCGAAATCCGCTGATAGGTCACATCGCTGAGCATCTGATGCAGTGCATGGCCGAATTCATGGAACAACGTGCGCGCATCGTCATAGCTTAGCAGCGCCGGTTGCCCCTCGGCCGGTTTGGCAAAATTGCAGACGTTCACCACGATGGGCCGTATGTCACCGGCCAGCTTCTGCTGCGAGCGCATCGGCGAACACCACGCGCCTGACCGTTTTGACCCACGGGCAAAATAGTCGCCGACAAACACCGCCAGATGTTGGCCGTCGCGCGTCACCTCCCAGGCCCGCGCATCCGGGTGATACAGGGTCACATCAAGCGGGCGGAATGCCAGCCCGAACAGCCGCCCCGCACAGGAAAAAGCCGCCTCTATCATGCGGTCAAGCTGCAGATAAGGCTTCAGTTCCGCCTCATCCAGATCATGTTCGACCTTGCGCCGTTTCTCGGAGTAATAGCGCCAATCCCAGGGTTCCAGATCGCCGTTGATGCCATCGTCATGCAGCATCTGTGTCAGCACTTTGGCATCTGCCTCGGCGCTGGCCCGCGCCGGTTTCCAGACCTGCATCAACAGATTTTCGACCGCCTCGGGCGTCCTGGCCATTTCGGTGTCCAGCTTGAACGCCGCGAAACTGTCAAAGCCAAGCAGGCGTGCGCGCTCTTGGCGTAGCGACAGCATCTCGGCGGCTATGCCACGGTTGTCGGTTTCGCCGCCATTGGCGCCGCGCGCCGTCCAGGCCCCATAAGCCGCCTTGCGCAGATCGCGGCGCGGCGAGAATTGCAGGAACGGCACGATCAACGACCGCGACAGGGTCACAACCGGCCCCTTCGCGGCCTTTTCTTCGCCCGCCGCGTGGGCGCTGGCGGCGACGAAATCGGGCAGCCCGTCAAGATCTCCCTCGTCCAGTTTCATAAACCACTCGCGCTCATCCGCCAGCAGGTTCTGGGTGAATTTCGTGCCCAGCACTGCCAGCCGCTCTATCACCGCCGACAGCCTGTCACGATCGCCCCCTTGCAACTGCGCCCCGGCCCGCACAAACCCCCGATGCGTCAAGTACAAAACCCGCATCTGTTCGTCGCTTAGCCCCAACGTATCGCGCGCCTGCCACAGCGCCTCGATCCGCGCAAAAAGGGCGGCATTCATCGAAATCTCTGATCCGTATTGCGCCAACACAGGTGAAAATACCCGCTGCAGTTCTTCGCGCTTTGGCGTGCTGTCCGCGCCTGCGAGGTTAAAGAACACATGCAAAACGCGTTCCAGCGCCTCATCGGCCCGTTCCAGTGCCTCGACGGTATTGGTGAAACTTGCAGGTTCGGAATTGTCGGCAATACCCGCGATATTGGCGCGGGCCTCGGCCATTGCCGCCTTGAACGCGGGCTCAAAATCATCATCCGAAATCTGATCGAACGGCGCGATTTGAAACGGGGTGGTCCAGGTGGACAGCAGCGGGTTTATCATGGCAGGGGCTCCTTTGTGTGCAAGCTAGGGCCGTGCCCGGCCAAGTTCCAGATGCAATCTGACGCGCGCCGCTTACCCCGGACGATTGCGCAATTGCTTCTCTAGCCGCCGCAGCGCCAGCGATAGCGAAACCGTCATCACCAGATAGATCAGCGCCACCACATTGTAGGTTTCAAAATACCGAAAATTTCCGGCCGCCGTGACCTTGCCCAATTGGGTTATATCCGTAACCCCCAGCACCGACACCAACGAACTGTCCTTGACCATCGCCACGAAATCATTGCCCAAAGGCGGCAGGATCATGCGAAACGCCTGCGGAAACACGATATGGCGAAACCGCTGCCAGCCATTCAGCCCCAACGCCTTGGCGGCCTCAATCTGGCCAATCTCAACCGCTTGCAGTCCGGCCCGAAATACCTCGGCGATAAAGGCC